>JABAOF010014192.1_pt1 | contig 17594 bp, 11 predicted proteins | sample 7062171 | NCBI WGS metagenome assembly JABAOF01 (sample SAMN14538628, study PRJNA623070) | marine sediment metagenome | biome: marine biome [ENVO:00000428]; feature: marine pelagic biome [ENVO:01000023]; material: deep marine sediment [ENVO:00002113] | place: India: Gulf of Khambhat ...
CATTTCGCGCACCTCAAGGACCTTCGAGCCGCGCATAATCCGCGCGATCCCACCAGGGCCCTTTCTATCAGGGACATAGATGTTGGGCACGTAGGTGACCCAGGTGTCCGAAGGGTAATCGACGAGTACGCTCAGGCCTTTGTCCGTGCAATACCAGGCCTCATTGGCGCTGCGCCCTTGGACGAAGTTGTTGAAATTGCTGGCCAAGCCGCTGTCGTGATCCAGGTAACCCCGCCAATGCCTGCCGTCGTACCGGGAGCCGCCGAAATAGGTCGAACACCAAAGCGCGCGGTCCACGTAGGATACCCCGGTCGTGATGATGTGGATCAAGCCGTCGTCGCGGTACAGGTCATACTCCATTTCGCCGTCCGGGTCGTGGTAGGCCTTCCATCTCTTGCGGGCGCAATCCCATTCCAGGATGCCTCCGCCCCAAACGGCGCCATAGACGAACCCGTCGTTGTACGTGACGTTGTAACACCAGATCTCCTCTAGGGGGCAGTTCTTCTCGGTATAGATCGCCCACTCGCCCGTGCGGACGTTGTACGAACTGAAGCCCGCGGTAGTGGCGGCCCAGACGATGTCCTCATCGCCGTCGTCCTGACAAGCGACACCATACACGACATCGTTGACCAGGCCGCTGTTGAGCTGGTGATACTGGTCGAACCGTCCGCCGGTAAAGCGGATAAGTCCGCCCCCAAAGGTCGCCAGCCAGACGTCGCCGGTCTTCTTGCTCACGTCGATCCCGGCAATCACGTCCCAGGCCAGCCCGTCTTTCCTCGTCCAGCTTCGCCAGGTTCCGTTCTCAAACACGGCCAACCCGTGCTCGGTCCCCACCCACACGCGGTCGCCGTCAACCTTGACGTAGAAGACGTGATCGTTGGGTAGGCCGTTCTTCATCGTGTAGCTAGTCCAGTCCTCGTACACAAACGGCTCGCCGAGATCGTCGGCCTCGCGGGTCGCCGCCTTGGCAGCCGCTTCGTTGGCGGCCAGCCCCGTCGTGGGGTTCGCAGCCATCACTGGTTGGTTACACCCAGCCCCTGCGGTCAACAGGGCGACGGCCATCGTGATGATCTGCGCCGCGTAATGCCACATGATCTTTCGCCTCTCCATGTCCGTCAGAGCGTCTTGAGGTATTCTATCAGATCATTGAGCTGATCCTTCGTCATGTCGTTCGTCACGCCGTGTCGGTCATACGGGTTGTAGCGAGTCCAGATTTCCTCAAGCGTGGGCGCCACGCCGTTATGCAGATACGGCGCGGAGTCGTAGATGTTGTTCAGGTGAGGCGCGTCGAATCTGCTTTCGCGGTCGAACGCCATCCTCGTACCAACATCGTGCCTCCGGCGATCGGTGTAGTACGGCGGCGGATGGCAGGTGATACAGCGGTTTCCGACAGAGATCACCTCGCCAGTGTTGGCCATCGTTCGCTCAAAGACGGCCTTTCCCCGACGCTGGGCCGGCGTCAGCTCATCGCCGAGGCGGTACCGATTCGGCGGGCGCGGAATCGTGCAGATATATCGATCCAACGCGGCCAATTCCTCGGACGTGAACGGCTGGATTCGCGTGAAGAAGACAGCCAAGCGCGGGCCGCACTGCCGCTGCAGGCTCGGGTTGGTGCCCTCCCACTTGAACGGCGCCGTATCGAGAATCCCCCGCAGCGTGCGGTTGTCCACCGGGCTGATGCCGATGCCGTCCGGCTCGATGTCGTACGTGATCCCGTCAACGTGCCCGTCGGGGTGGCAGGTGTGGCAGGAGAACTGCCGCTGGAACGTGATGTTCGCGCTGTGGAAGAGCTTCTCGCCCCAGCGGGCCTGGGTGATCCGCTGCGGCCCGCCGAGTTCGATCCTGGCGGCGGGTTCAAGCCGCTCGGCATCGATCACCGTAATGGAATCGTCCAGCGCGTTGGCCACGTACACGAACCGGTTGTCGTGCGAGACGACCAAGCCGCGCGGACTGTCACGCGTGGCCACGCGCTTGATGACAAACTCGGTGCTCTTGCCCAGATGGTTCGGGATTACGTGCTCGCGCTCGTGATCCGACGCGCCGGAAAGGATCCCGATCAACTTGTCCACATCGACCACGGCTACGCAGTCTGAGCCGCTGCTAGTAAAGTACGCGCGCCTTCCGTCGGGGCTGACGGCCACGTCCGCCGGATCGGGGAAGTACGCGTTCGGCTCGTCAAGCAAGGCCTGGTCCACGCGGCCATCGGCCCAGACCACCCCCAGCCCGTTGGTGATCGTCCAGCCCTGCATGAGCCGCGTCATCGGCACGAGATTCTTGGTCCGCAACAGCGTGACCAGGGCAAACCTGCCCCCAGGGTGAAATGCCACGCCCTGAAGCAGATTGGTGGCCGCGGCGATGTACCGGTTGGTCACAACGGCACGTTCCGCGTCGATCACGGTGATCTCCGACATCGGCGGCGTGCGAAACGGGACGAATTGGGAGAGCGTGTTGGTCGCCAGAATCCGCTTGCCATCCGGCGAGATCGCCAGCGACCAGGGCCCGCGACCGCCGGCGAGCCGCTTGACTTCCCTCAGGCTTGTCGCGTCGATCACCGAGATGTCTTCCGTGGCTGTATTGAGCACGTAGATCCATCGCCCGGTCTTGTCGGTCAGCACGCCGTGCGGCTCGTCCCCGACCGGGATGGTGTGCGTGACCTTCAGGCTTGCGGCGTCAACAACGGACAGCGAGTCGGACATTCGGTTGGTCACATAGAGGGTCTTGCCGTCGGGGCTGGTGGTCACGTCGTGCGGCTGGCGGCCGACCGGGGTTTCCGCAATCTTGGCACCCGTCGCCACGTGCACCACGATTAGTGAATCAGACGCTTCGCACACCACGTACAGCCGACGGCCGTCGGGCGAGAGGGCCAGGTTGACGGGAGTCTTATAGCGTGGCTCGGCGGCTGATTGCGGCTCCGTCTTGGGCTTCTTGAACTTGGTGGGATGGGCGATCTTGGCTTTCATCTTCTTATGATCGAACTTCTTCTCGTCGAAGGGGCACTGCTGGTTGTGACAGGCGGTGCAGGTTTCTTTGGTGACTTCCTTGAGGCCGGCTGCCCGCGAGGCCACATGGTCGCGCATGACAGCCTCCGGCACGTACTCGCTGCCGGCGCCGTGACAGCTCTCACACTGCACGCCTTCCTCCAGCTCGAAACTCTCAGCCAGTCGCTCTTTCGGTTCCCCGTGCGCCGTAACATGGCAACGCAGACAGGCATCGGCACTCTGCGGGCTCGTCTCGATCCCGACCTTCCTGGCTGCTTGGCGCGCTTTCGGCAAAGCCAGCACCGCGTACGCGCGCGCATGCTCGGACAGCCGCCAGCGGCTGAACTGATAGCCCATCATCGGGCCCTTGTGGCAGGAGGCGCACTCCATCACGCCGACGTATCTCGGCTGGGTCTTCTCCGCGGTTGGTTGGGCCCGGGACCAGACCGCTGCCATCATTAGCACCACAACGGCCAGGCCGAGCGGGAAGGCTATCGAGCGGATGGGTGTCATTTCGCGGCCCCCCGCGTTGCTGAGGCCCTGGTGCTCGCCTTATTCGTGCGGCCCTGCTTCTGGCGGGGGCTCGGATGAGCAATCTGCTTCCAGCTCTTGTCGTAGTCGAACTTCCTGACCTTCAGAACGGCCACGTGCGAGCCCTTCTCGATGTGGCACATCATGCAGGCCGCTTCGTCGGGCTTGGGCGTCATCATCTTCATCTCAGCTGCCACGTCCGACTTGCCCCCAGCCATCATCGTGTCCACGTGGTCACTTCGGGGACCGTGGCACTTCTCGCACTGGACGCCGTCTTCAATGCGGAACGACTCGTCGCGCTGCCATTCCTCCGCCTCAGCGCCCGTCGCATGACAGCCCAGACACATCGGGCTAGTCTGTGGTTCCTCGCGTATGCCGGACAGCCGGGCGATCTCTTTGCTCTCCGGCAAAGCCAGCACCGCGTACGCCTGGGCATGCTTGCTCAGTCGCCACAAGCTGAACTGATGGCCGGCGGCGTCGCCACGATGACACCGCAGACACGCCCGCACGCCGACGTAGATCTGCGGCTCCATCATCTCGGCCGCGAACACGATCACGGCGGCGACCGCCAGGCCCGCCATCGCGACCAGAGCTATCCACCTTTCTGAAGATCGCTTCATCATTTGCCCTAGTTGTTCGGCTCCACCACCGTCAGCACTTGGTTGGCTTTGACGTTCTTGATCCGTTGGACGATCCCGCTGGGCCAACGCACCTCGACCAGGTTCGCCGACGCGTTCTTGCCGAGGCCGAAGTGCACGCGCAGATCATTCTGTGACAGGTAGCCCGAAGCGGCTTTGACCTCGTCGAATTGGGTAGCGCGCCCAGCCACGACCGTCACACGCGCGCCCACCCCGCTGCGATTGCTCTTCGTGCCCACCGTCTTGACCATGAGCCAGTTCTTGCGATTCCCGCCGTCATTGCGTACGAGGACGGCCCGGGAATTCAGGTTGATGATGAACGCGTCGATGTCCCCATCATTGTCATAGTCTCCGAAGGCCGCCCCCCGCCCGACGTGTTTCTCTCGGAAGTACGGGCCGGAGCGGGCAGAGACGTCCTCGAGCTTCCTGCCCTCGATGTTTCGGAACAGTACGTCCTCCTGCGTGTCGAGCCGGTGTGCGTGGCCGTTAACGATGAATAGGTCGAGCCAGCCGTCGTTATCGTAATCGAACAGATCGCATGCCCAGTCGGTGTACTGCCCGCAGACCCGGGCTACGCCCACGGCGTCCGTAATGTCCTCGAAGTTCGCCCCGTCAATGCCCCGATAAACACAGGCATACTGCATGTCCGGCACCACCAAATCGAACAATCCATCCCGATTGATGTCACCGAAGTCAGGGCCCATCGCAGACGTGGCTTCGCCGTTCTCTCCGAAGGCGACGCCGGCTTCGCGGGCGACGTTGGTAAAGCGACCGCCGCCGTCGTTGCGATACAGGTAGTTCTCCATAGCGTCGTTGGCGACGAAGATGTCGATGTCCCCGTCGTTGTCGCAGTCGCCGGCGCTGATGCCCATCGCTCTCCCTTCGGGATTGTCGATCCTGGCAGCCTTGCTCACGTCGGTGAACGTGCCGTCGCCGTTGTTGCGGTAGAAGACGTTCTCGCCGTACGCGGTCACGAACAGGTCCGGCCACCCATCGTTGTCAGCATCCCCCCACGTTGCGGCCATTCCGATGCCTCGGAAATCCACCCCAGCCGCGACGCTCACGTCGGTGAACGTGCCGTCGCCATTGTTGTGATACAGGGTATTGTGCGCCGGCGAGCGCTCTAGCTGGTCCTGAGAAAGCGTCAACGGGCCGGACTCGTTGACCACGTAGAGATCGAGCCAGCCGTCGTTGTCATAGTCCCCCCATGCGGCGCCGGACCCCATGTCCTCGGGGAGCTGGGTGGAGCGTCGGCCGGAGAAATGCCGAAACTGGATGCCCGCCTCCTGCGAGGCATCCACGAACGTGACACGGGGATAATCCGAAGGCAGGTCGCGGGCGAGGTCCGACGTGAGGCCTTCGATGGCCTCACCCGGGAGGTAGGTGGGCGCCGGTCGGAGAACCAGCCAGACGACGAAAAGCGCAGCGGCCGCGAAGATCAGGCCGGTGCCAGCCGTGATCACCAGCAGCCGCTTGCGCCGCGGCAGACCACGCATCATCAGGCCGCCGCTACTCCGTTGACCTCACCTGAATCGTCTTTTCGTCCTCCGACAGCACTGTCACCGGCGCAGTCAGACCCGCGTCTTCGCCGAACAGGAAGTTGAGCAGGAACTGGTCGGCCTTGCGGTACAGCAGCCTGGCCGACACGTGCAGTGACTCCACCCGCTGCCGGGGCACGCGCACCGCGAACTGCTCTTGCACCGGGGTGTCGGCTTGGCCCCCGCTTCCGGCGACCACCGTGGCCGGGCACACGAACACGAACTCGGCCTTGTCAGAGAAACCCGGGAACATGGCACGACGATATCGCACGCCCACCATTTCCCAGAGGTTGTGGCGGTCGATCAGGTTGCCGTACTGGTCCACCGGCTCCGCCTTGAAGATGAAGGATCCCGGTTCGATGAAGTGCCGCTCGTCCCGCTGGCCCGACTGGTAGACGACGTTGCCATCCTGATCGGTAACGACCACCTCCACCCACGCCTGGATGATATCCAGCGGCCCCGTGGGGAAATCGTGTCCCACCTTGTTGTTCGTGATGAGCGCCTGGATCTCGATCTCTTCGCCGGGCGTCACCTGGTCGGGCACCACTAGCTCGATCGGGACAGCCGGTCCGGTGCGCCACTTGTCCGCAATCTCGGGGATCTCGATCTCGCCCCGCAGCCACTGCTCGGTCAGCTCCACGTGCTCCTTCGCTCCTTCCAGCTCAAGAGCCACTGGCATGAACTGGTTGGCCGCCAAGAACCGGTGGCTGCGGTGCTTCGCGTCGCCACTGGTGCGATTGTAATCGGCGTCGTCACCGCTCGCCGGATCTCGCGAATCCGTGAGCGGCATGTGACACTCGCGGCACTCAATCGTCTGGGTGGGATCGCCGGGTGTGTTCCACCGGCTCTTGCGCCAGTTGTCGAACTGGTTCTGGAGCTGGACCCAGCCGACCTGGTTGATCTCCTCGTCGATGAACTGCTTGTGGCAGGCCGCGCAGAACTCCGGGCTCTTGAAGAGGCGGTGCTGCAGGCTCCGGACGTGATGCCTCGGATAGGAGCGGATCAGGAAATCGCCGACGAATTTCGCCAGGGTCCCTTCCCGCAACTCGAACATGTAGCGCCTGGGCTGGGTGATGACGTAGTTGGCGTTGCCCTTGACGTCAGTCTCCTTGATAGCGTGACAAACGATGCAGGAGACCCCTTCCTGATACCCCACCAGACCGGTGAGATCGTCGGTAAAGACATTCTTGGCCCCGGAGAACAGCGAGATTGGATCGTGACAGCCCCCGCAATACCGGGTGGTCTCCGGCCCGTTCTGCTCAGCCATGACCGATTGGACTTTCTGAAACGCGGCGTCCATGGCGGAGTAGCGGTGGGCGCTCACCGCCCACTCCTTTGCTATCTCCTCGTGGCAGCCCGAGGTGCCACACGACTCAGACCCGCCCAGCGAACGGGCGTCGAACGCCCCTCCGGTGTTCGTGCTGGCCAGGCTCGGCGCGAACGGCCGATCGGCACCGTACAGGAAGCTGTAATCTTCAGGTAGCTGGTCGTTGAGCCGGACCGGCTCATACAAGACCACGCCAAGCCCCAGGACCACAAAGAGCGACACCGCCACCACGGCAGTGCCGATCCCGAAGCGCCGCTCCGCCTCGCGCACGACCACCGACCCTTCCTTGCGTCCTTTGGCGTTGTAGTACACCAGGGCCAGCACGTGCGGCAACACGGCGGCGATCAGCGCCAGGGTGGAAACGATGTGGACCAGATCCCAGCCGTAGCTGATCCGGGTATGCAAGATTGCCTGGTAGGTGAGCACCAGACCCGAGACGCCAGCCACGATGGTGGCAACCATCGAGAAGTAGCCGGTTAGCTTGACGTGCGTCAGCCGCTGCGTCCGATACAGACGCCAGTGGCGGAGCTGATACCAGGCGTAGGGGATGATGAACACCAGACCGACGATGGTGTGCAGCAGCACGGCGATCTGGTTCGAGACGCTGAACGGAAGCAGCCAGATGGAAAGGCCCGTTAGCGTCTCGAAAACGAGCAGCCCGGATACGCACAGCAGCAGCCTACGCCGCCACTCCGCTGCTCTCGACTCGGGATGTGACTGGTTGTTCATGGGTGCACGCCGCACGGAAAGGGTTCGATACAGCTCCAGGGCTCGATAGCACTCATCCAGGCCCGGCGACGGTCCCCCCCCGGGCCTATTCTCTACTGATTTTATCGAGTTGGGCTAGCTCTGGCCAGCCAGCAGCGGATTAAATCCGACCAACTAACTCGGCAATTGGTCCTGGGCCGCCGTTCACCGCGTAGGCGATCACTCCACCGGGGCCCACGACATAGCTCAGCCGAGGGTGGGTGATGTCTCCGGTTTGCAGGTCGCGCCGCCGGGGGACGTTCCACCGATCCAGCACGGCTTCAACCTCGCTGACACTCCCGCTCAAGACGTACTTAGGGCAACGGGGCTGGCGACAACGACAGGACCTCCAACAACCTCCACAGCGTGTAGAACACCGCCATCGTCACGATTCCGGCCAGCAGCAGGATGAACACGTTGTCGAAGATCCGTTGACCGAGGGGCACTTCCTTGTCGGGGACGCGGGACTCTCCACCCGGATCCGCCGTGGTGACCTCCTTTCCCTGGGCGACTTACGCTGGGAGGGTGACGCCCTCCAACAGATCGGCGACGGTGGTCTCAGCGAAGAAGGCCGCGAGCTGTTCGGCCAACGCCTTCCAGCGCCAGTGCACGGCGCAGGCATGCCGATCACTGCATTGCGACCTCCCCAGCAGACAACTCCGACGCTCAGCAATGTCATCGAACCGCGTGATCACCGTCCGCAGCGAGAGCTTCTGCGGCCGGACGGCAAGCTGAAATCCTCCCCGCTTCCCGCGGGAGGACCTCAACACGCCAGCGCGCGTGAGTTCATGGAGGATCTTGGACAGGTAGTTCTGGGGAATGCGGAGGGCCTGGGCCACCTCCCCTACCCGAACCGGCTGGTCCACAGCGTGCTCGGCGAGGTACAGCACCGCCTTAAGCGCGTATTCTGCGGTGCCGGATAGCACCATCTCGAGCCTCGCCTCCTGTTCAATGGCCTGCCGGAATTAGCATTATTCGCATGCTAATATCCGAATTACGCCCTGGCAAGAGGACAACCCGAGCTGTGCGAGACGACACAGGTGGGACCTGTGAGTGAGCGGCTGGCGCGCAGTGCCAGACCGCTGCTGGCACGGCCACCACCGCTGCGGTCGGCGCTCTGTCGCAGATCCCGTATGAGGCCGACGCAGCAGACCATGCCATCGTCCGATTGACTTGGCATGTGGGGGGGCGGGTCGAGGAGTGCCGCCGACTCACGCCCGAGGAGCTGGAGCAGCTCGCTCCCCACATGCGGCGGGAACAGGTGTACGAAGGACGAGTCCTGCCGTACCGGCTGGCCGTGGCAATTGATGGGGAGTCGAGGGTGGCCGAGCTGGTACGCGGCGCCGCAGCGCGGGCGGATCGACCGCTCTACGTATTTCGGGAGCTCTCAGTATCCCCCGGTACCCACTCCCTTGCCATCAGCTTCACCCGGGAGGGGGAGCTCCCGGCGCGCGCCGCCGAGCCCGTCACGCCGGAGAGACTCGAACTGTCCGCGGGGCTGGAGCTGCGATCGAAGGAGGTCGTCCTCGTGACCTACGACCCCGAGGATCGGCGACTGGTCCTCAAGGGTCACGCTCGCTAGGTCGCCCCGAGCCGGGACGCCCGTTCCAGGTAGAGGATTACCGCCTGTATCTCACTCTGGGGCGGCGACTCACCGAGCATCTGTACCGAGTGCTCACGCATGCGGATCACCACCGCCGGCCAATCATCTCGCGAGTGTTGCCGCGGATCGGGCAGCTCGTGGCAGCGGCCGCACATTGCCGTGTACACGTTGCGCCCGGGGCCGCTCGGCAGCTCGGCCCGACTCACGCTCAACGCGTTGTCCAGCAAGTAGCGCAGCATGACCACCCGCTCCGCCGCGGTGGGTACCGGCACGCTGAACCGGGCTGGCACCCGGTCGATGCGCAGCCACATCCTGCGAAGCACCGTCGGCCAGTCGGTCGCGGAGTGCGACTGCGGGCTCGCCAGGGCGTGGCATGCCGTGCAGTACTGCCGCACATGCTGCGCCCCGTCGGAGTCCGGGTCCGGCAGGTCCGCCGGCCCGATGCCCGGCGGAGGAAGTGCCACCTTCGCGGAGGCTAGCAGGAGATCGTCGGCGACACCGACCTGCTCGGTCCGGCCCGCCCCTTCCTGCGAGGGTGGAGACTCGGCACAACCGGTCAGCCACACGAACACGAGCGGGAGCCCAAGCGACGTCGCCAGGGCATGGCGCACAGATTGCATCACGTTCGTCTCCCCCGGTGGTTACTACAGAAGGGTGTAAGCCAACCCCACCCAAGAAAGCATGAAGATCCCATGAACGCTAGCGGATCAGCTACGGTGATTACCGGCCCAGGTCCCGCTTTGGCAGGGGTGGTGGCTGGTCGACTGGGATCGGCGACTCGTAGGGCTGCCCACCCCGTTGCTGCTCGAAGAACGTCCGTGCTCGCTCCAGCAGTGTGGCATCAGTCAGCAGGTCCATCCCGGTGAGGGCTAGCACCTTGGCCGCCACGAAGGCACCGCGAACGGCACCGGTGGTACCGTGAGACGCGCTGGTCGCCCAGCTGTGCCAGGGGACACCCGCAGCCGCCGTGGTTACGGTGAACCCGACCGTAGGCGTGATGTAGCTGACCTCCGCCACGTCGGTTGAGCCGCCAGAGGGTGGCTCCGGCCCGTCGGCCAGCGGCTTGATCTCGAGGTCCAGACCGCGCTCCTCGATCTCGAGGAAGCGCTGCAGCTCACGGGCGAAATCCTGGTCTTCCTCCGCGAAGTCGGGCGCGCCGACCAGCTCCAGGTTGCGCTGGACGGCCTCCTGCAGCGGACGATTGAGCAGGGTCTCATGCACGCCTGTCACCAACGTCACTTTGTGCGTGGTCCGCGTGGCGAGTGCGGCACCCTCGGCGATCTCCAGGATCCAGTTGTAATGCTGCGCCACCGACTCCCGATCAACGTCGCGAGCGTAGTACCACACTTTGGCATACGCCGGTACCACGTTGGGCGCCTCACCGGCTGACGGCATGACATAGTGAATGCGTGCAGTGGGCTTGATGTGCTCCCGCATCATGTTGACGCCGTGGTTCAGCAGCTCTACCGCGTCCAGCGCGCTACGTCCGTTCCAGGGGTCGGACGAGGCGTGCGCCGCCTGCCCGAAGAACTCCACGGTGAAGTTGTTCATGGCACGCCCGGGCTGGTTACGTGTCCCCGTCTCAAGGCTGGGATGCCACTCCAGCGCGGCATCGAGATCATCAAACACGCCCGCCTTCGCCATGTAGACCTTGCCGACCACGGTCTCCTCAGCGGGCGTGCCGTACAGTCGGATCGTGCCTTCGAGGCCGCGTGCTTGCATCACGCGCCGCAGGGCGACGGCGGCCGCGACAGACCCCGCGCCGAACAGGTTGTGGCCGCATCCCTGCCCACTGGTCACGCCATCGTCCCGCGGTGAGCGGCGCGGCACCGCAGCGTTGCCGACGCCCGGGAGTGCGTCGTACTCGGCCAGGATCCCGATGATGGGCCGGCCCGTTCCGTACGAGGCAATGAACGCCGTCGGCATACCTGCAACGCCCCGCTCCACCGTGAAGCCTTCGCGCTCCACTAGCTGGGCGAGGAACTCCGCCGACCGATCCTCCAACAACGCCGTCTCCGAATACTCCCAGAGCGTCTCCGACATGCGACGGATGTCCCACGATAATGCCTCGACGGTCTCCAGCGTGGCTTGCTTCTCCGGCGAGAGCTCCTGAGCGGCGACGGTGCCGCACGGGAGCACAGCGGGGGCCAGGGCCCACAAAAGGCAAATGCCGGTACGACGGCGTGATGTCATGGGACAACCTCCGCTACGCGTCTCGATGGCGCCTAAGTTGGATTGATCCTCGGTCAGGGAATCGCAAACTGCTGTTGCCGTGTCGCCGCCGCAAGCACGTGTCATGGCCCTAGCACCTACGCCGAGCCCGTGCTCCAGCGCAGGAATCACGAGCACGGCGTTGCGTTGAGCCGGATGGATCGGACGGAGCGACAGCCTAGGTATCGGCTTTCGCCGACTCGTTGGGCTGAACCAGTATCCCCCGGGCAATGTCGTCATCCAGAGCCAGTTCAGTCTCACCGACCTGAATGACGCAGGCAGGATGGTGCTGCAACACGGCGAGCTCGGCGCCCGGAACCAGTCCAAAGACCGCCAGGGAATTCCGTCGACGAGTGCTTCCGCCGCCCAAACAGAGAATGGTTGCCCGCTCACCGCTCTTGAGTTCTCTGATCGAGCGAATGTCCCCCGGTGCCTCTGGGCGGAGCAACGGACGCCTGCCCAGGAGCCCACGCAGCCACGTGACGCTTTGAGGCTGCTCGGGAAACTCGTATTGACAGCTGGGACAGCGGATCAGATTGCACCACGGTCCCATGGGACATCCGTGGGAGCAGAGGGTGTCCGTTTTCTCGAACTCAAATCCACAGAACGGGCAGGTCAGATAATCAGCCATTGGCCTAGGCGGTGAATCATCCCGCCCACGAAGAACGCGAACGGAAAGATGAACGCGGCCATGCTCCACGCCGTCTTCATCCCGTGCTCACGAGCGATCATCAAGAAATTGGCGATGCACGGCATGAACAAGGTGATGGTCACCATCGCCACCAGGATCTGGTGTGCCGACAGCACTGCATCCGGGCCCGTTGCAGCATCCAAGATATACACGGCGCCGTAGTCCCGTCGCATGAAGCCGATGAGAAAGGCGTTGGTCATTTCCCGCGGCAGGCCCAGCCACCCGGTCACCAGGGGCTCGGCGGCGCGGCCGATGGTGTCCAGAACCTGAAGCTGGTCCAGCAAGAAGAGGATCGCGGTGCCCAGCACGAAGAGCGGGATTACCTCCTTGAGGTACCAGTTCAACCGGCCGGCCGTCTTCACCAGCACGTTGGAGAGCTGTGGACGCCGCATCGGCGGGATCTCCAGCAGGAAATCACTGCTCTCCCCGCCTATGACCCGGGCGGTCAGCCAACCCACCAGCAGGATGACCCCGATAACGACCCCAGACCACACTAGAGCCCCTGGCGCCGACAGGCTGGCCATCAGGGCCAGCAGCACTCCCAGCTGCGCCGAGCACGGTACCGCCAGCGCCAGCAACATCGTTGCGATTAGCCGTTCCTTGCGCGTCTCGAGGATGCGGGTGGTCATCGTCGCCATCGTGTCGCAGCCCAAACCCAGGATCATGGGAAGCACGGCCTTGCCGTTGAGTCCTATGAAGCGGAAGACCCGATGCACCATGATGGCCATCCGGGCAAAGTAGCCGGAATCCTCCAGCACACTGAACACCAGGAAGAAGAACGTCACGATAGGCAGCACGATGGCGAAGGCGTAGCTCAGAGCCATGGTGATGGCGCCGTATTCGCCTACCAGGAAGTCGTGGCCAAACCTCAGGACACGCCGCAGGGCACCGAGATCCGCACCGGGTTCGAGCGCATAGGACGGCGAGATCGCCTCGGTTTCCAGCGTGCCCACAGTCACTTCATGAACAGGAGTGACGGGAACGCCAAGGGAAACCGACAGCGACTCGGTCTGGTGCACGTGAGAAAACGGCAAGACGGCGTCCACTGTGCGGATGGCGAGGGGGTTGAGCCGCTGCTGAAAGACACCCACCTCCAGGAGGTCCACCATCGTCCCCGCGCCCAACAGACCGACGAACCAAAACACGACGAATAGGACGCCTGCCAGAACGAACGGGCCCTTCACCGGGTGCATCGCCCAGAATCCGAAGCGAACACCGGCGGGCGGATGAGCCGGCTGAACCACGGAATAGGTGTCCGCGAGAATGGCGTTCACCCACTCCAGCCGCAGCCGGTTCAGCTCGTAGTCGTCGCCGACGGCCGTCTCGAGCGCCGGGGCAACTTTCGGAGGACGCGCACCGGGTAGGGCGTCAATCAGCGCCTGGGTACCGACGTTGCGGGGTGCGATGGTTGTCACCACTGGCACGCCCAGGATCTCACTCAGCCCATCTGTATCGATCTTGCCGCCGCGCTCCTGTAACTCATCGAACATGTTGAGCACCAGCACCGTGGGTCGCCGCAGTTCGGCCAATTGCATCGTCAGCAGCAATGCCCGCCGCAGATTCTTGGCGTCGGCCACCTGCACGACGGTGGCATCACCGTGCTCATCGAGCAGCTTGCGGGTGACCCGGGCATCATCACTCCGGGGAGTCAGATCGTTGATGCCAGGGGTATCAATGAGCTCCATCTGCCGCCCGTCGAAGCTGGCCTGCGCCCGGACAATCTCGACGGTGGTGCCGGGGTAGTTCGACACCGTGACGTAGCGTTTCGTCAGGTTCTTGAACAGCACGCTCTTGCCCACATTGGGGTTGCCCACGAGGACAGCGGTCTCACGCACTCCCTTGCTGGAGCTCGCAGGGGGAGCGTCGGTGAGACCGCCATGGGCGGTGCTCGGCGCCGAAACGCGAATGCGTGCCAAGGTATCAATCAGGCCAGTGCGTCCACGAAAAACCTAATTCGACTGATTGTTAATCAGTAGCTCCATGGTCGACTTTCTCGCTTGAAGGCCGTATTAAAGAATGTTTAGGCAACCCGAGCCACGAGTCGACCACCGGTGGGAGCGTAGCCGAACTGACGTCGATATGTTGGGGCAGTACCCGAGGTATCCGGTGTTGAAACGCCAGCTCGGCCGCCTGTCGGCGGGCGCGTGCTGAAGCACTTGGATCGATTTACCGAGGCGACGTTTCACGCCAAGCGGACGGCGGAGGAAGGGTTGGACCTGGGTTCGGCTGAAATGCTGGAGTCCGTTTGACGATGCGCGATTCTCCAGCCCCAACCGAGGCCGCCAGCGCCCTGCTGCTGACCGGCCTCCCAGGAGTCGGGAAGACCACCGTCATCCAGGAGGTGGCTCGCCTGATGCCGGCGGCGACCGTCCGCGGCTTCTACACCCAGGAAATCCGCCAAGGCGGCGTCCGCCGAGGATTCCAACTCATCCCGTTCGACGGCGAGATCCGCACGTTGGCCCATGTGAACCACGCTTCCGAGTTCCGGGTGGGCAAGTACCGGGTGGACGTGGCCATGCTGGAACAGTTCGCGGGGTCGCTCCTGCGGCCCGATCCCGCGGCGACGGTCTATCTCATCGATGAGATCGGGAAGATGGAATGTTTCTCGCAACAATTCGTGACGGCCGTACGCCGTCTGCTCGATGCACATGTCCCGGTCGTGGCAGCCGTGGCGAGCCGGGGTGGCGGGTTCATTGCCGAAGTGAAGCGGCGACCTGATGTCGTCACCTGGGAGGTCACACGGTCCAACCGCGACGAACTCCCGGCACGGGCGGTCGAATGGGTGCGGGAGCGTGGAGCCATGGATGAGCGCGAATGAACGGTGTTTGATTGCAGCCCGTAGCGTATTGACCGACGAGCGAACGCGGATCAGCCTTGGTGAAACCGTAGGGGCGTAGCATGCCAAGCCCCTACAACTCAACCACACACCGATCCGCGATCAGATGTTCCTCGGCGGCAGTGTGATCCGCGTTTAGAGACTGATCCGCGCCCGTGAGAGGCCGTCGGTCGCCAATCGCGTTCTATCGCTCCTCTTGGCTCAGCGACCTGCCGCGAAGCCGTACCGCACGGCCTGCTGCGCTCGTACCGCCCGACGGCTAGAATTCGTACCGCAAGCGTAGACCACGCCGTCCAACGGCACGTCTCGAAGAGGGGGGGAGATGATCGCTACAGCCAAGTCCCTTCGCAGGGCGCTCCTGCTGAGTGCCGCGATCCCGATGGCCACAGCACCGATCCTGCTGGGTCAGGATTCCCGACAGCGCCAGCAGTACGCCCGAGAGCACTACACCAAGCGGGAGTACCGGATTCCCATGCGCGACGGCGCGCGGCTGTTCACGGCCGTGTACACGCCGAAGGACACATCCCGGACCTATCCGATCCTGATCCGGCGAACGCCGTACACCGTGAGTCCATATGGCGAGGAGCGGTACCCTAGTGGACTGGGACCCGCTGGAGCGTACGCTCCCGAGGGATACATCTTCGTCTACCAGGACGTGCGCGGGACCTTCATGTCGGAGGGGCAGTTCAGGAACATGACCCCGCACGTTGCGAACAAGCGGAGCGACCGGGACGTCGACGAGAGCTCGGACGCGTACGACACCATCGAATGGCTGCTCGAGAACATCCCGAACCACAACGGGCGAGTGGGCATGTGGGGGATCTCATACCCGGGCTTCTACGCCGCGGCCAGCATGATCGACGCTCACCCGGCACTCAAGGCAGTCTCCCCCCAGGCACCCATCGCCGACTGGTGGTACGACGACTTCCACCACCACGGCGCCTTCTTCTTGCCCCACGCGTTCAACTTCCTCGCGATCTTCGGCCAGGAGCGGCCGGGCCTCACGACGCAGTGGGGACAGGGTGCCGATTGGGGTCGCCGGTACCCGCATGGTACACCTGACGGTTACCGCTTCTTCCTCGACCTCGGGCCGCTGCGGAACATCAACGAGCGCCACTATAAAGGACAGGTCGCGTTCTGGGACTCCATCGTCGCACACCCCAACTACGACGAGTTCTGGCAGTCACGGAACATCGTGCCGCATCTCCGAAACGTTGCACCTGCCGTCATGACGGTGGGTGGCTGGTTCGACGCTGAGGACCTGTACGGGCCACTCAACATCTACCGGAGCATCGAGGAGAAGAATCCCGGGGTCTTCAACATCATCGTGATGGGCCCCTGGGTGCACGGCGGCTGGAACCGAGGCAACGGCGAAAGCATCGGTGACGCCCGCTTCGGCTCTGAGACGTCGGTGTTCTACCGCGACAGCATCCAACTGCCGTTCTTTGACTACTTCCTCAAGGACAAGGGTGAGCTGGAGCTGCCCGAGGCGTACGTGTTCGAGACCGGCGCCAATCGCTGGCGCACCTTCGACCAGTGGCCTCCCGCGGGCCTCGAGCCCCGGAGCCTCTACTTCCAGGATGGCGGCCGCCTGTCGACTGCTGCCCCGGCCACGGGCCAGGAGACCTGGGACGAGTACGTCAGCGATCCAGCCAGGCCCGTTCCGTACACGGCGGACATCGCCATCGGCATGACCCGGGAGTACATGGTGGACGATCAGCGGTTCGCCGCACGGCGGCCCGACGTCCTGGTGTATCGGACGGACGTTCTGGAGCAGGACGTCACCCTCGCGGGACCGGTCATCGCCGACCTCTGGGTGTCGACGTCCGGCAGCGCGTCGGATTGGATTGTGAAGCTCATCGACGTGTTCCCGCCCGACGCCAGGAACCACGATGGCCTGCGTCGGGGGACGCAGATGGGTGGCTATCAGATGATGGTGCGCAGCGAGGTCATCCGCGGCCGGTTCCGCAACAGCCATGAGCGCCCGGAGCCCTTCGTGCCGAATCAACCGACGAAGGTGATTCTCCCACTCCAGGACGTGCTCCACACGTTCCAGCAGGGCCACCAGATCATGGTTCAGATCCAGAGCACCTGGTTCCCCCTGGTAGACCGAAACCCACACCGCTACGTGGAGAACATCTACCGGGACGCCACCGAACACGAATTCATCAAGGCGACACAGCGGGTGTACCGCTCACGGGAGCATGCGTCGCTGATCCAGGTAGAGGTGCTGACGTCGAAGTGAGTGGACTGTGGTCTGTGGTTTGTGGTCAGGGTTCGCTGATTCCTGGGGGAGCGACAGGGGACGGCTGAGGGCCGAACGCTGATGGCTTGGATCGTGTTTGTCACGGGCTCTACTCAGGCCCTAGCCGAAGTCCTCGATAGGGCGTATTCTTGTAGCCTCTGAGGCAAGCTGGAGCCACGTCCCCTGACGGATCAGCCGGACCAACTCAAGACCGCCCTCGCCGACAGCTACGCCATTGAGCGTGAGCTG
>JABAOF010005128.1_pt1 | contig 17593 bp, 15 predicted proteins | sample 7062171 | NCBI WGS metagenome assembly JABAOF01 (sample SAMN14538628, study PRJNA623070) | marine sediment metagenome | biome: marine biome [ENVO:00000428]; feature: marine pelagic biome [ENVO:01000023]; material: deep marine sediment [ENVO:00002113] | place: India: Gulf of Khambhat ...
CAACGTATACTCACATGCTGCCAAACAATTGCAATCCGTGTAATGCACCCACGCCTTGGTGGCTGGAAACCAGCATTTCCAAGCTGCGGCCGGCCAAGGTCATCCGTTGCCAGCGGCCCGGACGGCCGCATCCGCCGGCCGCGCTTCCGCCACGGATCGCAGCAGCGACTGCGCCTCGCCTAACAGCTCGCTCAGCTGGGTCGATTCATCGACCAGGGTCTGGCGGTCCTGATCGCAGTTCACGCGACGCGCCACCAGGTACAGCGGTCGGCCGCGGACCTGGTCGTAGATCCGCGTCACGTACTCGCCCAGGATACTGATCCCCAGGGCGTTCAAGGCGCCAAAAAAACTGGCGCTCAACACATGCGACGTCCAGCCGGGGATCGCCAGATCGGTAAACAGCCGGCANNAGGGCCAGCGGAAAGGAGGAAAAACCGAAAATCGCCGTCTTGGCCAGTTTCCACAGCCCGCGGAAAGACACGCGCGGTTGGCTGTCGTACCGCGCCGCCCGTTCGACCACGATTCCCGTCTGCCGGAACCCGACCCAGCTGCGCAAGCCCGGCAAGTACCGGTCCCGTTCCTCCAGCTGGACGATCTCCCGCACGACCCGGGCGTCCACCAACCCGAAGATCCCGGCATCGGCCGGGATGGGCGTGGTGGCAATGCGGCTCAACAAGCCATGAAATCCGGCAAACAAGCCGCGTTTCAGCCAGTGTTCCTTGCGTTTGGTCCGGATGGCGTACACGACGTCATAACCGGCGCGCCATTGGTCGACGAACCGCGGGATGGCATCCGGCGCATCCTGCAGGTCCGCATCCATCAGGACGACCGCATCCCCGCTCGCCTGCTGCAGCCCCGCCTGCACGGCCGCCTGATGGCCGAAGTTGCGGGACAAATGGATGACTTTGACGTCCGCCCGCTGGCCGGCCAGCTGGTCCAGCAGTTCCTCGCTGCCGTCGGACGAACCGTCGTTGACAAAGAGGATTTCCGCATCCGCACCGCAGGACCGCACCGAACGGGTGACTTGTTCCAGCAGCTGCGGTAAAACGAGCCGCTCGTTGTAGACCGGCAGCACGACGCTTAACACTAAATTCTTCCCGCGGCTCATTTCAAACGGCCCCTGCATGCTGGTCTCTTGTCAGGCCTGACATTTCGGGTGGTGGTGGCAGCGAAAGTCGCCCAGACCTTCGGCGGCGCGGCAGGGGGCGAAACTCGGGTCGCTTGGGGGCGGCCGGAAAGTTGAGCCTAAACAAAACCCTAGGCACCCCGGCCCTGCCGGCGGCGTGTTGCTAAAAAGCCACACAACATCAAGCCTAGCCCGCAGCAGGTGAACGTCGTCCCTTTTTTCAGGCTCGCCGGCCGGAACCCCAGCTGGACATGGTGCCGACCCGCAGGAACCTCACAACCGATAAAATCCCCGTTCACGCGCCGTACCGCCGCAGGCTGCCCGTCGATCAAGGCCTGCCACCCCGGGTGAAAGCTTTCCGCGACGACCAGCAGTTGCCGAGTTGGGGCGACTGCCAGCAGCGACAACTGGCCCGGTGATTTTTTCAGCGTCTGCACCTGGCCCGGCGGGCCGGGCGGCAGGTCCAAGGGTCGAGCGACCAGGGCGGCCTGGCCGACGTCGATTTTTTTCAGGTCCTGGGCTGGCTTGGTCGAGTGAATCGCGCGGCTTACCAGACGGGCGTCGTCCAGCGGCCGATCGACCTGGTCGAACAAGATCGCACGCGTATCCCCCACGGGACCGCTGTTGACCCACCGGGCCCCGGCCACGCGGATGGCGTGGATATCCTGGTAGTCCAACAGCCGCTGCGGAGGTAAACCCAGGTAGCCCCCCACGCGGCTCCAACCGGCCAGCAACAACTGGTTCCCCTGCCGCAGCCCCCCCCGCTGGGCAGACGCGGGGTCCAGGGCGACCCGCCCGCCGGGCGGGCCGGCCGGCTGGATCGCCGGGTCGTGGGCAAAGCGGGGCAGCGTTTGGGTAGAGGCCAGGGCGGTGTAACTTAACCCGTACAGCCCCTGGTCGACGGCCGTCAGTACGACCAGGGCCAGCGGCGCCCAGGAGACGCCCCGAGCGGCCTGGGCCAGCAGCCAGGCTGCAGAGCCCAGCAACAGGGGACCGGCCACGATCAGCGGCCAGCTGGCCAGGTGAGCGGACCACAGCAGGGGTGCCAGGGCGGCCGTGAGCATGGCCGCCAGGGCACACCCCCACGCCACCCCCGCGGCGTTTCCCCAACCTTCGCCCCCCCGCCGCTGTCGTCGGCACAGCTGGTCCAGGGCCAAGGCGGCCAGGACCGCCATGGCGAGGTGAAACAACACGATCGCTCGGCAAGGAAAACGGAAGCTGCCCACCACCGGCAACCAGGACTGCACGGCGGACAGGTAACCGTAACTGCCCAGGGCCAGCCACAACGCCAACAGGCCCAGCAGGCAGCCGAAACGATACAGGGGTTGATTCCGCCCGGTGGGCCGCCTGCTAAAGCACAACCAGGCCACCAGCACGCAGGGAACCGCGCCCGCATAGATCCCCAGTTCGTGCGTGTTCTGGCCGACAACTCGTTTTTCAAACAGGTACGGCGCGACCAGTTGCACCAGGTTCAACGGATGCAGCGAGCCGCTGGTGAAAAACTGAGCATCGACCGTGGTCCGGATCGATTGATGCAGGGCGTCGACCGTGGGCAGCCATTGGATAGCGCCGATCAGCAAACCGGTCAGCTTGGCCGCGCCAATGCGGGTCACGAAAGGCCAGGCGGGTGCCAGCGAGGCGACATAAAGCGATTCGGCCAGCAACGAGAACCAGACATATTGGGGGTAACCCAGGAGGATCTGCGACGCCGTCAACAAGGAAACGATCACCAGGGACCAGGGTCGTTCTGTGGGGCTGCCGGTGATGGCTCGATCCAGTGCCCACAGCAACCAGGGCAGGTGAGCGACCACGGCGATGGCGTTGACGTGCACGAAGTGCAGGAGGTTAAACCCGGAAAAGGTGAAGACCAGGGCCCCGAACATGGCGATCTCTGCACGAGCCAGCCGCCGCCTCAGCCACAGCCAGGTTCCCAGCAACATCAGCGGGTAATTCAGCCAGACCTCGAGATTGAAAGCCAGCCCCAGGGGCAGACAGCGATACAAGGCCAGGTGCAGGGGATGGTACGTGCCCGCTTGTCCTTCCCCGGTCAAGTAAACGCCCCCGTACAGCTGCGGCCACCAGTCAAAGTCATGACCTGCCGCCAGGCAGTGGGCGTAAAAAGCTCGAGCCGGCAAGTGGAATTGTCCCAGGTCGTCGGCGACGTACACGTGACCTGCGAGGATGGGCCAGGCCAGGACCGCGCACAGCGCCAGGCTGCAGGCGACGGCCGTGCGGAACAAGGTCTGCCGGGCGCGCGGGTCCGCACCACCGGCAACGGCAGGTGTACAACCTGGGCCTGCCAGGTCTCCCTTTGGTCGCTGCGGGTTGCTGGATACTTCCGGCATGGTTTCGCCAACCTCGTGTCGCTTGTCAGGCCTCACCCATTCTTCTCCGCCGTATCACAAAAATTGCCAGGACTTTCGGCGATCCAGGGACGGCCGAAACTTTGGGCGGAACACTTTAGCCGACGGGCGGCGCGGCCGGATGTAGCCGAATGCGGGGGAATTCGGATCGTCCAGGCGGTAACCAGGGCCAGCGCCTGACGTCTCACGACTTTGGCTACCATGCGGCTACCATTCGGCTAACGTGTTTCCTTTGGGCAAGTTTTGCTCACAAGTTTTGCTCACCAAAATCTAACTACTGGTAGACTTCCTGACGGCGGGTACCTGCCTGCCGCTCACACGCATTTCCTCCCTTTTATGCAGAGAATGCCATCCACGATGGCGATCGTCTTGGCAAGCGACGCGTTGATGTCGAGCACCGTTTCCGGGATCCCCGCGTTGCAGCCGCCGTTTGGCAAGAGGCGATCTTTTAACATGGCCACCCCGCTGCGGCCCCGCGGATGGCCCCCCCGTCCGGTGCACTTCAGGGCCAGCACGTGCCAGCGCGGTCGGCTCACTGGCCGCCACGCTCCCCGCCTGGTAACCCGTTACCGGATCCGCAGCCAGCCGATCGATAATTTCCGCGCGGCCCATCATGGCAAGACACCCCCCCCGCTTGCCGGTTTCCCGGTTGCTCTACGGCCGCCACCTTGCGACCCCGGCGAACCTCATCAAGCATAGCTTTCCCCAAAAGGAGGCCAGCCCGCCTGGCGACTGCCGTGGGGCGGATCCCTTGGACGACCAGCCGGGCGTGCCATCGATTGTGACGCCTGTGCGGTTTGTACCGGTTGCCGCTCAGCACACAACGCGTTGTGCGCGTTACGTTCTAACAGAGGCAGATCGGGGAAGAGATGAATCCGCAAACGGCCAGTAACTTGATACGGTGGCGAAAGTGGCTCCGCCCCCTTTGGCTGGCTCAGCTGGTCGTGCTGTTGGCCGTGGCGGTCTTTTTTCGCCTCTGGCGGTTAGATCATGTGCCCGGCGTCAACGGCGACGAGGCCTGGATGGGCGTTCAAGCGTTGCGATGGCTGGACGGCCAGGGGATCACCTGGCGGACGCCGACCGGGAACCCGATCAATACCTTTCACTTTCTGCCGCAGGCCTTGCTGCATGCCGTGGCACCCCCTTCGATCACGTTGCTGCGGACGCCGGTGCTGGTCAGTGGCCTCTTGGCCCTGATCGTCAATTACCTGATGTGCCGGCAGGCGTTCGACCGATCGTTGGCCGCCCTATCGACCCTTCTCTTGGCCCTGTTGCCAGTCAATATTGCCTACAGCCGTTTTGCCTGGGATGCCAGCCAGTCGGTCCTGTTCACCTTGCCGGTGATCTACGCCTCGCTGCTGGCCCTGCGGCAACCACAGCGACGGATCCGCTGGCTGCTGCTGGCGGCTTTATGTCAATCGGCAGCGATCCTGGTGCATCCCACCAACGTTTTCGTCGCGCCGTTGCCGGTGTTGGCGGCCGGGATCGTCTTTCGCCGGCCGCTGGCGGCCAGCTTGTCCGCCGCGCGAACCGAATGGCGTTGCCGACTGATTTGGCTGACCGGCGGGCTGGTCCTGGTGGCGGGTCTCTTCTGGTGGGGGCCCTGGATCCAGCTGGCCGCGCGGCGGCTGATCTCGCCGGCCCATTACGGCGCCTTTGTGGGCAACTATCTGGATCTGTTTTCCGGCACGACCGTTTTTCGTTTCCTCACCGGTGCTCAGCACGCCACCGGCCTCTACCGGCTGGCCGCCGGAGGCGTCTTTGTTTTTGCCGCCTGGGGGTTATGGCGGCAGGGGTGGGCCTGCATCCAGCGGCGTTTGTTGTTGATCGGTGGGGGAGTATCGACGGGGGCATTTTTTCTGTTCGCCGGACCGCAGGCCGCCGCGGCGGGCAACGAACGTTATGCGATCTGCCTGATTGCGCCGGGGGCCCTCTTGCTGAGCCTCGGTTTGCACTGGTGGTGCCGCCAGCGGGCCCTGGTGGGAATCGGCGTGTGCCTGGCCGCGGGCTGGCTGTTGCTGGCCAGCTTCTACATCCACTATTTCCGGTTTGTGCAGGAGACGGGCGGCAAAGCCCAACAGACGTTTCGCACGGCGCGGATCGAACCCAAGCGGGCGGTGGCCCGTTACCTGCAAACGGCCGCTCAGGACCCTCCGGGCCTGATTGCCGTGACCACCGAGTGGTGGAATTACTGGCCATTGGCTTACTTCACCTTTGGCGACGGTGCGATCCGCGTGGTGGCCACCGCAGGCGGGGACGCGGCTTTCGGCCAGACACCGGCGTTGCCCGCCAGCGTGCCCTGGTTGGAGGAGGGGAGGTTAGAGCAGGGGAGGTTGGCGCAGGGGAGGGGGCAGCCCGGTTTGGGAGGGCAGCGGCTGCCGACCGAAGCGGGTCCTCGCGTCTGTTTCGTGGAGTTTGCCGGGTCGCCCCGGGCACGGGGTATTGCGAATCGGCTGGTCGCGCAGGGAATTGGCGTGCGGGCGACCCACATTCCTGCCGGGGGCCAGCGGCCGATCCTGACGGTCTTGTGGCCCGCAGCGGAGTGATGTTGAGCGTTGGCGACAGGAAGGCCTGCTGGCGGTGGATTGGCTGTGGGGAAAACGCCACGTCCGATCCCCCGCCAGGAATTTTTCCCAAAAATGCGGCTCAAAATTTGACAGCGGTCGTTTTGAAACTAGGTTTGCAGTGTTAGGCGAATTGAGCTTCTCGATCGCTTGACGTGGCCAGGTTGGGCCTGGTCACTTTGTTGTTTGACCAGCGTGTCGATGCAAGGGTGAAGAGACCGCACGAACTGGGTTGGTTTTTGCGGGATCACTCGCGATCGAGCAAGTTTTTAAACAGGTCGTTTCGCCCCCCTGGGTGATTGCGGCCTAACCCTGGAGGATATCGATGAAGAATTTTGCGAAGAAAGTGCAACGCTTCCTGGCTTCCGAAGATGGCCCCACCGCGGTCGAATACGCCGTGATGCTGGCTTTGATTATCATCGTTTGCCTGGCTGCGATCAGTGCCGTTGGCTCGAACGCCAACACCACGTTCAGCAACGTTGCAGCTTCCATCGGCACCACCAACTAGGTGCCCGAAACCCAGGCGGCAGCCAGGGCGCCCGATGTGCCAAGCTGCTCGCCACTAGGGACAACGCGAACCCCTCGGTGCCCTGGCGGCACCGAGGGGATTGTTCGCGTATAGGGAGGACCCTCGGATGCATCTTCCACTTCCCGCAGAGGCCATTTCCGGCGTGATCCAGCATGCGGTTTACTTTTTTACCGTGCTGGCCGTTATTTTTGGCTGGGTATTGACGCCCCGTTGACGCCTGGTCGCGCGGGGCAAGCTAGAGTTGTACTGGAAGTCTCAAATGCTTGCGGTCCAGGCGGCTCGACGGTCGAGCTTCAGGTGTTCGCAACAAGTGGTGAGAAGGAAAATTGGATGAACACGATCTTTGCTAGCAGCTCGCCTGCCGATCACATGTGGCTGATCTGGATGGTCAGCGTCATCCTGGTGGTGGCAGCGGTGATCGACGGGTGGAAACTGAAAGTACCCAATTGGATCACCTTTCCCATGATCTTCAGCGGCTGGGCGTACAGCGGCTGGGCCTTCGGTTGGGAAGGGGTGATGTGGAGCCTGGTGGGGACGATCGTCGGTTTGGCCCTGCTGTTGCCAGCCTACGCGATTGGCGGCATGGGGGCCGGTGATGTCAAGCTGATGGCCGGCGTTGGGGCCTGGGTTTGGCCGGGCGTTACCTTTTACGCGTTTTGCGTGTCGGCGATCGTCGGCGGCCTGATTGCTGTGGCCATGGTTTTGTTTCGCGGAGCCTGGGCCAAGCATCGCCAGCAGTTTGCTGTGATCCTCAACGAGATTGCAGTGGTTCGAGATCCCGAAAAGCTAGCAGCGATTGCTGCGGAACGGAAAAGCAGCATGCTGCTGCTGCCGTACGGGATACCGATTGCGTTGGGAACGATTGCTTACTTTGCTTGGTCGGGAATGCTCTTATGAAAACCCCCATCTTCCGCCGACGCTTCCGGTCAGATGATTCATTCAAGCTGGAGAAAGCTTGCCGGATGTGCCGAAAAAAACGACGAGGTGCCGCTGCCGTGGAATTCGCGCTGATCGCGCCTCTTTTCATGCTGATGGTGCTGGGAATGATTGAAGTGGGCCGTGCCATCATGGTCCAGCAGATCCTGACCAACGCCTCGCGTGAAGGAGCTCGACGAGCCGTCCTTGACGGTGCGACCGAAACGGAGGTCACCGCGTTTGTGAATACCTATTTGAAGAATGTTTCGCTGCCGTCAGCGACTGTAACGTTTCCACAAGGTTATCCCCAAGATGCCGGTTTTGGCGCCCCTGTCGAAGTGCAGGTCTCCATGCCTTTTAGTCAAGTAAGTTGGGTGCCGGGACCAATGTACTTAGGTGGCCGGAATTTGAATGCCAGCACTGTGATGCGTCGCGAGACCGTGCAGTAAACAGGAGCGTCTGCGGGGCAGATTGACGTCTGCCGCGTTCTTGTCGATTCGCGGGAAGGCGCGTCCAGCGGGAATTTAGCCAACTCAGGGCAAAAAGGGGCTCCCTCATGCGTCCAAAGTCACTTGTACTGCTGATCCTGGCGCTCGGCTGTGGCCTCGTCGCCTCGATCGGCATCAGCGAAATCATCGACAGTCAAGGTTCGCAGGGGGTCAGCACGGAGACCGAAGCCATTTTGGTTGCCAAGGGGGACATCGAACGCAGTGCGGTCCTTTCTGCCGACAACCTGATCCTGGAAGAATGGCCCAAAGGCAAGATCCCGGCCGGGGCGCTTCGCGATCTGGCCGAGGTGGACGGTCGGCGGCCGGTGATCAGGATCACCAGCGGCCTGCCCCTCCTGGAAAGCATGATTGGCTCAGGCGAGGCCGTCCGCGCCGCCTCAGAGATCCCCAAGGGCTTCCGGGTGGTCGCCTTGCGGGTCACGGACGAAAGTGGTGCCAATTTGATCCGGCCCGGCGACCGGGTCGATTTGCAGCTGTTCGCACGCCGAAATCCGAACCTGGGTGTGGAAAAAACGGGCACCTGGATCTTTTTGCAGGACATCAGTGTCTTTGCGGTCAACCAGGAGATCAACAGTGATGGGGACAACGAACAGTCGCTACAGGCCCGCACGGTTTCCTTGCTGGTAACCCCCCTGCAGGCCGCAAAAGTTACCCTGGCCACGCGGATCGGCGACATCCGGCTGATCATGCGAGGTGTTCAGGATGACGAGGGTGCCGACGACACCGTCGCCAACATCGATGATTTGCTGAATTCCTCTGAGAAATTCGAGGACCAAGGCGAAAATGACTCGCCCGACGACGCCACCAAACTGGCCGGCGGCGATTCCTCGATCCTGAATTGGCTGAACCAACAGAAGCAGACCCCGCCAGCGGCGATCAGCGACAGCTTCGAGATGGTGGTCATGCGTGGAGCAGACGTGATGGTCCAGCAATTCCATGACGGGGTGCAGCTGCCGACGACGATCACTGCGGATGGCACGGGTCATAGCAATCAAGACGATTCGCCTCAAGATGCCAAAGGCGCCGATTTGGACGGTAAATCGGACCGATCGGATCCTGATAGCGATTCAGAGGATGTTGAAGAAGATCGGGCCGATTCCGACGATTAAAGGAATAACCCGAATCCGCCAGGTCGGTGGCCAGGGATAGGCTCGCCGCCCTGATTTATTCACGGAAGAAATGACCGGTGACCCGGTCAGCAAGGAAGGACACGGATGGTCCGCTCGATTTCTCGCTGCCTAAGTCTGGGACTCTTCGCCCTGTTGGTGCCATGGATCAGCGCCAGCGTCGCCCACGCTCAATTGGACGGTCCCGAGCCGATTATGATGCAGGTTTCGGAACGGTCGCAACGTCTGGAAATGGTGGCCAACACCAGCCGCATCCTGTCGCTGGGCGAAAAAATTCCCCGGGCCCAGGTCAACAATCCGGAAATTCTGGAACTCACGCCGCTTTCCCCCACGCAGGTCCAGGTGTTCGCCAAAAAGCCGGGAGTGACGCAGGTCAACCTCTGGAATACGAACGAGGAAATTCGTTCGGTCGACGTCATCGTGTACGGGGACGCTCGCGAGCTGACCCTCCTGTTGCATTCGCAGTTCCCCACCGCCTCCTTGAAAGTCGTCCCCCTGGCCAACAGTGTCGTGGTGTCGGGATACGTTGACCGTCCGGACCAGGTGAGCCGAGTGATTCGGATTGCCGAAGACTTTTATCCCAAGGTGATTAACAACATCAATGTGGGTGGTGTCCAGCAGGTCTTGTTGCACGTCAAGGTCATGGAGGTGTCCCGTACCAAGATGCGGGCCATGGGCTTTGACTGGTCCCTGACCCACGGTGCAGACTTCCTTGTTTCCAGCGTCAGCGGCCTGCTCTCCGGTGCGGGAACGCCCCTGGGGGGGGACACGGTCAGGTTCGGTATCGTGGACAACAACGTGGATTTTCTGGGTGTGCTGGAAGCCTTAAGGCAAAACAACGTGGCGAAAATTCTGGCCGAGCCCACGCTGGTGACCGTCAGCGGCCGCGCCGCCAAATTCGTCGCCGGGGGTGAATTTCCCATCCTCGTGCCGGCCGGACTGGGTACCGTCTCCATTGAGTACAAAACCTTTGGGACCGTCGTGGATTTCGTGCCCATCGTGCTGGGGAACGGCCGGATCCGGCTGGAAGTTCGACCGACCGTCAGCGAATTGGACACTTCGCGCGGTGTGACCCTCAACAACACAACGGTGCCGGGGTTGAACGTTCGCCAGGTGGATACGGGTGTGGAGATGAGCGCCGGGCAGACCCTGGCCCTCGCCGGGCTGATCCAGAATCGGGTCGAAGCCGAAAACCGAGGCCTGCCGATTCTGAGCGATCTGCCCTATCTGGGAGTTCCTTTCCGCCGGGTGGAAGAGCGGAACAACGAGGTCGAACTTCTGATTATGGTCACGCCCGAACTGGTCGAGGCGATGGACGCCGAACAGGTGAGGTGCCACCCCTGGGGCCCGGCATGCACACCGTCAGCCCGCCGGATTGCGACCTCTACTGGCGGGGCCATGTGGAAGTCCCCAACCGAAATATCCCGCCCGGTTACCATGGGCATCTGGGGCCCGGCCACCACCATCTGCCGCCCCAGCCGGTACCTCAACCGCCGGTCGAAGAGTTGCAACCCGGCGCGGCAACTCCCCAGGCCTCGCGGACCCTGCGTTCACCCCGGCAACAGACGGTTGGCGTGCAGAGGCCCCGGCCCGCGGCATCTCCCGTCGCCCCCGTGCGGTGGACCACAAGCCCTGGGATGGGCCCTGGGGACAACCCCTATAACCGCTCCCAGCAGACTGCCCTCCAGCCGTCAGCCACCGCGAATCCGGAAAGTTTCGCCCCCATGTTCATGGGGCCCGTCGGTTATGACGTACATCCATAGAGGCACATTTTCCTCTCAAAAGAGCAGGGTGCGTGTGCGATTACCTAACTGGCTGAAATCCCCCCCCAGGCGGTTTCAGTTCCATCCTTTGGCGAGTACGGTGCAGCGCGGAAGATGAGCAACGTAATTCGGCTGGCAATCGTCGATCCACAAGACGACACGCGAGAAGAACTGAAATCCACGCTGTTGGGCATGGACCGTGTTTGGCTGGAAGCCGAATGCTCACGGTACGAATTCTTCTCGGATGTGCTGGCGCAAACCGAACCGGATATTGGCATTGTCTCGCTGGATGCCAATCCGGAAAAAGCCCTGGCGCTGGTCGAACAGCTTAATAACACCGCTCCCCAGTGCAGCGTCCTGGTAACCAGCAGCTCGACCGATGGCGACTTGATCTTGCGCGCCATGCGAGCAGGCGCAAAGGAATTTCTTACTCAACCCGTCGGCCTGAACGACATGCTTCAGGCCCTGGAACGGATCGGTGATCGGTATGCGACCCGCGGCGATCTCAAGCCGCGAGGTAACAAAATCATTGCCGTGGCCGGTGCCACCGGCGGTGTGGGCAGCACCAGTATCGCAGTCAACCTGGGCTGCGCACTGGCGGAAAGCGAACGCAATTCGGTGGTGCTGGTGGACCTGGATCTGTGCCTGGGCGACGCGGACGTTTGTCTGGATGCCATTCCCGATTTTACCCTGCTGGACGTCGCTCAGAATACGTCCCGCATGGATATCACCCTCCTGAAACGCTCGCTGACCAAGCATTCGTCCGGCTTGTACCTCCTGCCACGTCCCGTGCAGTTGGACGATGTAGACGAAATCACGCCCGACGATCTGCATCGCCTGGTCGGCTTGCTGAAGGCGACCTTTACCCACATCATCCTGGACCTGTCCAAATCGTTTGGGCCCTTGGATCGTCTGGCCCTCGAGCTGGCGGATGATGTGCTGCTGGTCACACAACTCGACCTGCCTTGTCTGCGCAACGTGGTGCGGTTGATGATGTCGTTTAACGAAAACGAGCGTTTAAGCGAAAAAATCAAAGTGGTTGTCAACCGGACCGGACTGGATCAAAACCAGATCGGGATAAAAAAAGCCCAGGATACGATCGGTCGAGAAATCTTCTGGAAGGTCTCCAACGACTTTCGCACAATGGTCGAAGCGCGCAACAACGGCGTGCCTTTGATTGAACAGTCGCGCAAACAGCCGATTACTCAACAAATTATCGAACTGGCCGCGGCCCTCGACGGCGATGCCACAGCGGGTGAGGAAGAAGACGAAGACGCGGCTGCCAAGTCGGGCATCGGCCGCTGGTTCAGCTTCAAAAAATAACCACTCCCACCCTCTCGCCCCCGCCCCCACGAGTTTTGGCCAACCTCGCGGTCGGCAGACAGGTTATCCACCCCCCGAAATCCTCCCCTTCGTCGGCCATCGGGATGGGTTGCCGGGTGCCGAAACGTTCTGGTCGGCCGTTCTGGCGAAGAAGTTGCCCCGCCTCCCGTTCGACACCTGCCCCTCGCTCCCCCCTCCCTGCGGCCCGATCCGGGGCCCCAGCAGCGGCGCTTGGCCGGCGGCACGGCATCCGGCCCCCCGGCACCGCCTTCTGGCCCCGTGGACCGCTGCGCCAGGGTTGGCTTACGATGGGCGGCGGGCAAGCGGTTGTTGCCAGGGAGATTCTTGTGGAAAAAGCCACCTTCGGAGCCGGCTGTTTTTGGGGTGTGGAAGCCGCCTTCCAGGATCGGCCTGGCGTAATCGAAACGGCCGTCGGATACAGCGGCGGAACGTGGGAAAAACCGACCTACCAGGATGTCTGCTCGGGAACCACCGGGCACGCCGAGGTGGTCCAGATCCAATTCGATCCCACGATCATCACTTACGAAACATTGCTGGACATCTTCTGGAATTGTCACGATCCCACAACGCTCAATCGCCAAGGCCCCGACGTGGGATCCCAGTATCGTTCGGCCATCTTCTATCACACCCCTCAGCAGGAAGAACTGGCTGGACGCAGTAAACAGCAACGGGAGGCCGAGGGCCGTTTCCCGCGTCCTATCGTGACCCAGATCGAATCGGCGGTCGACTTTTGGCGGGCTGAAGAGTACCATCAGCGTTACCTGGAAAAGCACGGTATGAAGTCGTGTCATGGTCCGGGACAAATCTAAGGGGTGGATCAGCGAGCAAGCAGGCGTGTGATCAAGCGGGCGCGCGATCAGGCAGGACCGCGGTCAAGCAGGAGTGATGGAGCAGAAGTGATGGAGCAGGGGGGGGTGGCGGTCGGCAGGTCAGACGAGGGAGTGTTGCGGGACAAAAAAGTCGCGCTGACCGGGCGGCTGGCCGCGATGACCCATCGCGAGGCGGCCCGGCTGATCGAGGATTTTGGCGGGAAAGTCGTGCAGGCCCCGGCCCGCGATACCGATTACCTGGTCGTTGGCCGCGAGGGGCTGCCCTTGGGTGAGGACGGCCAGCCGACGGCCAGCCTGCTGGCCGCTCGCCAGCTGCAATCGCTGGGGTACGCCATCCAAATCGTCAGCGAAGAGGTCTTTCTTAGCAAGTTGCATTTGCTGGAGGACCAACAGAAAATTCGCCGACGTTATACGATCGTCCAGCTGACCCGGATTCTGGGGGTCTCGCGAGATCGGATTCGCGCCTGGATGCGTGCGGGGTTGATCGAACCGGTCGAAACCATCCACCGGCTCGCCTATTTTGACTACCAGCAGGTGACATCGGCGAAAATGTTGTCCGACCTGGTCCGCTCCGGCCTGACCCCGGCCGGGATTCGTGAAAGCCTCGCTCGTTTGAGCCGCTGGTTGCCGGAGACGGACTATTGCCTGTCCCAACTTTCCGTCCTGGAATCGAGCCGGCAGTTGTTGGTGCGACTGGCGGACGGCCGGCTGGCCGAACCCTCGGGACAATTGCTGATGACGTTTGAGCCCGAACCGCGGGCGACGGTGGCCCTGGATGCCGCAGAACAGACGGCGGAAGAGCGATTGGAGGAGGCCGTTGGCCTGGAGGCTGCCGGGTTCTTTGCCCAAGCGGCCGATGCGTACCGGGCCGCAGCCCGGTGCGACCCGGAAGATGCGGTCCTGCAATTCAGCCTGGGGAATGTTCTCTATTCGCTGGGGGAATACAGGGAGGCCAGTTCGCATTTTCGTCGAGCGGTCGAGCTGGAACCGTCGTACGTGGAGGCCTGGAACAACCTGGGAAATCTGCTGGCCGAGCTGGGTCAGCTGGAAGAAGCGATCACGGCCCTCCGGTATGCCCTGCACATCGTCCCCGATTATGCGGACGCCCATTTCAATCTTGCGTCCATCCTGGCCACCGCCGGTCGTACCAGCGAAGCGGCTGAGCATTGGCAAGCGTATTTGACCCTCGACCCGCTCAGCCCCTGGGCGGACGAGGCGCAAAGCCATCTGGCGGCGGCGGCGGCTGTGGAGAGCCGAGCGTAGTTGGCCCCCTCCCGTTGGATGCAAAACCGGCCTGGCGGCCAGCCGCGGCTTCGAAATGCCCTATCAAACACCAGCCGCAACGCGGCGACAGGCCACCGCCTCACGCGCCAGCCCCCGCCAAGGCGATCCGACGGTCTCTACCGGTTGCAGATGGGTCTTGGTAAGATGAAAGATTCATTCCTTCCCAACGTTGCCGGTCCGGGGCGCCTGCCGGCCGTCGATCGGTTGTTGAGCATGTCCACGCAAACGCAAACGCAAAAACGTTCGACCCAACTGCTGGACGTGTTGGCCGGTTACGACCAGCTGCTGATCGTGATGCACGACAATCCCGATCCCGATGCGATCGCCTCTGGTTGGGCGGTGCAAACGTTGATCGAAGAAAAGCTGGGCACGCCCACTCGACTGATCGGCGGGGGAGCGATCGTGCGGGCGGAAAACCTGCACATGGTGGAATTGCTGGGCCCGCCGATTCAATTGGTATTGAGCGTCGAGGTGCCGGACAACTGCGCTACGGTGCTGGTCGATTGCGCGTTGGGTGCCAGCAACCAGCTGTTAACGCGCAGCGCCACCAAACCGGTGGCGATCATCGATCACCATATGACCGAATGCCAGGATGCGGATGTGTCGTTTGTCGATATCCGTCCCGACGTGGCCGCTTCGGCGACGATTGCCGCCGACTATTTGCGCGAACAGCAGATCGAGCCGGGCCCGAAATTGGCAACGGCTTTGGTCTACGCCATGCGGACAGAGACCCGTGGTTGCGAAACGCACCATTCGCCCCTGGACAATGCCGTGCTGGTCTGGTTGACCGAACGGGCCGAGCCGGCGTTGCTGGCGGAAATTGAAAACGCACCGCTCAGCCGCCGTTATTTTGCCGACCTGGCCGCGGCCATGCACGAGACGGCAATCTACAAAGATACGGCGTTTTGCATGTTGCCGCACGCCGCCGGACCGGAAATTGTCGGGGAAGTGGCCGATCTGCTGATTCGCTGCCGAGGGATCCACCGCGCGTTGTGCGCCGCGGTGGTAGATGACGATCTCCTCCTGTCCGCCCGCACCGAACGCGGCAGTGATAACGCTTGTCTCCTCTTGCAACGCACCCTGGCAGGAATCGGCGGGTGCGGCGGGCACGGGCACCGTGCCGGCGGCAAGATCGCGCACGTCAACGGGAATCGTCACCGCGTCGAAAAAATGCACCAGCAGGTCCGCCAGCGGTGGCTGGACGCCTGCGGCGCATCTGCCGAAACGGCTCAGCCGTTGGTCCCGCCCGGTTCGTAGGGCACCCTCCAGCACCCCGCCGGATTGTGTCAGCACCCCGGCTGCTGAGTGCCATCCTGGCGCGAAGGGACAGCGTTTCCGCCTGGGGTCGGGCTTGAGCAGCCGGGGTGCTTTTGTGGGCCGGGCTTGAGCAGCCGGGGTGCTTGGCAGGCGGCGGAATACCCGCCGGCGACCGGGAGGTTTTACACAACACTTCAGCCGCTTGAACAGCCCAGCTCGTCCCGCCACGGGTTGGTTGGCAAGGCAGGCTGGCCGATAATCTTACCGCTCACGATCCCTAAAAAAAGCCAGGCAATTTACTTGAGGCACGATCATGGCCGCGCGGATGCAGCTCCAACCGCCAGACGAACACAATCAACGCCTGCAAGCGAACGTCCACCCGCCCGACTGGGTGAACCCAACCCCGGCGGCTCGCTACAACCTGGTGGTGATCGGCGCCGGGACGGCGGGACTGGTGACGGCAGCCGGGGCGGCCGGGTTGGGGGCCAAGGTGGCGTTGGTCGAACGGGATTTGATGGGGGGCGATTGCCTGAATGTGGGCTGCGTTCCCTCCAAGGGCATCATCCGTTCGGCCCGCGTGGCGGCCGCCGTTCGCGATGCGGAGGCTTTTGGTGTGCGAACGGGGGGTGAGGCCCATGTCGATTTTGCAGCCGTGATGCAGCGGATGCGGCGGCTGCGGGCCGATATCAGCCCTCACGACTCGGCACCACGCTTGCGCGATTTAGGAGTCGATGTCTTCCTGGGGCAGGGCAGTTTTCACGGACCCGATTGCGTGGAAGTCGATGGGCGGCGGTTGCATTTTCACAAGGCGGTGATTGCCAGCGGGGCCCGTGCCGCCACTCCGCCCATCCCAGGACTAAAGGACATCCCTTATCTGACCAACGAATCGGTCTTTTCGCTGACGGAATTACCACGGCGTCTGGCCGTGATCGGCGCCGGGCCGATCGGCTGCGAATTGGCTCAGGCCTTCGCCCGCTTCGGATCCGAGGTCCACCTGATCGAGTCGACGCACGGGATCCTGCCCCGCGAAGACCCGGATGCCGCTCAACGAGTCCAACAGGCGCTCGTCCGCGACGGCGTCCAACTGTTGTGCTGTGGTCAGCAGACAGCGGTCAGCCCGGCCGAAGGCCGTGTGCGGATCCGCCTCGATTCCCACAACCGGCACTACGATCTGGTCGTCGATCAACTGCTGGTCGCGGTGGGCCGAACGCCCAATGTCGAAGACTTGAATCTGAAGGCGGCCTCCGTTCAATACGATCCGCGGACCGGCGTGACCGTTAACGACAAGTTGCAGACCACCCATCCGCGGATCTATGCCGCCGGCGACGTCTGTTCAAAATTCAAGTTTACCCACGCGGCAGATTTCATGGCACGCATCGTCATTCAAAATGCCCTGTTTTTGCCCACCGCCAAGGTCACCGCCCTGACGATCCCCTGGTGCACCTACACCTCACCCGAAATCGCCCACGTGGGGCTGTCCGAACACGATGCCCGCCAACAGGGTGTCGCTATCGATACGCTTATCCAGGAAATGGCTCAAGTCGATCGGGCCATCCTTGATGGCGAGACGGAAGGCTTTGTCAAAGTCCATCTCCGCAAAGGCAAGGATCAGATTCTTGGCGCCACCATCGTGGCCGCCGACGCCGGCAACATGATTTCTGAGATCACCCTGGCGATGAATCATGGGATCGGATTGAAGAAAATCGCCCATACGATCCATCCCTATCCGACACAAGCCGAAGCGATTCGCAAGCTGGGAGATGCCTGTCACCGCCGGCGGTTGACCCCCTGGGTCAAATCGTCGATGCAGAAGTGGCTGGCCTGGCAGCGCTGAGCTTGGGTTGGCCAGCGGTGGGAGGGAAAAATGCTGGCAGGCTGCCCGGCCTGGCCAGCTTGCCGGGTTCCCCCAGGCCACAAGCTTTTTGTCGCCGACCGGTAAACTTTGGCCAGCCGGCAAAGTCGACCAGGAGTACCAAATCCTT
>JABAOF010002034.1_pt2 | contig 17581 bp, 18 predicted proteins | sample 7062171 | NCBI WGS metagenome assembly JABAOF01 (sample SAMN14538628, study PRJNA623070) | marine sediment metagenome | biome: marine biome [ENVO:00000428]; feature: marine pelagic biome [ENVO:01000023]; material: deep marine sediment [ENVO:00002113] | place: India: Gulf of Khambhat ...
CCTCCGGTTATGACCTCTTCCGATAATAGAACCTTTATCAACAAAAGAAGACATGTAAGAAAATTCCTTTATGGCTGTTTCTGAACCCATTATGCTTGTTCGACAGGATAAGATAGATTGTAGAACAATATATATTCAAAACTTTTCCCTTATTTTTCTTCAAAAGGGATTGACATTTTTTTCCTGGTATGCTACTAGATAATCTTAAAGTTGCAAGGATTGAAGAGTTGTAATCATTGGGAGTTCCTGGATTAAACCAGGGGCGGTTGATATACAATGACAGATTGGTATATGGCCGGTAAGTCCGGCAATGGTAGAGGGAGTTAAAGGGTAGTGCTCATTTCCCAAGGGCGGAAGCCTGTTGAGAGGCGGTCCTCATAAACAATTTGATTTTCGATTGGGACTTGTCCATTCTGGACAACTTTTTCAAGAGATTCAATGAAGATTAGAAAAAGTAGAAATATTAAAATATAATCAGGAGGAAAGCTTTATGGAACTAATTTTAGCAGAACTCATGAAAGGCAATCAAGATGTTGTCAAATACTTCCAAGAGGCTAAAAAGATATGGAAAGAAATTCTGCCCGAAAATCTTTCAGACACTGATTTAGTTGCAAGAAGAATGGACGATGCCGAATTGAAGGAATTTGAACTTAAATGTGGTGGTAATCAGCTCGGGAAAGAAATAATGGGGATTTCTCTTGTAGCATTGTTCGAGCTAGATATTGAAGGATTTGGAAAAGACGAGGAAAAGACGAAATTAATGGTAGAGGCTCTGAATAAAACCAGTCTTCAAGTAGAGATTTTTAGTGCTGCTAAAAGCACTCTTAGATTATTTGAACGCAACTATTATTTACGAATTGGAGGTTGGCCATTTAATATCAATAAATAAAATCCCCTGTTGTATCTGCTCAAATTTTTGCATTCTTCTAACCCTCTGTCTAGTATAACAAATAATGAAATTTTTCTGAGAAGTAGGTACTATGATGGAAATAGTAGAAGTTATTAAGATTCGAATTGATTCACTTCAGCATAACAGACAATTTATTGGTTTTCTGGCTGTTGTACTTACAGGTATTTATACAATAATAGGAATATTCCTGGTTAATAAGGGATTTAATCAGAATCTATTAATATTAGGCCTTCTTCTGACCTTTGCATTAGCTGACTTATGTTTTATCCTATCAATTTTTCTTTTAACAGATTCAATTCACAATTACTCTAAAATTCTTGAATATCGTCAAAATGATTTGTTTACTAATGGGGAAAGTAAAGCTAGTTTGGCTCATCAACGTGCGCTTATCTGTGACGATTTGAGTTATTTTTTTGCTAGAGTAGGTACTTTCTTTCTAATATATAACTTGCTTTTAGCCGTAATAACCGTAATTACACAATTTATAAAACAAATTCCATTTTTTATTGCTCTTGCAGGGCTAATTATCTTGGGAATATTAGCGTTCTTTCTTGTTATATATTGTTATCGAGTGTCTCATTATAAAATTCAAGGACATTCATTCAGTAAGTCAGTTATAAAATTTTGGGATTATAGACAATGGCGAAAAGCAATCAAAAGTACTGCAAATATTGAAAAGTAAAGCTCCTGACAAGAATAACCCTATGGGAATACTTAGGTATATGAGGAGGATCAGGTCTCAACAGGCTACCCGGGGATTATTTTTCACGAAATAAAATCGAAATCATTTTTTTAACTTCTTCCAATTAAAATTCACTATTACCCTTTTATATTCTTATTGAAAAAATAATTCCTTAGTAATTGGATATGTTTCCATTAAGGATGGGAATCTTTTTGCCAGGCTCAACACCCTTCGGCGCAAGGCGAATCGATCATTTAAACCCAGGGCCTTCCAAGCTTCCTTTTTTCTACCTGATGAATGTTGAAGTGCTGCCTCTATGCAAGAAAGTTCAAATTTTGCTTTTTCCAGTTCAAGGTCGATTCCCCCATCACCCACTTTGACATTAGAATCTGGCGAAACCGGATATAACTTCGAACCAATGACTTCATTGGGTAAATCAGAGATTTCAATTCGTTCATGCCCCCGTAAACCTGCAAAAAGAACAGCTTTTTCAACACAGTTACGCAACTCCCGCACGTTTCCCGGCCACATATAAGTGGCCATGGCTGAAAATGCTTCCGGACTTATTTTGTTTACCTGTGTTCTTCCTTGCTTTTTAAGAAGCATAAGAAAGTGTTCGGCCAACAGGGAGATGTCTTCCGGGTGTTCCCGGAGCGGCGGCAGGCTAATTTCAACTGCATTGATGCGATAATAAAGGTCTTCACGGAATTTTTTGGTTTTTAGCAGTTTTAATAAGTCCTGGTTGGCAGCGGCAATGACCTGGATATCTACCTGGATGGGATTGGTGCTCCCAAGGCGGTAAAATACCCGCTCTTCAAGAAAGCGCAGGATTTTGGGTTGGATTTCGATAGGTATGGTATCAATATCATCAAGAAAAAGAATACCTTTATGTGCTTGCTCAATGTAACCGGATTTTCGTTCCCTGGCATCTGTAAAAGCCCCTTTTTCATGACCGAAAAGCTCTCTTTCCACGATCGAAGGCGAAATTGCAGCTAACGAAATCGCTACAAAGGGGCCTTCCGATCGCCAGCCTTTCCGATGAAGTAACCGAGCAGCTAGTTCCTTGCCCGTGCCTGTTTCACCTGTGATCAACACCGTGATATATCCATCCGCTGAAATAGAATCAATAAGCTGTCGAATCTCATTTATCTTTGTACTTCTCCCTACCAATTCCACCGGCTCAATTTTTAATAGCTCCTGTTCCAGGCTGGAAACTCGATTGATAAGCCGCGTCTGATTTAAGGCGTTTTTAATAGTGGTTTTGAGTTTGACCAGATCCAGGGGTTTGGGAAGAAAATCCGAAGCTCCCATCTTCATGGCCTCGACGGCAATACCCATCTCACCGTAGGCAGTCATCATGATCACCGGCAGATGGGGGCGAAACTCCTTGAATTCGGAAAGAAGTGTCATTCCTTCCTGGTTTTGCGGGTCATTTTCATCCAGTTTTATGTCCAGAAGAACCACATCGACTTTCCAAACCAATTTTCGAGCTTCTTCTGCCGATAATGCGGTTAAAACATCGAAATCCTTTTTTAAGGCTCGTTCCAGTGACCTGCAAAAACCGGAATCATCGTCCACGATCAGTACAAGTATCGATGGGTCTTGTGGCAAAGTCATCCCCTCCTTGTTTTAATCATCTTTTACGATTTTGACTATTGCTGCCAGTATAAACCCGATGACAGCCAAGAAAAATAATATAACTACCACCTGCTGGATAAGTTCAAATGATGTCTCCTGATACTCCAGCAATTTTACATCGTTCCCCAGGACTATTTCTGATTTCTTTAAGAGAGTGTCCTTTTTACCCACAAGAATATCTATCAACTGTTCAAAATAGCTGAACATAAAGACAGCCAGCCCCAGGATGAATCCCATTCCCCATATTTTAAAGTTTGGATAATATTTTAGAGGATCGATGTTATCTCTTTTTTGAGAGAGATAAATATGATAGTTTATCAAAAAATTTAAAAAATCAAAAAATACGAAAACAAATAGAACTCCGGGCAAAAGTAAGGGATTTTTGCTAAATCCTTTCTCAAAGCAGCGGATTGATAAAATGATTAAGAAAATGATAATTATTGAGGCTGTCGAATAGAATATCGATCCTGGCCATTTTTTTAGCCTGGATTCCTTTAGGAAGCTTTTATCAGGTTTAGTTTTAGGCTGCGAACCAGTAGTTTTTTTTTGATTTTGATCTTCTTCACCCATACATTACCTCCTCGTTATTAAAGTATACAGATGTGAGATGAAAATTCCAAGGTGCAAAAATCCACCGAAGATCAGCAAAATTGTCAGGATGTGTGCCCAACTTCCCCCGGGAAATCCGCTGGGCTGAAGGCCGAAAAAGGTAAAAAATGCGTTTGAGATGTAATCTGTCAGGGGGGACATATAGGAAATATGTTTTCCAAAGTTCGCTCCTGTGATTTTTCCCAGGATTCCAAAAAGTGTTGGCCATCCCACCAATGCCAGACAAAACAAGGGGAAAGATGCTACCAAAGTTTCGATATAACTCCTGAGAGGATAAATCAAATAGTTCAAAAATTTTTTGAAGCCCCGCTCTTTGAGAGACCAGCGACGGTTAAGTTTTCGCAAGTACTTTATACAGGATAGTTCTTCGTCGAATTGCCCGGCTTCACGGAAAATACGTGTGATATCTGTTATTATGCGCATCTGGGCATCCAATACGGAGCGTTTACGAACGTTGGAGTGAAACCAGAGGGAGACAGCCTTGACTTCATTTTTGATCTCCCGGATGCGATTTTTGACGTCGATATTGTATTCAATACCACAGAACATGCATTCAGCTTTGACTTCCAATTTGTGCTTCAAAGCAATGGCTTCCAGGGCTGTAGTCGGTGTGCGATAACCCAGGAGTTCAATGGCTTCCATGGCCAATGTGGCGCCCTGGATGCAATCCTGAACTGTTTCCGCTTTACTAAATATTCGCCTGGAGCGATCGATAAGTTTTTCCGCAATCAGCAGCAGACTGCCAGGTGCGCTGTGCCCCCCAATTTCTTCAACCGATTCGAGTCTGGGTTTTGCCCTATTCCATTCTTCTTTACGCCTTTTCCAGTATTCTTTTAAAAGTCCACTCTTCTCAAGGATGTTATACATCCCGCTGGACGGTTTATATACTATTTTGACTTTTTTGCCTTTTGCCCTCAGTCCCTTGATATAATCCTGGTTCTTTCGATACCAACCGATATGTTTATGACCAACCGTCACCAATATCCGCTTAGAAACATCCTTTAACCGTTTATATTTTTCATCCCTTTTATAAAGGTCTGAGAGGTGGATATTATCCTGGCTTCTATCCGGGAAATTAAGAAAAAGATCTTCGAAAGCCAAATCGATGAAAGGAATATCACATTTTAACTTTTCTTCCTTTTTTTTTGATAATAATTCCATCATTTCTTGTGTGGTTACCAGGAGGCATTTATATCCTATTTTGTATGCCAGATAACCATGTAAAAACGCATAGGGTTCTTCTTCATCAATAGCAGCAGCAAAGTGATATCTTAGAGGGAATACCGGATTATCACCTCCGCTGGCAGGTTGAATACATTGCCTTATTTTATTTCTTAAATCGGAGAAATCAAAGAGGGGGATAATATTAAAGAATCTTGATAGGATCAAACAAACTTCCGATGGGTTATCTTTTTTTTCAAAATCTTGGATAAAATAATCCTTGAAACTAAAAAAAGGCGGCAATAGATGAATGAAAGCGGTTGAACGTTCACATTTTGAATTTTCGCATAAAAAGTACCATTGAACTTCCGGGAATGTTAAAAAAAGCAAGCTCAGTAAAACGGCCCTTGAATGTGCCCGCTCTCTTTTCACCGTATTGTCTTGCTTTCTGTCGTCTGAAAAGATCAGAAGTGGGTTCCAGACGTCATAGACAAATTCTTTCGCTTTGTCGGGAGGCAGTGAAACCTGGATCCCGAATATGACAAAAAGATTCCTGAGTTCAATCGGAGAGTACTGTCCAAGGAAATCGGAAATCGTATTAAAGTAATGTTCGATTGCTTTGGGGGTTTGAATTGGCTCATCATTAAAAAACGGGCAGTCAAGCCCCAACACTGCAAATTTTTCCTTTGGCGAAAAGTAATCCACGTACTTTTTTGCTTTCTCCAGGTAATCAGGGGTGCTTATAATCAGGATTTTTTTTGACATGTTTTTATCAAGCTTTCAAAGGTATTGTTAAGGTCGTTCAGCCATTTCAAAAACGAGTTGAATTCATCATAAAAAGTTTTATTATGATCGAACCCATTTGCAGATTCATCAGGCTTTATCTTTTCAGGTTTTTCTATTTCCCTGGTGAGCATTTTAGAAAAGCAATAAACACCGCTTCCACTAATTACATCAAATCTTCCTTCCTTTAGCTGATCGATTTGAGAATGCCCCAGCAGCTTTTGCCATTCTTCAAGCTTTTGAAACTGATTTTCTACAAAATACTTGGTCAGCCATTCGTATAACGATAGTTCAATTCCTTCTTTGTCTTTAGGGAGTGAGACATCTGTCGGCTTTTCTGGTAGATCACCTTCTTTCCAGTTTAAATGATCCCCCACGAGCATGTACCAGAGCCGGTATAATACGGAAACAGGAGATTTTTCATCGCTCCACTCCCTCTCCAATTCTTTCAGGTGGGTTTTGGCCCTTGAAAAGTCCTTGCGCTGCCAGATTTCGAGCAAAAATTGAATATCTGTACTCAGAGGCAAAAAAAGGTTAATCGCCCGATGCTTGATTCGCCGCAGGGGATCGACTTGATGACTCAATATCCATCTATTAACGATTTTGTATAGCTCTTCCCAATTCAACGCTTTATTTATCATTTTCCATTGTTCATCATAATCCGGATCACTTCTGCTGTAATCAAAATCCAATAGAGGAATTCCTTTCACACATATTTTTATCTCCTCTGAAAAACCATGACGTAATATTATGAATTTTGTTGGGGATATATGCTCTGGGAAATTGCATTGGATTTGAGTATTCTTAATAGTTTTAAAAACTATAGAATTATTTTTGACTTCACATTTTTTTATGTCCGAAGATATTTTTACGAAAACCCAAAGACAGTCCTTATATAAAATTGGTTTAGGGCAAATTCCATTTTGATTACTCAAAATATCCTTTATGAATGATGGAAACTTTTTATCTTCATCTTTATATATACTATAAAACCAGGCTGAAATTTGGAAACTCATCTCAACTCCCTTTTAATTTATTAAATTCGCGGTAAAATCTCTCTGGAATTCCTTCAATGAATCGACCAACATCCCCACTTCGTACAGACTTTGCATGTATCTTTATTGACTTTAGTTCAATATTGTTGTACTCATTCTCTTGGAATTTTTTTTCTTCGCCGTTTATTTTAAGGCTCCATTTGTGACTAACCCAAATGACTATTTCAGAAATTGGCTCAACTATAGAGAAATCTATTGGAGTAGAAAAATGAATTCCCGAATTTGAAATATGTAAGTTGATATTAGTGCCCTTTACGACATATAGTTTTGAATATTCACCACTTCCGGGAATATCGAAAACCGAATATGATTCTTTATTAACACTGACAGGCAATCTTTTGACTCCAGTTAGATATTTATTTGTTACAGAGTATTCAGGCCCCCTAATATTGTTTATGGTAAATTTCCCAGTATCCAAAAAAAGCATCATAATCATCATATATCCTCCTTTAGACAAAAAATTTGTTTAATAAGCGTCAATTTTTCAAAGTATTGCCCAGCAATACACATTTCGATATTACTGAATGGTAAAAACTTAACGTTGTGGGGAATATTCTCAGGCCTCCCGCGGCCTGATGTTACAATGATAAATGGGATCTTATCTTTCCAATTGAAAATTACTTTGTTGAGATCGACTTTTTTTTCATTACACCATTTATCTAGAATGCCCTGGTGTATAATAAGAACATCGATCGAATCAATTTTTAAGTCACGATCAAAACCGCATTTCAGGTTGTGATTGGTTGTCATACCACCTTTTAAAATGAATTGACCATTCCCATCCAAAATAGCTTCGTAAGGTTGTTTATTATCTTTTTGGCCATTTGAGGAAACTTTTTCCAGGAATCCGATGAGAAGTCTCATCTGATACAAATTAGAAATATATTTAGTATCTGGAGCAGTAGACAATTCGTTTGCCCATTCCTGGAGACGCTCATCGATAATGAGAACCCTAAGCAATCCGTTTTCAACCAATTTTAGTTTTCCATATTCGGTTGGATTTTGAAGTTCAGAAAAATATGATAAACTTCCCGATGCAGCTTCTATATAGTTTATGTTATATTTCCCGGAGTTATCTTCATTGTACAAATCTTCATTACATGTCCAATTTTCTCTATAGACATAAATCAAATCATGTCTTCTATAAAGAATTAAATTTTTAAAACCACTCTTATCTATTGCTATAACTAAATCAGTTCCTTTCGATTCATTTTTGGTATGAGTATTATAAAGCGATGATGGTCTATAAAAGTCTTCATCACGGTTAGATTCCAGATTTATTTTTAATTTTAGTTCCCCTTTTTGATTCAAATTATCGCCCAGGCGCATAACCCACTTCTCAAAAAGCCAGTATCTTAAACCCTGGAATTTTGGATCATTTCTAATTTGTGTAAAAAAATCATCTTTATTAATAAAACAAATCCTATTCTTCAGGAATGGTTGCAGAGTTAACTTTTCCCATTCCCTTTGATCGCCAATTAAAAAGAGTCTATAAGGGTATCCCTCAATGGTAATTTTCAGCCAGTTGAAAGGGGTTAGATTCGTGTAATTATCAGAGTTCACACCTAACCATTTCTTTAGATCAGCTTTGCATTTCGACTCAACAGAATCTTCTTTCTCTTTTTCTTTTTTTTTCTCCTCTACGTTACACACTATATTATACAGCACTTTTAGGAAAGGGGGCCGTTTGTAGGTGTCATCCGGGTCAATGAATACAAAAAACTCAAACCCTCTGTCACTTCGATCATCGTCCAATAGATAGATGGAATTCTTTTTCAGTTCGACTTCTTTATCCCAGAAATTCTGGCAAATTTCACCGGCCATTGTCCGCCTCCTCCTTACCCTTCGAACAAACAATACCGAAAGTCCTGGGCTTTGGAATATAAAATTCATATCCTAAAGTACCGATGGGAGATTCTACTGCACTGATTATGACATCACTGCCACTTTCCTTTTCACCGAGCTTTTTAAAATCATCTGTATTTTGACCGGTTATTCTATCTTTGCCATCGCCGATATGGAAGATGTCTCTTTGCTGAAGAAAGCCGGCAGCTATTTTCATCTCGGACAATCCCCAATTTCCTTTATTCAATTCTCCGGTTTCAGTGATAATTGAAGTCTGGAGGATATTATTCATCCCCTTTTTGGAATTATAGTCCCAAAGTCTCAAACCATCTCCTATCTTGCTTGTATTATTATATATTCTGAAGAGAAAAGCGGGAATTCTTTTCCTTTTATCACCTTTTTGAATATGAATGCCGATTTTCTCATCAGGATCATAGAGAACTTCAATAACCACATCAAAATGATCACGGCCTCCTTTTGTAAAATCATGTTTGGCGCCATTGCGAATAATGTTTTCCAGGATAACATAGAAAGCGTGATACCCAATAATCCCCCCAGGGATTGATAAGGGAATATCTTCATCCAACCTGCGATGGGCGGTACCTGTGCCTGGAGTAAATAACAAGATTCTGCGGCAGGAAGTACAGGATTCACAGTCTTTTGTCGGAGAAGAATCAGCATTGGGTAGACATTTTAAATGCTTTTCATCTTTATCTTTTGATTCTGTCTTGAGAAAATTCATCCTATCTTTGACAGAATCGTGATTATTCCAGCAGTTTTCCGGGACCAGAAAAACATGAAAACGGATATCGGAGGGGTTATCCATTTCGTTGGATTCGCTGATGCAATCATCTTCTTTCTTCTTTACTTCTATATTTTCTTCATGAGTGGAGCCATTCTTATGTTTAGAGGGTTGAGAACCTTCATCGTTTCTACTATTTGATTCAGGTTTTTCATTATTTATGAATAAATGAGCCCGTAAACCTTCAGAAGCGGCAATATTATTCAGCACATGTTTCTGTGATAGAAACCAGCGAATTAAATCGTTTATCAGGTAGGCTGGTTCTGTCCATGAAGGCCACTCAGTTGAAATCTGGGCGATAAAATCCATACGCTGTTGAATGTATCGGGACATCAACTGGACATCTTTTGACCACTGAATAATATCTTTCTTTCGTCTTTCAGCATCTAGACATTTTTTTATTTGCTCTAGTGATTTATTCGCTGTCCATCCATCGATGCCCCCCATAGCAATACGAGATAGCACATGACTCCCAATATTATGGGACATATTCCTGCCCATAATTGCAGATACACCGGACCGAAGAGCATGCATCTTCCCAATCTGGAACATTAGAAAACCAGAAAGGTAGTGCAAACTTGTTTTAATATCCTCGATAATCTCCGGGCTTATCAGGGATTTATTTTTAGCAATGATCAGAGAATCCAATACGAAAACATTTCCATAATAAATGGTCAGATAGTATGGATTAAAATTCTTCCAGAGATCTAAGTATTTTCCCCTCAAAGAAATATTTCCTATTACTTTTTTTAGATCTTCGATATCATGGGTTATTTCAAACTTATTTTTATCCCTCACCAATATATATAGATATTCGCCAGGATGATATTTTAGAGATTCCTGAAGTTTACACAATGATTCTTTTAGAGATAGTACTATTGGCGATTTAGCTTTATCTCCTTTATCTTCGATATATTTTTCCTTAAACATACTCAGGTCAGGATATATGGTTCGAATATGTGACAGGATAAAACCAATATTCATGTAAATGATAGAATCACTTAAAATTTTGTCTATAAGTTTTACTCTCGCATCTTCTAAATCTGAAGATGTCCGTAGAGATGACAAAGCACTCAAAAAATCATAACTGACTTTGTGGTTCATCATTTTTTCATCTTATCCAGATGCTTCTGAAAAAGTGTTATCATGTCCTCATTTAAAGAACCGCGGATTTCAACTGTAATAGTTGGAGAAGGATGTGTAACACCTCGAACCTTTTCACAAAAATGGTCTCCAATGACACCAACAATTAAACCATATGGTTTGTAGTGTTCTTGTACATTCCACAATGTATCGGCTATTATTTTAGTTATATCCTCTTGAAGTGCAAGTCGTTTACATGCCCATATGGTTGTTCTTGTAATTTTTGAAACCCCAATTGTATAACCATTTGGAACAAACCCAACTAAAACTTTGAATATCATAGGTAATAAGTGGTGGGGACATAAAGAATAAAACTCAACTGGCCCTTTTATCAGAAAACCCACAGATTCTGTTTTAAACCATTTAAGAGAAGGAGGTGATTGATTTGTACTTTCTGTCATCTCCAGCCAAACGCGAGCAATACGCTGCGAAGTCTCTTTTAACTCCTCTGGTGTATAAAAATGGTTGTCCAGTGCTTCAAGTGCACCTTCAATTTGATTTGCAAGAATATCCTTTTGAGACATCATCTGTAACCTAACCTTTTATGGATGGTATATTGCGACTAAAGTCGTTGCCATTCGAAGGCGTACCTCTGCAAGCTTGAAACTGAATGGATATTCATCTTCGGGGAGAGTCGATCTAAATCGTTCATCGAAAAACTTGAAGACCTCCTCTGCAATGGCTTCGGCAGTAGGGACAGCATCTATAACGACTACACGGTATCCTTCAAATAGTTTTAAAAAACCATCTTTTAGCGGATCGTCTTTCCCAAGTATATATGAATGATCAAACTTATCCATAAAATCTTTGATTACTCGTTTAACCTTGTCTGTATCGACAACGAGGCATTGACCATCCAACTTTTCACTCTCGAAAACAAGCATAACATGAAACGTATGTCCATGCGGATGACTACATTTGAATTGCTGCCATCCTAATGAGGATGCCTGATCGTGCATCAACAGAGAGCCGCGGTCACGAAGCAGGTCATGGCTATACATCCTATGACCTGCATCAAACCAGAATTCTTTTTCAATCTGATATTTTCCCATATTCACTCTCATTTGTCATTATCCGGGATTGGAATATATTCAGAAACTATTCTTTTCTTTTCACCCTGCTCAATCTCAACAACAGCAAGGGGGAAATGTGCTTGCCTTTCACTATCGATAGTAACCTTTCCGAATATACTGGAATAATCTTTAAATTCATCAAAGAATTTAACCAGATTGTTTGGGCTTTTCTCTAAAGCAGTGATCAAGATTTTTGTGGCTTCATACGCTTCAGCCATTACCATATTAGGCGCTTTTCCTGTCTTCTCTTTGAATTTTTCTATGAATTGCTCATATTGCAAACCCGTTGATTTCCCGGCATCATATAAGCTCATAGTAAAATAAGAACGAGGAAGATAATCTTTTACAAGATACAAATAAATAGTCAAAACGTTTGGCCCGATAATGGGTAAATCAATTTTCATCTCTTTCATAGATTTTGTTAGGGCGACGAAATTTTGTTCCCAACCTATGACGAACACGAAACTTAATTGAGATTTTTCCAATTTGAGAAGTAAAGGACGGAAATTACTCTCAGTGGCAGGAAAGTATTCCTGAAAAACTATTTCTCCGCCTTTTTCTTTAAAAGACTTCCCAAAAAGGTCAGCCCCTAAACGTCCAAAATCATCGTTAACCACAAGAATTGCTCCATTTTGCCCTAATTTTGCATAAGCAAATTCTACCAAAGCCTTTACTTCATCAGCGACTGGGAAGTGATAATTCAATACAAATGATTTATCGCCTTTCGGTAAATCTGAAAATGTAAAAACAGTAAAACTTTTTGCTGAATGGATAAGTGGCATTAAAGCGTTTGCAACTGGAGTACGCGCAGTAACAAGAGCTTGAACTTTATCAATATTAACCAGCTTATGGTAAGATGATACAGCTTTTTTTGACTGATTCGCATTATCTTCATATATTATTTTAACAGGGCTTTTAGTTTCAGCAACGGCAAAATCAACACCCTCTTTAAGCCATCCTCCAAAAAGACTAAAATCACCGGTTAACGGTAAAATTGCACCGATTTTTACCATTTGCTCTTCTTTCTGTACATGACTTTGTGTGATAATGGTAACGATGATTACAGCGGCAATGATAACAACCACACCAAACATAATCCAGACTTTTTTATTCTTCATTTTTCTTACCTCCTAATTTTTTTATATTCATTGCATTTATTTTAATCATTCCGGTAAAAGCCATGGTTTTACCTCCTTTTTTATTTCTTTTCCCATGAAAAACATTTCTATTTTTTCTCTTGGAAGCATTCCCTTTGGATTTTCCTGGTCCAGCTTCACCTTTCCATTTATAAGCACCACAGCACGGTCAGTAAACTTTAGTGCTTCGCCAACGTTTTGCTCTACCAATAAAATTGCCATCCTTAATTTTACCCTAATTTCATCAATCTTTTCAAGTACTTCCTGTACTAATTTTGGAGAAAGTCCTGAGGAAGGTTCATCCAGGATCAAAAGCCGGGGATGTTTGACGATGGCGGCAGCGATGGCAAGTGCCTGACGTTCTCCCCCTGAAAGAAGACCGGCCCTTTTATTAAGCATTCCTTTCAAGATAGGGAACAAAGAAAATATTTCATCGAAATTTTCTTGTTGTTGCCGAGTTCCGATTGAAAAGCAGGCGATTTTTATGTTTTCTATAACGGTGAGGTTGGGGAATACACGACCACCCTGAAGGCAATACCCGATCCCCAGACGAATCCGCATGTGTGTTGAAAGATGAGTTATATTATTGTTATCGAAGAAAACCCTGCCAGCAGAGGGGGGAAGTGAGCCTGCAATAACTTTGAGTATAGTGGATTTCCCGGCACCATTAGGGCCTATCAAGGTAACCAACTCTCCAGCGTTGAGGGAAAGTGATACACCTCTGAGTACCTTATTCTTCCCATAAGCAGCATTTATTTCTTCAAGTCTCAATAAACTCACTTTACATTCCTTAAATACCTTTTATTAAATCTGTCTTCATGTTGTTCCCATTTTCACAAACCTATATAAGCCTGGCGGACTTCAATATTCCCAAGCACATCGACAGGGAGACCAAAGTAGGCAACCTGTCCTTCATCCATGAAAAATACCCAATCGCTAATCTCACTCACAACGTTCAAGTTATGTTCTATCAAGATAACGGCTTTCCCCTGATCTCTTAAGGAGCGAATAACTTCGAGAAGACGAGGAATTGTTGAGGGGCTGACGCCTGCTGTAGGTTCGTCAAGAAGTAAAATCTTTGCATCGGAGGCAAGTAGCCGCGCAATTGCAAGAAGTTTCTGTTGGCCGTATGAGAGATTCTCTGCCCGTTCGTTTTTTTTCTCCCTAAGATCGACGAATTGGAGGAGAAGTTCTGCTTTTTTAACAAGCTCCCTTTCTTGTTTTTTTACTTTGAAAGGATTAACAAGGGAGACCCACCATTTCTCTCCAACCTGATTCCGGAAGGCAGCCATAACATTGTCAAGAACAGTCATTTCCTTGAATATACGGACATCTTGAAAAAGTCTACCGATACCCTCCTTGGCGATGCGAGGGGGTGGGAGCCCCACGATGTTTTGACCATTGAATTTAATACTTCCTTCATCCGGTTTTAAAAAACCACTTATGATGTTAAACACAGTGGTTTTACCTGCTCCGTTGGGGCCTATAAGTGCAGTTATTTTATTTGAACTGAAGTCAAGAGAAACGGAGTCTACGGCTTTAACACCGTCAAAGCACTTCGATATTCCAACTAATTCAAGGATACTCATTTTAGTTTATGTGCTCCTAATATTCCCTGGGGCCAATACCGCATGATGGCAATCAAAAAGAAACCATAAATAATCTCTTTTATGTTGGCTGAGATGGCGTCGGGGATTCTAATGAATCGGAGGATTTCTGGGAGAAAGGTCAACATAACAGTACCAATAAGGGGGCCTGAGAGGTTACCTGTACCGCCGATGATGATAATGGAGAGAATATAGACGGATTCCATCATGGTGAAGCTGGTGGGATCGATGAATTGCATATAGCCGGCAAAAAGCACACCGGAAATGGCAGCAAAGCTGGCCGCAAGAGCAAATGCAGTTACTTTAAAACGGGTGACATCTTTACCTAGCGCTTCAGATGCTTTTTCATCCTCTCGGATGGCTTTTAAAATGCGTCCGAAGGGGGAATAAGTGATTAAGTAAATAAAGCCACCGCATATCGCTGAAATAATCAAACTAAAAATGAAATAAGATAGAAGGGAATCAGTAGTTATACCCAAAATATTAGGCCTTGGAATACCGGTAATGCCGTAAGGACCTTCAGTAAGACTGACCCAGTTGTAAAGTATGGTAAAAACGATGATCTGAAATCCAATGGAACCAAGAACAAAATAATCACCTTTAAGCCTGAGAGATGGAATGGAGATGATGAAACTTAGTAGAGCGGAGCCAGTAACAGCTAACAATAGTGAAGGTAAAAAAGGGACACCGAGATTTATAGTAACAAGAGTGCTTATGTAAGCACCAATACTGTAGAAAGCCGCATGACTTAAAGAAAGGAGACCGGTATATCCTACAAGGAGGTTAAGAGATAGAGCAAGTGTACTATATATATTAATTGTTATGAGTACGTGGAGAAGAAAGTTCATGCTGTTACCTCTTCTATTCGACGTTTTTTACCTAGAATCCCCTGCGGTCTGAATAGTAAGAAAAGAATCAAAACAAAAAAAGTTATTGTATCCTGCCAATGGACAGAAATTTGCCAAATGGCAAAACTCTGGAGAACTCCAAGGAGTATACCGCCGAGGATTGCCCCCTCAAATATACCTACACCGCCTACAATTACAGCAACGGCACCATTCAGGATGGCGGACATTCCACTATGAGGAGTCATTCCGGTGTCTAAAGAATTTAATACAGAAGCAACCGCTGCTAGAACCGAGCCAATAGAAAATACAATGTAGCGGACGTATATGGGATTGATTCCCATTACTGATATCAACTGGGGATCATCCCGCATAGCACGTAATATGGTGCCCATGCGGCTTTGTTTTAAAACCAGTAGGAAAATAGCTGATATCAATATAAAACAAGCGAAGATAAAGATTTGAATCCTGCTTAAGCTGATGGTGGCGAAATTATAGGTTGGTTGAATATCCGGCAGAGGGATTTTGGTTTCGCTGCCGTATATCATTGCAATGAAATTGACGATGATAATGTACAAACCGAGCGAACTGACGATGTGGACGATAGGTGTAGCATCACGGCGGACCAGTGGAAGGTGTACAGTCGCATCAACAAAAATACCGACAAGAGCCATTGAGCCAAGAACAAGAAAAAGGGAAAGAATGAGAGGAAAATGCCATAGGTTCCAAAAGGTAAAAAAGAGGTACGCGGCAAGTGTGTATATAGCACCGTGGGCGAAGTGAAAGATTCGTGTAGTGTTGTATATGAAAGCAAAGCCAAGAGCAACAAGGGCATAAGAACATCCTCTAATGAGTCCTTCTGCTATGAATTGGAGAACCATATCATCCTTCCTTATCTAAAAATGATGCGATCACTCTTTTTAACTCTTTGAGGTTGATGGGCTTTTTCAGATACCCCGCGGCATGAAGATTTAGGGCATCGACAGCAGAATCGAAATCGCGGTAAGCACTCATCATTACCACAGGTACTTCTGGAAATTGGTCCTTAATCCAACCAAGGAAAATTATTCCATCACGATTGGACATGTCATCTTCCGATAGACGGATATCCACAAGGCACAGTGAGATGGAATTGTCCATGGCCTTTTTGGCATCTTCGAGATTGAAGGTTTTTTCAATGTCGTACTCCATTGAAAGAGCACGGCCAAGGGATTGGACGTACTCGGCAACATCATCAACAATTAAAATTCTTTTTTTTTCCACAAACATACATAGCAATTCTCATGCCAAATGCTTTTTTTTAAATAAAACAAATGATATCTACCTTTCCTGGATTAAATATTTTGGTAGGCGTCCCAATTTGTGACAGTTTAATTACATTTTAGGTGACACAATAATCACCTATTATTCCACTAGACGTTTTTCGACTAAGTTGAAATTAAAAATTGATTGCTTATTTCAGATGAGAACCTACGTAACACTAAAATATCACCCTTGCCTTTAACACCGTCGTTAATAGTTAGATCACTTCTTACTCCATTTTTCAAAATGTATAATGTGTTTTAAATCTATCAATTCTTTTTTTACAGGTTTTTCATTTGGGTAGCCAATTGTAATTAAACATACTAACCGAATATAATCAGGTAGTTGCAAGATTTCTTGTAGAAGACCACGCTCTTGCTGATGAGACATGTGATTTCCATAACACGATACATAGCAAGCACCTAAACCACATTCTGTGGCCTCTAAAAGCATATTTTCTACAGCTAAAGCTACCGTAATGTCATAATCTCTGTATTCTGGATCCTTTCTTTTATCGGCACAACATGCTATTACCACAGGAGCCTCACCAACAAAGTTTCTTTCTTCGTCTCCATGTGTTAAAGCTATTTTCACCTCTTTATCTCTTATTATTATAAACTCCCACAGTTGACAGTCAATTATCGGTGGCCCCCCAAAAGGAGCATGCCGTGCTGCATCTACTATTTTTAAGATAATATCTTCGCTAACCTCTCTCTTACTGTATTTTCTTATTGAGCGGCGCTTTTTAATACAATCAAATACATCCATTCTAATTCCTCCTTAAAATTTTATTAATTCTTTCGGTTATCAGCCTCTAATATATAAAATAAATATCCGTTGCATCCGTAGTTTAGTTTACCAGGATTAAAATGTCAAGATTTTTTTAAAAGAAAAGTAATGGTTGATTAAGAAAAATTTTTGTCGGGGAATCCTGGTTACTCTTCAACCGGAAACAGCGAGCGCTGTTCTCCTTTCTCATCTTCTGCTTGA
>JABAOF010014645.1_pt1 | contig 17577 bp, 23 predicted proteins | sample 7062171 | NCBI WGS metagenome assembly JABAOF01 (sample SAMN14538628, study PRJNA623070) | marine sediment metagenome | biome: marine biome [ENVO:00000428]; feature: marine pelagic biome [ENVO:01000023]; material: deep marine sediment [ENVO:00002113] | place: India: Gulf of Khambhat ...
CCGCGCGTTGGTGTGCGTCCGCTGCCCCCGCACCGGCAGGCCGCGCCGATGCCTCAGGCCGCGGTAGCTCCCGATGTCCATGAGCCGCTTGATGTTCATCGCCACTTCGGTTCGCAGGGCGCCCTCTACCTTCACCTGCCGCTCGATGGCCTGGCGCAGGCGGGCGACCTCGGCGTCGGACAGGTCGCGTACCCGGGTATGCGGATCGACCGCCGTGTCGTCCAGCACCTTCTGCGCCGTGGGGCGGCCCACTCCGTAGATGTATGTCAGCGCGATCTCCACCCGCTTCTCGCGGGGTAGATCCACACCAGCGATTCGTGCCATGCGTTAACCCTGCCGCTGCTTGTGCTTCGGGTTGCGCTTGCAGATGACCAGCGTGACACCTTTGCGCCGGATCACCTTGCAGTGCTCGCAAATCGGCTTCACGCTCGAACGCACTTTCAAGGTCGCTCCCTGCAATTGTTTGGAAACTAGCCTTGCAATATAGACGGGGGTAAGCCGGGATGCAACGGGCAGTTACGGCGTTACACGGACCTCTCGCAGGCGCCAGCCGCCGTCCAGGAAACGGAAGCCGAGGAACACCGTCTCCTCCAGCTCGTCCTCGGTCCCCCGCACCACGTAGCGGCGCGCGATCTCCGCGTACGCGTGATCCTCCGCCAAGCGGCGCACGCCTACCAGATCGAAGCTCCGCTCCTGCGACGGGTCGAGGTAGCGGTCCAGTAGCCGGGCCGCCTGCTCCGGCCTGAGGGAGGCCGACACCGCGATCCCGGGAAGGCGCAGGCGAACCGTGTCACTCCGGGCCACCAGAGACTCCACGTCGTGCTCGAGCCAGGCCGCGCGGGCCAGCTCGACCGCCTCGTCCAGCTCGGTCTGGGCCAGGGCCGGCGCAGCACCGGCCAGGAGCCAGGCCACCGTGAGCGCCACGGCCCACCGCCCGGCGACCCGCGGCACCCTCATGCTCAGTCCGTTCACGACACCGCCTCGCATAGCTCTTGGTACACCGCTCCAGGGTTTTCGGCCCCCGTGATGGGCCGGCCCACCACCAGATGAGTGGCCCCGGCTGCCACCGCCTCCTCAGGCGTCGCGGCCCGCTTCTGGTCGTGGGCCGCGCTGCCGGCGGGCCGGATGCCCGGGACAACGAGCCACCGATCGGGCCCGGCCACCTCGGCGAGCGCGGCTACCTCATGCGGGGAGCTCACCAGCGCCCCGACCCCGGCTCCGACAGCGAGCCTTGCCAACCGCACGACTTCCCTCAAGACCTCGGCGCCTTCCTCCCGGCCCACCACCTCTGCATACGACTCGGGCGTGTGGGATGTTAAGACCGTGACGGCGGCGAGGCGCATGGCGCCGGCTGCCCCGGTCGCGGCCTCCAGCATGGCGTGTCCCCCCAAGGCGTGCACGCTGGCGAGGTCCACGTCCAGCGCCGCCGCCTGCCGGGCAGCCTCCGCCACGGTGTTGGGGATGTCGTGCCACTTGAGATCCAGGAACACGCGGATGCCCTGCGCCTTGAGCTCTCGCACCAGCGCCGGCCCCTCCCGCACGAACAGCACCGGGCCGACCTTGGCCCAGCGGAGGCCCGGCAGAGCGTCCACCAGCCGCAGGGCCTCATCCCCGGAGGGGAGGTCGAGGGCTACGATGACCTCAGCCACGCCTCATCCACTCCTCGGCCAGGTGCTGGGGCAGGCGCGGGCTCGCGAGGGCCGCCGTCCCCACCGCCACGAGGCTGGCACCGGCCTCCAGGTACTGGTCCAGGTCGTCCAGGGTGCGGATCCCCCCCACGCCGATCACCGGGAGCCCGGTGCGCTCGCGCACCCGGCGAGTGGCCAGCACGCCGACCGGCAGGAGCGCCGGACCGCTCACCCCTCCCTGGCCGTAGCCGAGTCGGGCCTGCGCGACCTCGGCCCCGAGCCGGAACAGCGTGCCCGGGATCGTGTTCACCAGCGAGAAGCCGTCGGCGCCGGCCGCCGCGGCGGCCTCCGCGGTGGAGGCGATGTCGGGAAGGGTGGGCGACAGCTTCACCACCAGCGGCCGCGGCGTGGCGCCGCGGCAGCGGCGCACCAGGTCGGTCAAGATCGCCGGGTCGGCCCCGAACTCCTCGCCGCCCCGCGCGGTGTTGGGGCAGGAGACGTTGAGCTCGAATGCCGTGACGACGCTCAAGTCCGCGAGCCTGCGCACCACAGCCTCGTAGTCCTCCACCAGGAAGCCCACCACGTTGACAAGGACGCGGGCCCGCGCCACGTGCTGGGCCAGCCACGGCAGCTCCACGGCGGCCACGTGCTCGACCCCCGGGTTCGCCAGCCCCACGGCGTTGAGCATCCCGCCGTCGAACTCGGCTACCCTCGGGGCCGGATGACCCGCCCGCGGCTCGGGGCTCACCGCCTTGGTCACGATCCCGCCGAGCCGCTCCAGGTCGATCACGTCGGCCAGCTCCCGGCCGAACCCGGCCGTGCCGGCCGCCAATAGTACCGGGTTCTGAAACGTGGTGCCGAACACCTCGATCGGCGCGCTCACGGCCGCCTCCTGGCCCGCTCCTGGAGCGCGCGCAGGGAGTCTTCGGCCACGCTGAACGCCTCGCCCGCCTCTCCCGTGAGCGCCCGGGCGTAGGGCGACTCGCCGTAGTGGGCGGTCAGGAGCGAGCGGGCAGCTTGCGCCCGCGTCGGGTCGAGCGCTGCGGCCGCGAGCAGCGCCTTGGGCGCCACGAACGACCCCGGGTGGTCCTGGTGAATGCTCCAGAACAGGGCAGCCGCCAACCCGTGGGCCGCGAGCGAATCCCTGAGCAGCTCGGCCGCACCGAAGGCGAGCACGGCGGCGTCAGGGCCGGCGGCACGCTCCAGCGCCTGCGCCACCTCGGCGAGCACGTCCTCCGCTGGGCGCGCGAGGCGGGCGGCCTCCCTGCCCGCGCGGCCCGCCTCCCGGGCTCGCTCCAGCAGCTCCGGCACTGCCGCCAGGTCGGCGGCACGGCGGAGATCCAACAGCACGAGGCGCGCCCGCGCGACACCGCCCTCCAGCGAGTCCGGCGCCGCCTCCGCCGCGGCGGCGAAGCGTAGGGCGGCCCGGTCGACCTCCCCCGCCTCCTCCCAGCGCGCCCCGTCGGCGAGCAGGAGCCGCGCGCGCTCCCCGGCCGTGAGATCCGTGCGCGCAGCCAGCGCTTCGGCGAGATCCCCGGCCGCCGCGGCATCGTGCGCCCCCAGCGATTCGAGTGCCAGACGCCAGTCGTCTTCGTGGTACGGTGCGGCAAGTTGGGCGTGCAGCACCCGCCGCGCGGCGCTCACACTGTCCATGGCACCGTATGCCCGGGCCAGGTCGAACGCCGCGGAGTCGGGCGCGGCCAGCTGGAGATCGCGCACGGCGGCGCCGTACGCCCCACGCTGCAGCTCCGCCCGTCCGTGCCACAGCGCCGCCTCGCCGGCCAGCGCGGAGTCTGCTCCGTCCAGAAGGGGGGCGAGCACCAGGACGGCCTCATCCGGCTGCCGCATGACCACGCGGCACGCCCCCAGCTCCAGCGCCGCCCGCCGCTGCACGGACGGATCGAGGCTCGAGTCCACGGCCAGCTGGAGCGGCCGCGCCGCATCGTTGCAGTTCCCGGCCTGCCGCAGGCCCTGTCCCCAGAGCAGCAGCGCGTCGTCCCGCCACTTGCTCTTGGGAAAGCGCACCGCCACCGACTCGGCCTTCACCGCGGCCTGGGCCCAGAGTGCACGGGCCTCTCCCGAGCGGCCCTGCCGCTGGGCCTTCTCGGCCTCGTCCACGAGTCGATTGGCATTGTAGAGCCCGTTGTAGTACGCGCACCCCGTGGCCACCCCGAGCAGCACCCAGCCGGCGCGTCTCAGGCCCGGTGGCGTCATCGGGTGGAGCCCACCAGCACCTTGGCTTCGTATCGCTTGAGGTATTCCTCGACCCCGTCGGCCACCGCCTTGGCAATGCTGCGCTGGCCGGCGGACGACGCGATGTAGGCCCCGTCCCGGCGGTTGGTGGCGAAGCCCACCTCGTGCAGGATCGCGGGGCGGGTGGCCGTCGCCAGCACCACGAAGCGGTTCTGCGCCACGCCCCGGTCCTCTCCCGGATGGGCCGCCGCCGTGCGCGACTGCACCAGATCGGCCAGCAGCGCAGACTCCCGCAGGAACTCGTTGGTGTGCAGGTCCTTGAAGATGAACTCCAGGGCGTCGTCGACCGCGTCGTCGCTGCTCGTCTCGTAGCGCAGCGCCTCGTTCTCCATCTCCGCGACGCGGCGGGCCTCGGCGGTGAGCGCCTCACCGAGGAAGTACGTCTCCACCCCGTTGATGCGCTCGTAGCCCCGTCGTGGTCGCAGGCTGTTGACGTGAATGCTGAGGAACAAGTCGCAGTCGTCGCGGCACATGCGGGCGCGGTCGCGCAGGTCGATGAGGGTATCGCGCGTGCGGGTCATCACTACGTCGACGCCGCGGTTCTCGAGCTCGGCCTGCACCAGCTTGGCGATGTTGAGGGTGATGTGCTTCTCCTTCACCCCCCTCGGCAGGTAGCGGCCGGGGTTGCCGTTGTCCACACCCCCGTGGCCCGCGTCTACCACCACCTGGTGCTGCATGCGGAAGCCGTTGCGTCTGGCCAGGTCGGAGGGCGGGCGCAACGAGGCGGGGTCGAGCGCCGCCCCCGCACTGGCGCCGGCCACGACCGGGCTCAGGCGCGCCTCCTCGAACCGGCCCGCGAGCGGATCGTAGCGATACCCCTCGCGGAACAGCCGCGGCACGTGCTCCGCCAGCCACTGGAGCGGCACGAACAGCGTATCACGCGCGACGTACGCGCCGCCCACCAGCGGCAGGACCCGGCTGTGGTGCAGCAGGACCGGCGCGCCCAGCAGGAAGCGGAACGGCTGGTCGGCGAACGCCACCACCGCCCACCCGTCGTCCACCAGCTCGCTCATGGGGAGCAGCTCTTCCAGGAGCGGTGCCGGGAGGGCGGGATGTCCCTGCTCGCTGGCGACCGGCACAGCGGACTCGCCCCGCGACGTGGCCACGACGATCATGCGGGGGACGACAGTTCCGACGGTCCCGTCGGGCGGCGGACCGCTGAGCAGCAGGAGCACTGCCGCCGCAAATGCGAGCGGGCCAGTCATCGTCTCCGCCCCATGGAGCGCGCCGCTTCCCGCTCGGCTTGGCGGCGCTTGAGGTCCTCGCGCTTGTCGTGGCGCTTCTTGCCCTGGGCGAGCGCGAGGGTGGCCTTCGCCCAGCCGCCGCTGAGGTGCATGTCCAGGAGAATCAGGGTGAGGCCCTTCTGCTCGACGGCGCCGATGAGGCGCCGCAGCTCGTGGCGGTGCATGAGCACTTTGCGCGGGCGCTCGGGTTCATGATTGGCATATCCCCCGGACTCGTACGCGGCGATGTTCATCCCCTCCACCCAGATCTCACCGCTCCGTACTACCCCGAAAGCTCCCTTGAGGCTCACCTTCCCCGCGCGCACCGACTTGATCTCGCTCCCAGTGAGAACGAGCCCGACCTCCCACGTATCGAGGATGTGGTAGTCGTGCCGGGCCTTGCGGTTGCGGGCCACGACGGGGCCGGGATCAGCGCCCGGCTGGGTAGTGGGCGACACGTAAGTCCAAGATAGATAAGAGGTTCCGGGGGGTCAAGAAACCCCGCAAAAAAGAGACAGGCACCGCCGCCGGATGCCTGTCCCGAATCTCCTGTTGAGCTCCCCAGTGCCGAAGGGGGGATTCGAACCCCCACGGGCTTGCGCCCACTGCGCCCTGAACGCAGCGCGTCTACCAGTTCCACCACTTCGGCAGGTGACGCGGCGGTGCTCGGAGCACCCGCGCCGGGTGGAATTCTAACGGGAATCTAGGGCAAGGCCAAGCCACTTCGCTCGGCCGCGATGCCACCCTCGCTCACAGCCGAGCTGCGTAAGCCTGCCCCCGGCCCGACCACACCACCCGGGAGCGGCCGTCGGCCCGACCCTCACGAGCCGGGCGCTCGAATGCTCGCTCGGGTGGCATCGCGGCCTCGCAGGCTTCCCGTTTCCCGCTTCCCGGCCCTCGTACCCTTCCCCGTTCCCCTTCCTAGTACCGCGGCATGCTCGGATCGACCTCCTCCGCCCAGGCGTGGACACCGCCCAGCATGCTGCGCACCTGCCGGAACCCGGCCGCCTTGAGAATCTCGAGCGCGCGCAGCGACCGCACGCCGGTGTGGCACACCGTGACAATCTCCCGGTGCCCGTCCAGCTCGCCCAGCCGGTCGGGCAGCTCCCCGAGTGGGACGAGTCGCGAGCCCTCGATGTGGCAGATGTCCCACTCCACCCGCTCGCGCACGTCCACGATCTCGAGATCGGGATTGTCGGCGCGCGCCCGCGCCACATCGGTCACCGACACCTCGAGCCCCTCTGCCGACGGCTCCGCGCCCACCCCGCAGAACGCCTCGTAGTCGATCAGCTGCCGCACGCTGGGGTTGTCGCCGCACACTGGGCAATCGGGATCGCGTCGCAGCGCGAGCTCGCGAAACTCCAGCTTGAGCGCGTCGAACAGGAGCAGCCGCCCTGCCAGAGTCTCTCCCTTCCCCAGCGCGAGCTTGATCGCCTCCAAGCCCTGGATGCTGCCGATCACGCCGGGGAGCACCCCCAGCACTCCCGCCTCGGCACAGGACGGAATCAGTCCCGCGGGGGGCGGGTCACGGAACAGGCAGCGGTAACACGGGCCGCCCTCGGCGGCGAACACCGAGGCCTGTCCCGCGAAGCGAAAGATCGCCCCGTAGACGTACGGCTTGCCCAGCAGCACACAGGCATCGTTCACCAGGTAACGGGTCGGGAAGTTGTCGCTCCCGTCCAGCACGACGTCGAAGTCCCGCAGCACGTCGAGCGCGTTCTCCGAAGTGATCCGGGTGTCGAAGCAGCGGAGCTCGACGTGAGGATTCACGTCGGCCAGGCGCTCCGCAGCCGACTCAAGCTTGGGCCGTCCCACTGCGCCCGTGCCGTGGATGATCTGGCGCTGCAGGTTGGTCTCGTCCACCGCATCGAAGTCCACCAGGCCGATCGTGCCCACGCCGGCGGCGGCGAGGTAGAGGGCGGCGGGCGACCCCAGACCCCCCGCCCCGATGACCACCACGCGCGCCGCCTTGAGGCGGCGCTGCCCCGCAGTACCCACCTCGGGTAGGATGAGGTGCCGCGAGTACCGCAGGATCTCCTGGTGCGACAGGTCGGGCAGGCCGGCTTCACCACTCACTGCATGCTCCTCCGTGCCGGTGGACCAGCTCACTTCACGCCACCTCCCAGAACTTGTCGAGTGGATCGTGCGCACGGTAGTCAGCCGATGGGTAGAACCATGCAGGACAGCGGTCGAGCTATTCCTTACTGATACACTCGACATTTAGGGAAAGAAAAAGGGCGCACCTCCGCGCCCCGGATCCCGACCCCACAGCCCTATGACCTTCTCGCTCGACTCGTCGCTAGCGTCCAGCGTCAGGCCGAAACCAGCGCCTGCACCTCCGACTCCTGAAGCATCAGGTCTTCGAGCGAGATGTCCTCCAGCAGGTTGTCGACCCTGCGCTGCAACTCACGCCACACAGGACGAATGCTGCACGGGTTGCCGCCGCTGCACCGCACGGTGCTGACCTTGTGCACGTCGCAGTTGACTTCGAACGTGCGGTTCTCGGCGGCCTCGATCACGTTCTTAACCGAGATCGTGTTCGGGTCCCGTGCCAGGTAGTAGCCACCCTTCGCACCCCGAACGCTCGAGACAAGCCCCGCCCGCCGCAGCTTCAGCAGTATCTGCTCGACGTAATCAGCGGGGAGCCCCTCGCGCTTGGCCATGTCACGCGCGGGGGTAGGGCCGTTCCTACCTTGCTTCGCCAGGTGGAGCGATACGATCAGGCCATACTCGGCCCACGTTGTTACTCGCATGCCTGCCTCCCACCGCAAATATCCGACTTCTCGTCTCGGAAAGCAAGCGGTACTACAGTACCGCAATCGCCGGTAACAATGGGGGATACCCCTGTTTCAATGCTGGGGGATCACTCCTCCCCCGGCACGCCCGGCTCGGTCATAGCGCGCAGGTCGAGTATCGCATCCAGCTCCGCGACCGGCATGATCCCCTGCTCCACCACGAGCTCGCGTACGGTCAGGTTCCGCTCCATCGCTTGCTTCGCTAGCTTCGCCGCCTCGCTGTAGCCGATGCGCGGCGCGAGCGCGGTCACGATAGCCGGGCTGCGCTCCAGCCAATAGGCCGCCTGGTCCTCGTCGGCCGCGATCCCCCGCACGCACCGCTCCGCGAAGACCCGGCTCGCGCTGTCGAGAATCCCCATGGCGAAGAACAGGTTGTGCGCGATCACCGGCATCATCACGTTGAGCTCCAGCTGCCCCGCCTCCGCCGCCGCAGCGATGGTCGCGTCGTTCCCCATCACCTGGTAGCACACCATGTTCACCATCTCGGCGATCACGGGATTCACCTTCCCCGGCATGATGCTGGAGCCCGGCTGCACGGCGGGGAGCGTTATCTCCGCGAGGCCCGTGCGGGGACCCGATGCAAGGAGCCGAACGTCGCTCGCGATCTTCGCGAGGTCCACCGCGTAGGTGCGCAGCATCGCGCTGAAGGCCGCCTGGTCGCCCATCGACTGCATGAGCTGAATCCGGTCGCTTCCCTCGCGTAGCTCCAGACCCGTGAGCTCGGCGAGGTGCCGCACCATCAGCGCGGGATACTCTGGCTCCACGTTGAGGCCGGTGCCCACTGCCGAGCCGCCGATGCCCAGCTCGCGCAGCAGCTCGGCCGCCGCTTCGAGACGCGCCGCGTTGCGCGCCACCGTGCGGCCGAACGCGGCGAACTCCTGCCCTAACCGGATGGGGGTCGCGTCCTGCAGATGCGTGCGGCCCGGCTTCACGATCGCGTCAAACTCCCGCCCCCGCTCGAGCAGGGCCTCCGCAAGCTGGTGCATCGCTTCGAGCAGGCGCGGCAGGAGGGCCAGGGCACCAAGGCGAATCGCCGTGGGGATCGTGTCGTTGGTGCTCTGCGCCATGTTCACGTGATCGTTGGGGTGCACCGGCGCGTACGTGCCGCGCTCGGCGCCCAGGATCTCGTTGGCCCGGTTCGCGAGCACCTCGTTCACGTTCATGTTGTGACTGGTGCCGGCGCCCGCCTGATACGGGTCCACCACGAAGTGTTCACGGTGCTGCCCCGCGAGCACCTCGTCGGCCGCCTCCACGATGGCATCGGCGCGCTCGGCGTCGAGCCGCCCAGTCTGCTTGTGGGTGAGGGCGGCGCTCCGTTTGATCCACACCATCGCGTCCACGAACACGGGGAGGGGCCGGAGCCCCGAGATCGGGAAGTTGTGCCGCGCCCGCTCGGTCTGAATGCCCCACAGGGCCGATGCGGGAACCGGCAGCTCTCCCAGCGGGTCCCGTTCGAGCCGCGTGTCACTCATCGCGTCACCTCCACTCGCAGCGCGTCGTTGAAGCGATTGAAGTACGCGAACAGCCCGATCACCATCGTGATCTCCACGATCTCGCCCTCGTTCCAGTGCCGCTCCAGCTCTGCATAATCCTCATCGGTGACCTTGTGTCCGGAGTCGGTCAGCAGCTCGGCGTAACGCAGCGCCACCTTCCAGCCCTGCTCCATTCCATCGAGCGACGGCTCCGCCCGGCGACCCTCCTCGGGCGACTCCGCGCGCACCGCAGCGATCCATGCCTCTTTCGCTCCCAGCCGCCTTGCCAAGGCGGTGTGCGATGCCAGTCAGTAGCGGCACGGACTGAGCGCGGAGACACGAACCGAGAGCAGCTCCTTGAGCAACGGGGGGACATCCCCCTCGGTCATGACCGTGCGGAAGTGCGCGATCATCGTCGCGAGGTGCTTGGGGCGGATCCCCGCGGTGCGGAACATGTTGGGGATGTTACCGCGCTCTTTCAGGAAGCTGTCGAAGATCGCCTTGACCTCCGGGTTCACCTCATCCGGGTTGCGCGGTCGCACGCGCGGCTCGGTCATGCCTGGCGCTCCGTCAGTCGGAACAGTCGCCGAGCGGGTAGATGAACCCGCAGTTCAGGCAGGGGTTCTTGCAGCCCCAGGGCTTCGAGACGACGTCGAAGCCGCAGCGAAGACAATGGAACTCGGGAAGCGGGAAACGAGAAGCGGGAAGCGTCCACCCGGCCACCCCCCTTCCATCCACAGCAGGGGCGGCCGCGGTGGGTGCGTTTCCCGTTTCCCGCTTCCCGCTACCCGGTAGCTCAGACAAGCGGAATCACCCCCGTCAGAAACGGATTGCTGCGGCGCTCCAGGCCGATCGTCGTCTCCGGTCCGTGCCCTGAGTAGACCACGGTCTCATCGGGCAGCGTCAGCAACTGCTCCTGAATGCTGGTGAGCAGCGCCGCCCCATCACCGCCGGGGAGATCGACCCGTCCCACCGAGCCCGCGAACACAGCATCGCCCACCAGCGCGATCCCATGCCCGATGATGGCGACGCTCCCGGGGCTGTGTCCCGGAACGTGCCGCACCTCGAAGTCGAGGCTCCCAACCGTCAGCGTGTCCCCATGGGCCAGCTCGTGATCGGGCGCGGGGGGCTGGTCGGCCCGCACGCCCAGCCATGCTCCCTGGTGCGCGACGCCGTCGTACAGGGGACGGTCGGCGGGGTGCAAATAGACGGGAACACCGGTGCGCTCCACCACCGCCTTCACGCCGAGGATGTGGTCCAGATGGGCGTGCGTCAGCCAGATCGCCTTGAGCGTGAGGCCTTCGGACTCGATGCGGCGCAGGAAGAGACCGGCCTCCTCCCCGGGGTCGATGAGCACGACTTCACCCCCATCGGGATCGGCCAGGAGGTAGCAGTTCTCCTGATAGACGCCGTTCGTGAGGCAGATGACCTTAGGACGAGGCAACGGCCGGTTGCTCCGCGTCCCGCCGCTGCGCGAGGTACTTCTCCACCGCGATGGCGGCCGTGGTGGCGTCCCCCACCGCCGTGGTTATCTGCCGCACGAGCTGCACGCGCAGGTCGCCCGCCGCGAACAGCCCTGGGATCGAGGTCATCATGTGGTCGTCGGTGATGATGTACCCACCGGCATCGTGATCGAAGTGTCCCTTGATCAGCCCGGAGTTGGGGTTGAACCCGATGAAGATGAACACTCCACCCACCTCGAGGCGCATGTTCTCGCCCGTCTGGGTGTCCTTGAGGGTCAGGTGGGTCACTCCCTTCGGCTCCCCGTGGACCTCCTCCACGACCTTGTTCCAGACGACCTCGATCTTGGGGTTGTTGAAGGCCCGCTGCTGCAGGATGGGCGACGCCCGCAGCTGGTCCCGCCGGTGGATGATGTAGACCTTCTCGGCATAGCGGGTCAGGTAGTCGGCCTCCTCCACGGCCGCGTCGCCCCCGCCCACGACGGCGAGCACCTCACCCTTGAAGAACGCTCCGTCGCACACCGCACAGTACGACACGCCCCGTCCGGCATATTCCTTCTCGCCGGGGACGTCGAGCTTGCGCGGCGTGCCGCCCGCCGTGATGATCACCGCGGGCGCTGTGTAGGTCTTGTCGAGCTGGGTGCGTACGTCGAACGCTCCGTCATCCCGCTTCTCGATCGCCTCGACGGTGTCCATGATGATCTCCGCGCCGAACTTGAGCGCGTGATCGGTCATCTTCTGGGCCAGCTCCGCACCCTTGATGCTCTCGAAGCCGATGTAGTCCTCTATGAGATCGGTGTTCAGCATCTCGCCGCCGGTCAGACCGCGCTCGATGACCAGGGTCTTGAGCATCCCCCGGCCAGAGTACATCGCGGCGCACAGGCCGGCTGGCCCGCCTCCCACGATGATGACGTCAAGAGTCTTCACGTCTGTCACTGGTGCCTCTGCTGGCATCTTGGTTTCTCGCGCCTATGGCCGCGCGCGCTGCCGGCCACCGCCCTCCAAACCGCTCTCTGAGCACCCGGGTTCCCGGACGGCCCTCGTAACTTAGTCACTCCACGGCCCGACCGCAGAGCGCGATACGACACGAGGGGGACGGAACCGCCCCCCTCACCCGTCGCGCCGCACGAGCGCGCCCCCAAGCTACGCCAGCACCACCAGGCTCTCGTCGGCTCCCGGCATGCCGCGGGCCGAGAACACGACGGTGCCGTCGCGATCCACCAGCACCACGGTGCGCTGGATCCGCTTGCCGTCGGTCTTCAGTGCGCCGTAGTCGTCCGTGACCTCGCGGGTCGGGTCGCTCAGCAGCGGGAATGGGAGCTTCAGCTTGTCGGCGTAGCGCCGGTGGCTCTCGATCCCAGCGAAGTTCACGCCGAAGGGCTGCACCCCGGCTGCTCGATACTTGGCCATCTCATCGCGCACGGCGGAGAGCTGGCGGTTTCAGCCAGGTGTGTTGTTGCCGGGGTAGAAGATGAGCAGCGCGCGCGAGGTCTCGAGCACGTTGCGCAGCCGGTAGCTCTTCCCGTCCGAGCCCGTGAGCTCGAAGTCGGGGGCGGTATCCCCGACCGAGATCATGTCCCTCATGGCACCGCCTCCGACAGTGAACGGCGTTGCTGATGTAGTCGCTCCAGAGCCTCGAGCCACTCCTCGGGGACGGTCAGTAGTCCGAGGGCCGCTCGGTCGGGCGTGTCGTACGCCTCACCGTGCCAGTCGGTGCCACCCGTGGGGAGCAGCCTCAGCTCCTTCGCGAGCCGCAGCGTGCGATTGGCCCGGGCCTCGTCGTGCGCCGGGTGATGCACCTCGACTCCGTCTACCCCCGCCTTCTTGAGCAGCTTCAGGCTGCCGCGGGTCGCTCGGTCCTTGAGGTGGGCGGCCGACGTGACTCCACCGACTGCGCGCACGAGGTCCGCGACCTCCGCAACCGACGGGAGCTCCTTCGGCACGAACGCCGGCCGGCGCCAGCCGAGGTACTTGCGGAACGCTGCGCCTACGTCGGGCACCGTGCCATGCTGGACCAGGGCGCGTGCTACGTGGGGACGGCCGACGGCGTCCCCCTCGGCCTGTTGCAGCACCGTGTCTACCCCCACGTCTATGCCGAGCCCGTTGAGCCGTTGCACCATCTTCTCCACCCGACGCATGCGGGCTGCACGCTTGTCCGCGAGGTAGTCCTCGAGGCGCCGGTCCTCGAGCGGCAGGAAGTAGCCGAGCAGATGCATCTCACCCCACTTGGAGGCTACGCTGAACTCGCAGCCCGGGATCACCCGCACCGCGGCCGAGACCCCCGCGTGCACCGCCTCGGGCAGCCCGGCCAGCGTGTCGTGATCGGTGAGTGCGATGACGTCCAGGCCGGCGGCCGCGGCCAAGCGGACCACCTCGGCCGGGGGATGCTCTCCGTCGGACGCGTTGGAGTGGAGGTGCAGGTCTATGCCGCCCACGCGCTACTCCGTCCGGCGGCCGTAGCGCATCTCGGGGCTGGTACGGTCTCCCTGCGATGATCGGTAGTACTCAGCGAGCTGCCCATCGGACAGGTCGGCAATGGCGGCGTCCCACCGGCTGGCACCAAGGGGGCGAAACCGCGTCACCCGCCGTACCAGGTCCGGGCCGGTACCCTTCTCGAACACCAGGCCGAACTCGTCACGCGTGTAGGCCGTTACCCGGCCCGACAGGTAGACGTGCCAGCGCTCGCCGTCGATCTCGATCGTGCGGCGGGCCATCTCACGCCACTCCTTCCGCGAACTCCTCCAGGTCCCGCTTCACGTCGGCCATGAACCGATCGGCGTCCGCGCCATCCACGACCCGGTGATCGTACGACAGCGAGAGCGTTCCCATGGTACGGATCGCGATCACGTCCTGACCGTCGTCCAGCGTGATCACCTTGGGCCGCTTCTCGATCGCGCCCACGCCCAGGATGGCCACCTGCGGCTGGTTGATGATCGGGGCGCCGGCGTAGGAGCCAAACGTGCCAGGGTTGGTGATGGTGAAGGTCCCCTGTTGCACCTCGTCGGGGTTGAGCCGCTTGGTGCGGGCCCGCTCGGCGAGGTCGGCCATCCGCTTGGCGATGCCCAGCAGGGAGAGCTCATCAGCGTGCTTGAGAACTGGGACGATCAGCCCCCAGTCCAGCGCCACGGCGATCCCGATGTTGATGGCCTGCCGGTAGACAATGCTGTCTCCGCTCACCGAGGCATTGAGCACCTTGTGTTTGCGGAGGTTCTCGGCGATCACCTTGAGGACGAAAGCCAGATAGGTGGGCTTCGCATCGCGCTGTGCGAACTCCTGCTTGAGTTGCTGCCGCATCCGAGCGATCGGCGTGAAGTCGACCTCGTAGAAGCTCGTCACATGCGCCGAGATGCGGCGCGACAGCACCATGTGATCGGCCGTGAGCTTACGGATGCGGCTCATCGGCACGACCTCGTCGCCTGGCCATGCTTCGACGCTCGGATGCGCGACGGTGCTCGGGGCCGCCGCGGCTGTGGTCGCAGCAGCCGGTGCGGCAGCGGGGGCACCGCCCTCGATGAATGCCAGGATGTCCTTCTTGGTCACCCGACCCGCATGGCCCGTTCCCGGCACACCGCTGATGTCCACCCCGTGCTCGGCGGCGATGCGTCGCACCACCGGTGTCGAGCGCCGCCGCAGGCGCTCATCGGCCGCCTCGGCGCGCCCCTTGCCGTCGCCCGCGGGGGGTGCCGCCGCTGGCGCGGCAGGAGCCGGCGCGGGGGCTGGCGCAGCCGCAGGGGCTGGGGCAGCCGCAGGGGCAGCCGCTGGCGGCGACGCTGCCGGCTGCTCGGGCCGCGCCGCGGTGGGTGCCGCTACCTTCTCGGTCTCGATGATGGCGACGACCGTCTGCACCTCGACGGTCTGTCCCTCGGCGACCTTGATCTCGGCCAATACTCCCGAGGTCGGCGCGGGGATCTCGGCGTCCACCTTGTCGGTCGAGATCTCGAGGATGGCCTCGTCCCGCTTCACCTCGTCCCCCACCTGCTTCAGCCACCGCGAGACCGTGCCTTCGGCGATCGACTCGCCCATCTGCGGCATGATGACATCTACGCGGGCCATACGGGTCTCCTACCTGCTCCTGTGATTCGAATAGTCTTTGAACATACCTGCGACCCTAGGAATGCGGGAGCCGCTCACCGCGGGGAGGCGCGAGCGTCTCGGGCCGGCTTCCGATGCTCCTGGCTCGGCCGGGGTCTTGCCTCCGCGGCTCGTCGCTCAGCCGCAATGCCACCCTCGCTCACAGCCGAGCTGCGTAAACCCACCCCCGTCCACAACCCTTCCACCCGGGAGCGGCCGCTGGCCCGACCCTTCCGAGCCGGGCGCTCGAATGCTCGCTCGGGTGGCATCGCGGCCTCGCTTCATCCACTCTACGCCGAACGTTCGCTCCGGCACGACCCTGGCCGCGCACTGTGCCATCCCGCTTCCCGCTTCCCGCTTCCCGGACTCCCCAAGTCGTACCCTTCCCCGTCCCCCGTTCCCCGTTCCCCGTCTCCTAATACGCCATCAGCCCCCGCGCGGCCTCGACGATGTCGGAGGTCTGTGGCAGCACATAGTCCTCCAGCGGTCCCGAGTAGGGGAGCGGCGCGTCGCGCGCGGTCACCCGCCGAATCGGCGCATCAAGCCACTCGAAGGCCTGCTCGCTGATGCGGGCGGTGATCTCGCCGGCCACCCCACCGGTCCGCGTGTCCTCGTGGACGATCAGCACCCGGTTGGTCCGCTTGACCGACTCCACGATGGCGGCGTCGTCCATGGGGAGGAGGCTGCGCAGGTCCAGCACCTCGAGCGATGCCCCGTGGGTCCGCTCTAGCTCCTCGGCCGCCTCCAGCGCCTTCCACACCATGGCAGACCACGCGACGATGGTGAGGTCCGTTCCCTCCCGGGCGATGCGGGCCTGCCCAATCGGCGTCAGGATCTCCTCTTGCTCCGGCAGCTCTTCCTTGATCCTGCGGTACAGATACTTGTGCTCGAAGTAGATAACCGGATCCTCGTCACGGATCGCCGCCTTGATGAGACCCTTGGCATCCCGCGCCGTGGCTGGGCAGACCAGCTTGAGCCCGGGGGTGTGGAGGAACGCCGCCTCGGGCATCTGGGAGTGGAACGGTCCGCCGCGCACGTAGCCCCCTGAGGGGCCGCGCACCACGATGGGCGTTGACAACCCCGCCCGATACCGGGCCGTTGCCACGTAGTTGGTGAGGATGTCGTACGCCGAGGCGATGAAGTCAATGAACTGCATTTCGGCGACGGGCCGCATCCCCATGTGGGCGGCCCCGGCGGCAGCGCCCACGATCGCCGTCTCGCTGATCGGGGTATCGATCACCCGCCCGGCGCCGAACCGTTCATGAAATCCCTCGGTGAGCTTGAACGCGCCTCCATAGGCCCCGACGTCCTCGCCGAGGATGAACACGCGCTCGTCGCGCTCCATCTCCTCCCACAGCCCCTGCCGCAGGGCCTCCAGGTAGGTGACCTCAGCCAACCGTCGCCTCGTACCCCGCCGCCCTGACCGCCTGCGTGAGCGCCTCGGCCTGCGTCTTCGCGTCGTCGTAGTCCACCTCCGCCTCCCCGCCGTCGAGATCCACGAACACGCTCCAGACGCCGTCCAAGTTCTTGAGCGCTTGCTCGACCTTGGCGACACAGTGGTCGCAGGTCATACCGGTGATGGTGAGTTTGGTGGATGCCATTGGCAGATCGGTACCTCGTGTGTCTCGGGCTTTGGCTTCGGGGAACAGGGAACGGGGAACGGGGAACGGTACGACCATCATGCTGTACCATTCCCCGTTCCCTGCTTCCCGTTTCCCCGGGGTGGCCGGGGGCGAGGCGGCTAGTACGCCCCCCGCACCTCGTGGCTCGGCTCGGCCTTCTTATGCACCATAGTGAGGAACCGCTTGGCGATCTTGTCCGCCTCACTCTCCCCCACCTGATCGGTAACCACGTTGATCAGAGTGTAGTGCCCGGCTTCGGCCTCGACGACCAGATCGATGCGGCCGATGGTCCCCGTGAAGCTACGGCGGCGGTCACCGGTGTCCGCTCGCTCGAGCCGCTCGCCGAAATACGCGTCGGCCTCGCTCAGCACGTCGTCCGGCGCGATGGATGTCCGATGGAAGTATCGCATGGGTGTTGTCAGCTCGCCATCGAAGGTTTGAACCGCCGCAACCGCAGGGAGTTCCCCACCACGCTGAGACTCGACAGGGCCATCGCCGCGCTGGCGACGATGGGACTCAGCAACAGCCCCGTGAACGGGTAGAGGATCCCCGCCGCCAGCGGGATCGCCAGCACGTTGTAGATGAACGCGAGGAACAGATTGGACTGGATCGTGCGGTTGGTGCGGCGCGAGAGTTCCATGGCGGCCACGACCCCACCCAGGTGCCCCCGCACCAGGGTGACATCAGAGGCCTCCACGGCGACGTCGGTCCCGGTCCCCAGCGCGAACCCGATGTCCGCCTGGGCCAGGGCCGGGGCATCGTTGATCCCGTCGCCCACCATGGCCACGACGTGACCTTCCTGTTGCAGCTGCTGGATCACCTCCGCCTTGGAGCGCGGATCCACCTCCGCCAGCACCCGGTCGATCCCGACCTCCTTCGCCACGATGCTCGCGGTCTTCTTGATGTCGCCGCTGACTACGTATACCTCCAGCCCCATCTTCTTGAGCCGCTCGACGGCGTCCTTCGCCTCCGGCTTCACCTCGTCGGTGACGGCCAGCAGGCCCTGTACGGTGTCGTTCACCACCACGACGATCGGTGTCCGGCCGGCGAGAA
>JABAOF010021957.1_pt9 | contig 17575 bp, 21 predicted proteins | sample 7062171 | NCBI WGS metagenome assembly JABAOF01 (sample SAMN14538628, study PRJNA623070) | marine sediment metagenome | biome: marine biome [ENVO:00000428]; feature: marine pelagic biome [ENVO:01000023]; material: deep marine sediment [ENVO:00002113] | place: India: Gulf of Khambhat ...
AGACTTCCACCTTCGTTTCGACTTCCTCCGGCAGGTCGTCCATCAAAGACTTTTTCGCGTCTTTCATTTTCTTGTGCCCTTTCTTTGACTTGATGTCGCCTCCGTCTTTGACTTCATCCGACATCTTGTTCTTCATGTGTCCAGCGTCAAGGTCATCCCCTTCTGGGTTATCCAGATAAGGTTCACTCCGAGACGATTTGTCCACACCCTCATCTTCCGACTTTTCAACCTCCTCAGCTTCCTGTGGAGTCAAAACGTCTTCCAATTCTGAAAGGGCTTTTTGAACATCTTCTTTTTTGATTGTCATGTTCGCCCCCTTAAAGTTTCAAATCGACTTTCGCCAATGCATCAGTGAGTGCCGAAGCATAGTCGGTATCACTAACACCAGCATCCAAGTCCAACTTAGCTGCCAAAGATTTAAGAAGGTCGATGATCTCATCCTGCTTGGACAGCATTGCAGCAACCTGCCCCTCAGAACCCTGATCAGCTACGACATTCCCAGACCTGCCAGCTTCGAGTCTTCCTACTGTTTCACTCATAGCTTGCCTCCATTTTTATAAAGATGCAGGGCCAGTGTAGCCGCAGCGTCTTCCTCGAATTCGGGATTAAGCTCAAGAATCCAATCCATCGCTTTCATCACGTTATCGAAATCCATTGCGCGTTTTAGAGCTTCTTTCTTTTTCTTCAATTTTGAATCCAAAGATTCGGCCCTAAGCGCACCCCCTCCGGTCTGAGTAGCGGGTGAAGTAGCTGCACCAGCGGCCAACGCCTTCACTGCCAAATCAGAATCAGAAAAGCTCTTTGCAACAACTTCCCAAGTGCAATCTGTATTCACCGGACAATTGGTCACGGCGACATTTCTAATCTGTGCTTTTTCGATTGTTTTGTCGGAGCGGCGCAGCACTTTACCCTCAATAGAAAAACCCAATCGTCGATCAGGAGTTTTCTGAAGAGCTTGCGCCAATTCCCAAATTCCATCGGCACGCTGCGTCCCTTTTAAGATGTAACCCTTACAAGTCCATCCCTCGCGTCCATCGAGAGACTTATTAATTTCACCAAGATTTTTGTAGTAGGTGGCTGATTCTGGATAGCCAACGACAGCTGAAGTGGATTGAGAATGATTGTCGTTGAATTTGCCATTATTGATGAAGTCTTCAAAATCGAGTCCTTTAGCAAGGACGACTTCACCCTGGCGATCTTGTCCATTAGTGGACATTACGCCAAAAATTTGGCGCGAATTATGAGCGTCTTCGTTTTCAGATTTCTGAAAAGAAACATCGGGTAGCCATACCCTGAAATCTTTTTCTCGAATGAAAAAGTTGCTCATTACAAAGACTCTCCACAATCCCAACACTCCGTCAAAATTGAGTCTTCGTTGAGCCGAATAAAACCGATGTTACTCGGTTATTTTAACTACGCAAGTTATTTTTCAATCTCGTACACAAATCTTTTTCGGATGCCCTTGAAAAAATCCTCATCCACTCGGACATCCGTTGTACACGATTTACAAACTGCAAACATGCCGCCTTTATCCCATTTCACGAGCTTGACGCGCATCTTCACCTCGTTATCGGAGGCTTTAGCGATCTTTGCATCGCAATTTGGGCATTCTAGGTCCAAATCAGACATAAAATCTCTCCTTACGGAGTTTTACTGCATCGATCACAAATTCTGTGGGCCGAAGAAGTGCTTTCTTCAATACGAAAGATTTTTTCACCCTCTTTGACTTAGGCATATCTTTCTTCAATACCTTTAGCCACTCAACCGGGTCAATGATCTTGCGGGTCACAAGTTGTTTAATCTGAGCATCTGACAATTCTTTCTGGTCAGCTTTGAACACCTGCTCATGAGTCAGACCAGCTTCAGCAAGCTTATTTGAAGGAATATCGACCAGATTCTCTGCTCCCCCGCGCATTTGAACGTACTTTCGGAGTGAAGAAATAATCATTCCCTCTTGGAAGTTTGCCCGTGCTCCTAGTTGAACACTTGGCGAAACCTGTTCTCCAGAAGGTGCTTGAGTCGCATAAGGATTCTGACCCTGATCTTGTGTCTTCTTCGCAACGTAGTTCCAGACCGGCATCAAATGAATCGGCATCCATGCAGGTGGATATTGAGGCTTGCCATTTTTCTTAACAGCTGCGTCAAAGATATCCTTTGGCACTGCAATCCTAGAACGCGAACCAGCCCATGCTGGGCGTGAACCATGTTCAGACCATGATTTGAAATCGCCAAAAGTTGGATATGGAGGAGGTGCAGATGGATTCGCTGACTTCCAAGAATCCTTAATGAAAGGGAGGGCACGAGCAAGTTGTTTCGCTGCATAACCCCGCTTCATTCGTTCGACCTCCACATTCACTGGAGGATTGTTCATCAATTCATCTTTTGTGTGAAAAGTAGCCTTTTCAACATCACCCCAAGGGAAGGTTCTCACGCGAGTATTGCCAGAAAGATGTTTGTATTTCAGAAGAAGCGCACTATCACTCATGTCGCCTCCCTGATCAATTTCATGCTGTAACGCAGAAAGTGCATGCTCAACCTTGCCTGCACGATCGGTATTGATGTCACCCTTAATCCTATTAAAAATCTTCTGCGCCTTTTTCAAATAGGGATTTTTACCCTGCGCCTGGTCTTCAACCATCTTCTGAATATCACGCTCACCTGCTCCAAAAGCAGGACTCTGTTCGGCTAACTCTTGAGACTCTTCTGAGGGAGCGGGTACTCGCTCACCACTTTGTGTTCTCGCACCGGGAATCGGGCGAAGCGATGGGCCGCTTGCACGACTTCTTGCCTGTCTCACACGCTGGCGTGAAGGACTTGGTGCAGGCACAGCCTCTTCTTCTTGTTTTGGAGCGAGGTCTTCTTCAAGATTCACACCATGCTCTTGCATCAACTTCTGGCGAATTCTTGCGATCTCTGCTCGGTTTCTATCTTTTTGAGAACGTCTTGGTGCTGCACGCCTTCTACGCCTTGCCGGACCAGCCTGAGCACGAGCTTCTTTTTCTTCAACAAGATCACGATAACGAGAAGAAGCAATCTCTTCGTGTGCTTCTTTCATATGCAATTCATCAAATTCATGACCATGATGAAGCATATCCTTGCCTTCGTGTGTGGTACCCGAACCGCCCGTTCTTCGGCGACCAGCTTGTCTCATATTTGAAACATGTTCACGAAGTCTTCGCTGATTCTGTCCAGTCTGTCTTGAAATTTCATCCATCGACATACCGTGAAGGCCAGCGGCACGTCCTGCCAAGAGTCTACGAGCGTGGTCGTTTCGACCCTTCTTCTGTTGAGCATCATCACCCTCGACAACGCGACCATCCGGCAGCTTATACCAATAACGGTAATTACCCGGCGATCCCGTCCTCTTGATGTATTTGTGCGGTCCTCTAGGCATGTTCACACCCTCTCTCGGACAATAATTCCTGAGCTAAAGATTTCTCAGTATGCTCCGCTGTTACCCCTGTGTTGCGCAACACTGCATCCATTTTTGTATTCTCTTTTTCGTCCCGCGACAGGCCACTATACTCCGCATCCGTCAAGATTTGCCCTTTTTTGTATTGTCGTCCACCTTTTTCAAACGGATTGGCGACAACTTTCTCTTGAACGAACGAATGACCTTCAGGAATCACAATCAACTGACAAGAACACCAAGGATGAACTGACCCGACTGTCGCCTGCCACTCTGAAGCACGAAGTCCAACATTTGAATCAGCAAGATCACTCAATTTGAATACGCGGGGTGTTACCCCGTCAGGCATGAGATAAACCCTGCGACAGTGAACGCAAGCATCTGGGTTAGGCCGCTTATAAACCAACTGATCATCCCCATCGTCTGACTTCTCCCTTATCTCTTCGTAAATTCCATTTTGAATCGAATTGTTCATTTCAGTGTGGGCGACTCTCTGCCAGTCCCTTGCAGAGTCATCAATCAAATCGAATAGTCGAGTTTTTAACTCACTAATTGTGTCTCGATTGGCAATTGATTCTGCCACTCCATCTCTGATTGCCCTGAGTGCTGCGCCCCTTGCTGTCGCAACGGCTGTGGTCGCACCTTTAAGTGTCATGTCCATCACGCCGCGAATGTTTGCTCCGGCGTTATCAATTGCGTAGTCCATCGCCTTTTGTTCAACCCCAGTCATGGGAAGCATCTTCTTAGATGCACGAAGAACCTGATCATATGAAAGTCCACGGGCACTCGAAGGAAGAACAGCCATGATCTTGCCCATAAGATATGGGTCTGCAACAAGTGAACGAGTAGATGCTTCAATTAATCCAGCACGTTTGAGTGTATTCAATTCAGCCGTGGTGAGTGTGCGCTCACCCAAAGCTGAAAGCGTCAGTCCAGTGAACCGCTTCTTAATGATCTCTTGAATTGATCTTAGCTGGCGTTCAGACAAGGGCATTAAACTTCTCCACAAGATCAGGAGCGTGCTTTTTCAGAATCGACAGGCCCTTTTTCTGCCAACTCTTGCCAAGCATCACCTGAGCACTATCAGAAAAGATTTCTTTGTCCCAACCACGCTCAACCAAGTGAATGAAATCGTCTTCAACGGAAGAATCCCAAATCGCATCCGTGTCTTCCATTATGCGGCCCTCCTTCTACTTCTTCGTGGCCTCTCTGCGTGCCCATAGTACACCTCTCTAATCTTATTAAGGTGCCCAGCACGTCCTGTCGTCTTATTGAAATAATTTGTGGGTGAATCCCAACCCCAAGCACTGTCAACACTGATCAATGCCCCAAGATCAAGATACCCCTTCTTCGCAACAACATTCTCCATATCAAAATCAAGCTTTCTTTGGCCAGCGGCAGTTAGGGCTTGCTCCTTGGTGAGGTTAANNTTAATTCCCATCTTGGTAAATTCGTATGGATATTTGAAGCTGTTGATCTTTGTTTTGATGTTCTCAATCTTCGCATTCGACCAGCCAAGAGCGCGTCCGTACACTTGAACCTTGTTCTTCCAATTTCGCTTCCAGCTGTTTGCTCTATCAGGGGTCGGGAAGTCGAAGTAGTGATTGGCCCAGACCAGTCCACCCTTGTAACCATCACCCCAACCATCATGAGCGGCAGTTCCAATCACAATCCTAGAATTATTCTTAGCTGCACCACGATAGCCTTTCGTGACTTCTTTCATGAATTTTTCAACCCCAGCATAAAGACCACGGGCCATTCCTGGGTACTTCTTCAGATATTTGTTTCGCGCACGGCTGAAACTACCATTTGACCACTTGAGCGACCCATCATCGCCTTTATAAAGTCCACGACTTGCACTTGTAATGTGCTCACCAGTTCGCTTCTCTTTGAATTCAAAGCTGACAGAAATACTGCCACGTCTTGTGCCCGAACGACCGATGTTTTGAAGTGAGTCCATGAACCCACGACTAACGGTGATCTCAACCCCATTCACACCACCAGTCGTATATTCCAAGAAATTCTTCCAACTGAAGTCTTTGCCAAAGAAACTATCCATCCCCTTCATGAGGTCTTTCTTCTGCGCCATATCCAATGACTTATTGAAGTATGAAGCCATTGCGGTCACGTTTTCGCCGTGAACACGGGCGAGTTGGCCCATTTCACGCTCAAGCTTGCGCTGTTCTTTTTCAGCCTTCTCTCGCTCTTTGCGCTTCTTCTCTTCCATCTTGGCTTCATGTTCGTTGTAACCATGAGGCTTGAATTCACCACGCCCACGATTCTTTCGACTGTGAACCTCTTTGTACCCCCGTGGAAGAATCCCTCTCACTTCAAGATTGTTTACGGCAGTGTCATAAACCAGATTGCCGTAACCGCCTGCGTTGTTAACTTCTGTGCGAGCAGAACGAAGCCCACGATGTGCGCGATCAACTTTCTCCATTTGCTTATGCAGTTCAACCATCATGTCGTGAGGGTTTTCATGTCTCTTGACTGCATTCATAACACTGTCGTGGGTGACTCCAGCCTGACTGAGCTTCTTATAATGCTCATCATTCCTATGGCGATCAAGATGAGCGAACATGGACTTCACGGGGTCACCCATCACTTCGTGGGCTTTTCGTCTCTTGTCTTCTGGAAGATCATGATGAATTCGATCTTTATTTGAAGCCAAATCAGGAGCAATTGCCTCTTCCACCCGCTCGGTCTCGCGATCAATCCCAAAGTGATGCTTCAAATGTTGATGCGCTGACTGATCACCCTTGTCTGCGAGCTTGCGAAGGAGATTAAGCTTTTCAGGGTGAACATCCTCCATCGAACCATGAATTCTTTTAGCCTGCTCATCTCCAAGCTCACGAAGACGCTTCAGATTGTTCACAGCTTCTTCGCTGATCCTTCTGGCAGGACGATTGGGTTCTCGGTAAACGTAAACCCATTTACCCCCACGCATGTATCTTCTGAGGTATTTGTGATTCGCTACTGTTGCTCCACGTTCAGCCTTAACCAAAAAAAATTTCTCTGACTTGTCGCGTTCTATAACAAGTAGCTCTGATCTTCTGATTTGCTGTTGTTCTGCATGTCTTCGCTTCTCAGATAAGATGTGCTCAAGCTTTTTATGCCGCCCTTCAGCTGTCATTTTGACTGCGACTTGCATCCAGTCTTTTGGGTCATCAAGCTTTTCAGGATTGGAAGGTTTAATCTTCTGAGGGCCAGTAGGCGAAAAACCATACCACTTGCCCTTTCGCTCATAAGCGTAGTGCCATTTACCATCCTTCAAATATCGATGCGTGTACTTATGGTCTGCGCGTTGCGCTTTTTTGATTCCCATTTTATCCAGCACCACATTTTTCTTTGAGTGAAGGTTATTTATGACATGCTTCGGCATCTTCTTTGAATCAATCCAATGCCATTTATCGACCTCCTTATCAGGGTCGTTCTTCACACTTGGTTTTTGACCATTGTGCTTTGTCTTAAAAGCGTGAACCAGGATTTGTTTACCTTCTCGGGTCTTTACCTTTTCGCTTCCAAGATGCTTGACCTTTTTGGCCTTGATTCCAGCTTCTTCATGAAGCTCACGCTTTACTGCCTGTTCTTTCTTTTCATTCTTCTCATGGTGTCCGCCGGGAAGCGTCCATTTGCCGGTATCACGACGTTTGCCCATGAGAATCTTGCTACCGTCCATAACGGCGACCGAGGATACTTCCTTTTCGGACTTCTCAACTTCTATATAGAAGTTGGGCTTTTTCATTTCGACTCCCAAGCATTGCAACAACCCTGTGCATGAACCTTCTCATCCAAATTCCACGCTGTATCTTCGTTTAGCTTTTGAAAAAGAACACACACGCCGTTATCAAACCATTTGCAGTTCTCGCATCGTACACTGGCATCGATCAAACCTGAAGTTTCAGGTTCTACTGCCTTCATCTCCTTGCCAATCATGTCATCGTGATTGGGTCCATTGACGTATAGGGCACATGAGGCAGATGCCTTGATTTTAAGCTTGCCGTGAATCGTGCAGGTTTGACCTTTGGGGCCAGTCCACATCATGCAGGTCTTACACTGGGCGAAATTCTTCTTATCCTTCCCTTTCGGGTCCATATAAATGAATGCGCTTCTGTCGATGCCATCGGTTCCATTTTGGAACTGATCCGAGTCCGTGGTGTCAGATTTCACCACCACACCACGCAAAACCTCTTCAATCTCCTTCTTCAGGTTCTTAATCATAGCGTTGAGTTTCTTATCCCAATACTCAACCATTTGATTTTGTGCAGGTAATTCAGATCGTTTTGGAGAAGGCTTGAATACGACTTCGTGCTTTGAACCAGCGAGTGCCTTAACCAAGTCTGGCCGTTTTAGGTCAAATTCTTCCTGTGAGTCGGCCTCCACATGGATTTTCATAGCTCTAATGTCAGGGATTTCTTGGCCTTTTCGGGCTTGGCCTCTTTCTCCTCACCCCCCTGGCCTGAAAGCTGTTTCAATTCCGCTTCGATCTCTTCGTCGCTCATCTGATCGACTGGCTTTTGTTCTTCTTCCTGCCCCGGAGCTTGTGCTTCTTGGCCCGCTTCACCACCCTGGCCAGGCAGTGGTTGTCCGTCAGGGCCAACTCCCCCTCCTTGCTCCATCATTTCTTGCTGTTGTTCAGCCTGAACCTTCTGGCCAAAAAGCTGAATCCAACTCGAATCGAGTGGGATATCCCCAAGTGACTTGATCTTGTCCATTTCAGGAATAGGTTCAAGATCATGCTCAGCTCTGATCTCATTGACTGTCTTATAGTTCTTAACCTCTTGAATTGATTGGTCAAGATCATCCTTCTCAGTCTTCGACCCTAAGCCTACGAATTCAAAGCGATATTCTGGGTCTAGGCGAGTAATGATGTAATCATTGATCAGAGATTCAATATGAACAAGTAGAGGCTTCAGGCCCTTCTCTTGAGAATAGAGAATTCGCTCTTGCTGGTTGCCCTGACCCAGACCGCCCGTAGAGGCTTGCTGGCCAGCACCCTGTCTGGAGATGTCGAATCCAATTTCAATGGGGTCGATCTGAAAAATCCCACAGATGGTCTTAATGCAATATTCCATCCACTTGCCATATTCCATCTCACGGTTGGTTTGATGGAGATCAACCCAGTTGAGTTTGGCATCTTTGCCAAGACTCATGATGGGAGTACGCCAGGAATTCTGGATTCCAGAAACCTGTTGCCACCACTGTCTTCGGAAGTTTTCTAGCTGATCGGGTGGTACTGTGCCCTCAAAGGTCATGATTCCTTTGATGACACTTCCCTGTGAAAAGAATTTGCGGTTATAAGCTTCAGCGTTGAGGTGAGAAGTGATGGTAGTGATCATCATCTCAAGCTCAGAATAGCCATAACCCATCGCTACGATGTCAGTTCTCGGGTTACGAATACCAAACGCCAATTCCCACTCATCAAACGTGTGGGCGATTCTACCGTTGATCACCTGAACATACTTCGGGTGCTTGGGTTGAAATTCATCGAACCCGGTCTCTTTATTAACGTTACCGTCCCAATAATAATGCGCAGGCTGGTTTTGGTGAGACTTACCCTGTCCCTCGTTTAGTGCTTCGGCCCAGTCTTTCGCATCGGGTAAGAGTCGGATGGTGGCAGCGTCCACTGCGGTGAATGAATAGGGTGAGCCGTCCCTGCGCGGAGTGACTTCAAAATTAATCTGATCGAATGTGAGAGAATCGCGAACAATCTTCCTCAAGAATGTTTCAAAACTGTCTCGTCGCTTAACTAATGGAGTGTCATCAAAACTTTCAGGCACGCCACAGTTACACATAAATTCTTCAATCTCTTTGATTCGTGCCTTATTCCCGTCAGTCGGGCGTGCTTCTTTATCAGCCAGAACAATCTTAAACCCCAGCTTGTATTTGTCTGCTTGAGGCTGAGAGAACGAAGCAATCTGATTGATTCGTGTCTGCATCACCGCTGCAATGATTGGGTCAGAATAACTGATCTGTCTCAATTTTGAGTAATCGATAACAGACCAGCGTTCTTTATAACCGTATGCAGTTTGAGCGTATGCCCACGGGTCAGTTAGCGATGCCTTCTGATCGTATGCAGATTGGTCCGGCGTGATGATTCCCGCCTTTACTAATTCTCCACGCAGGGGCAAGACTTCTTCACGAACAAAGTCAATGCCCCGCTCCGCGAAATCACGAAACAGGCCCATTTAGTCCCCTTACACAGCTTCAGAGAAATCGACTCCACCGTTGTTCATCATTTCGATGAGTGCAGCGTCAGTCTCAGAAGTCGCCGTCACGTTTTCACCGGCAATGTTAATTGTCTGATCCCCAAAACTTTTCTTAGCTTCGGCTTTCTGCTCTTGTGCCTTGGCGAATTCATTGGCGACCTGCTGATCCATAGGAGTATCAAGGTCAACCCCTTCGCCAGGGCCATTATGCTTTGCCATGTAGGTGCTTTCACCCACACTCACAAATTCATTGAGTGCTTTTTCATACTCCTGAGACTGGTGCTCAGCAATATTCTTCTGTTGAGGATCGCCATGTTGATCAAGGAGTGCGTTGGCGTTATCAACGAATCGATTGCCAGTTCGAGTGATGCCGAAGTCCATCACGACTCCACCTGCACCCGAAGCTTTTACGAATCCGGCCCTTGGAGTAGACTTAGCGACTGGCGCAGCTTTAACCATTCTCTTATGGTCAGTTGGCACATAGCTCTTTACGAGATCAACAAGCTCATCCAATTCAGACTTGTAGCCCTTGCCCTTCTCAGCAACGGATGCTGAATTCTCGTGAAGCTTCTCCATCTTGTTGGCTTCGCGTTTGAGCTTCTCATCACTCATTTCGCTCTGCTCATATTTGCAAGCCTTCTCAAGCTTCTCCACAAGCTTGCCGTTCACCGACTTGTAAATCTTCTTGAGATGCTTGATTCGCTCATTGTCATGATGAGCGCAGCGTTTCTTCAGCTTCTCTTGCATCTTGCGCTTTTCAGCCGATGGTTCGCCATCCATGAGATCGTACATGTAACGCTTGTGTTCACGCATCTTATGACTGTGAGCGGCGAATGCCTCTTCATGGTCATCATGTTCAAAATCTTTATGACCTTTATGGTCAGCGACATCCATGATGTCCTTGCCAGAAGAAGTGCGTCCAATCTGTNNTTCTCGCCATACATGTTGTAGTTCATCCCCTTTAGGATGTCGTCAAGTGCGTCAGCGGCTTCAGACTTCTCTCTTCGCTCACCTAACTTCGGCGCGTTTTTCGCTTCCTCTTTTTCGGCTTCTGCTTCGGCTGGGTCTGAATCTTCTTCGGCTTCAGCCTCATCGCTGTCATCCATCGCTCCCAAAGCCTTTGCAAATAGCTCATCTTCGGTGAGGAGTTTTTCTGCTTCTGACTTCGTGGCTTGCGTGACCGCATTGCCGGGGACGTGTTTTGGCGATGTGATGACTGACGCCGCTTCCCGCTGGCTGTCTTGGTCATGCGTTTTTTCATAGGTATTCGTTACCTCCGCGTTACTGACAACGCTGTGAACGAGCTTGTCGTTATCAACGTGCCAAGATTCAGCGTGCTGATCTTTGATATACTCATCGCCGTAGGCTTTTCGGATATCTCGTTCACGCACACCCATTGATTCAAAAAGTCGCTCACGGGCAGACTTTACAATCCCGACACGAGACCCGGATGTATTCACTCCACTGACTTCCACACTGGAATTGCCAGACTTTTGAATGAGACTTTTCGATTCAGTCGAAACGCCCATCCCCTTTAGAAGCTTATCGAATTTGTCCATGTCGTCCCCCCTGATTAGCCTTTACTAGATCATAAAGCTCATCGATCTCAGATTTTTCTTTCTTCTCTGCCAGCACTCTGTCGATATAATCTTTAGCGCGTTGCTTCAAATTAGTATCGCTTGAAATTTGACTGTATCTCTCATTGTCATTCGCATGAGGCCCAGACACTCTCCATTGCCAATCCCCAGATGCATCAAAAATTCCAGTCCTAATCACATGACCCCTGTGTGCTGTATCGCCAAGGTTCGATTTTTCGCCAGTAGCAGATTCTAAATGCTTCATCTTCTGCTTAAGATGATGGCTACCCTTCTGGTCTGCCGCTTGGTGTTTTTTACTACCATGCCTACGCCGCATCTTATCCCTTAAAGCATCTGCCCCATGTGATTCATGATGTTCAGCCGCATCCAAATGATCTTCTTTTGAAAACTTTTTATGAGTTGAATGGTCATGACTTTCATAAATAGGCTTACCCGATCTCGTATGACCAATCACTTTGCCACCACGAGAACCCTCGCCTCCGCCTTTGATCACATCGTCAAGAAGATCATTCACACTCTTCATAGACTTCTCCTTACGCTTCTCAGTCTCAAGCTTGTGTTTTTCTTTGTGTGCTACCAGCTTCTCACGGCCTTCATACTTCTTCCCAGCATGAAGCATATGAGCACGAATCTTCTCCACATCAACCGGACGCGCATGCGCATGAAGTGCAGCGGCATCGTGGTGATCTTCTTTTGAAAACTTCTTGTACTTTTTCGCCTCAGTATGTGCGGTCTGATAGACCGGCTTGCCAGACCGAGTGTAGCCAATAAATCTACCACCGCGTGAACCGGGTCTCTTCACTGGAGGGTCATCAATCTTGTCAGTTTGAGGGAACGGGTAGGATGCCATTGGTTGCGAAGATTCGGCCCTGACATGTCCACGGCTACTTCGGCTTGGGCCAAAAAAACCCTTCTTTACTTGATCGTAAAGATCATCAATCACTTCAGATTTGATGTCAGCGTAGCGTTGCCTGCGTGGAATATAAGCGGTTGAAGTAGAACGCTCTGCAAGTGCAGAAGGCTTCTTAGGAGCAGGTGCCTGTTTCTTCTTTTCTTCACGGCGTTGCTTTTCTGCCACTAGAAGTTGCTTCTGATACGAACCAGCTGTCGCGCCAGAACCCGTTGCATACATCCTAGATGCATACTTCGGCTTGCCGGACGCATAGTGGCCCACGACTTTGCCGCCTCGTGCCCCTTCGCCTACTGCGCCCTTTTTGACAACATACTTCATGATGTCCCCTCATCGGATTTCTTTACCTTACCTTTTGGCTTGTATTCGTTAAAGGTGAAAAGAAAGGTATTCTTATCACGCGCATAGCCAATCGGCAGTTCTCCTTCGTGTCCCTTCTCTCGCATTTGATCCGCATGAGACTGAGCTTCTTTGAAGGAATTGAATTCTTTGACTTCGTGATTCACTTTGTTTTTGTCCCGAACCACCACATAGTGCTTCAGTTTGCCTTTGCTTTCACCTTCAGGCGCAAGCGGCCTTTCAGCGTGAATCTGTCCCCAATCAAATAGGAGACCCTTGTCTTTGAGAATCTGAGGCTCTTCAGGTCTTTGCTCTGGGTCATCATGAGCACCCTGATCAAGCTTTGAGAGGTAATCAGAAAGCTGTTTAGTGTATTTCTGCACCTGCTTGTTGTTTTTGATCTCAGGCTTGCCTTTGTAAATATTGTCGTGAGTGTAACCTGCCCACGCCTGTTGATTGTGGGTTTTGATCTGAAGCTCACCGATCTTGCCTGAAGGAGTCCTGAATAAAATGTGTGTGGCGCGATAGCCGTCCTCACGTCCATCTTTCGACGAATCTTCGATCTCTACGATGTCGTACTTCTTGCGAATCGACTTGAGAATCTTCTGCTGATCTTCAAGCGACCCAGCCATCGCACGCGACCCAATCACATCGGTAACTGTGTTGAGCGAGCGTTCTGCAAGGCGACCTTGCATCTTAGTCAGAAGTGAATTGGGGTCTTTTAAGCGTGAAGCGAAGTGTGTACCCCCTGCATTCATGACCTCATCGTCCATTCGAGTCATCTTTTGGAAGTCATTATGGAAGCGTTTGATAAAACCATCGACCTGATCTGGGCCAACTTCTTTACCAGGCATCATGAAGTCGCGCATTCCCATGTTGTTGGTTGGCCTGCCCTCATCGCCTTTAGCCAAGAGTTTTTTCTGCTTTAAGGATTTACCCTTTTTCTCAGTTTGCTGGAGCTTGCCAAAATCCAAGTTAAGATTGAATTTCAGAATGTGGCCGTCTTCAGTTTCAAACTCAGTGAAATTGTCGTCAGCGTCCGAGGCGTCAGACCAGCCTTCGCCAGCATGGTGCATGCCTTCGTTGTCACCCGTGGTGAAGTGAAGCTTATGCTTCCCAGCTTCAGAAAGAACAACCGAATCCTGATTGTACTTCTTCCCAAGCTCTAGGATGTGGTCATCGTCATGATCATGGACCATGACAAGGAAAGTCTTTTCAAGCCCACCTTCGTACTTGCCGGACACATCGTTGAACATGTACCCGCCCTCGACAAGCTCATCTTTTAACTGACCATATCGTTTTTCAAAAAACTCATCATTCTCATCCATATCTGCTTCTTTTGGATGGTTGGGGTTTTTACCCGCAGAGATGAGTGCAAATTTGCCAGAAGTGAGAATATTCTCAATTTCAGCCTTGGACAGTTCGACAGGTGCGCCTTCACCTGAATTCCTGCGCTTAATCTTTTCAGTGAGAACGTGATCGCTGTCCTTTGCCTTCTTTTCAGCACGCTCTTTTTTGTCAGCTTCTTTTCGCTCACCTTCCTGCTTTTTAAGATGCTCACGCATCTTGTCGGCTGACTCTTTGCCGTGAACTGCCTCGTGGGCGGACACCATTCGTTTTGTCGCCTCTTGAGTGGCAGCTTCTTGAGATTCTTTTTGTTGCTTTCGCTTTTTAATTTCAGATTGAAGATCAGCGTGACGTTGAGCACGCGATTCCATCTCAGCGTGTCCACCACTGCCTGGTTGATCTTGAAAGCCCATTCCCTGATGACCCTCAGATACCGGCTTCCATGTTGCAGGATTCTCGCTGATCTTCTGAAATTTAACACCCTTCCATTCATGGATGGTTCCAACTGGAAGTGCCTTGATCAGATCAGGAAGCTCACGCAGTTTCTTAGTCGCCTCTTCAGACTTTTTATAATAGCCAGCTTCAGTCAGGAATTCTTTAACCTCAGTGTAGTCTGAAGCGTTTTTACCCTGCGCAGTCCAATGCTCAACCGAGTGGGGGGCGTATGAACCATCTGAAAGTGTGCGGTATGGGTTGTAGTATTTTTCGCGAGTCGGCCCCATTTCATAGGGTATCATGGGGTCAAAAGACAAACCCTTCTTCAGATCACCACTGAGTGATTTCTGAATCTGTTCTTCGTAGTGTTCGACTGTACCTTCTTCTGCTTTTTCAACCAAATCATCAAGGATTGAGGCAACCTTACGAATATCCATTACACATCCTCATCGGAGACATCCTCTAGTTCTAAGCCCTGCACCACTGGTACGCCAGCTTTAATTTGCACCTGAGCTTCACATCGCTCGCACTCAAAGCCGACCGCACTGTCCGAAGACTCGTTTTCGTACTGGCAAGTTGGGCAAGGATAGCGAACAAGTCTGAAGTTAGCACCCATGTGTTTTTGAAACCAAGGATAAATCTGGTGCTTAATGTCCGCAAGAATTTGAGATGCGCGTGATTCTGAGAACCCAAACTGTTGGCCAATCTCTTTCAAATTCATTCCTGCGACACGGCATTCCAAAACTTTCTTATCACGTTCACTCAGTGGTGCATTCTCCCAGAAAGCTTCAACACTGAGTGAAGAATCAATATTGGTTTGGCATTCACCCCCATCACCCATGAGATCGAAATTATAATCCACCTGCCTGGGACGTTTGTTTTTACAACGCTCATCACCAATGAGCTTGCGCACCTCGTCGAGCACTGCGCCTTTTATTCTGTATTCTGCAAATGTTTTGAATTTGACTCCACGGGATGAGTCAAAGCGTTGACGCGCCTGCGAATAGCCAAGTAGCCCTGCCGAAATTAAGATATCGGCATCCAAATGCATAAGAGATTTTTCGCGCATCGTCCTAAGAACGACTATCTTTACCCACTTGAGGATTTCATCCATTAACTCCCGGCGATAGCTAGAGCAATGCGAGTGGCCTCAGTGGTGTTGATTGTCAGAGAGGTCAGTTTGGCCCACATTTGTGTCGGCCTATTTGCGAGTAAAGTGATCGCAGGGCCTCCGTTTAGCTCTACCGTGACATCCTTGTCAGCTTTTAGGTAAAGCCAGCGCACCTCGGTCGTTAGACCAAGATCAATCACATGGGCGGCTGGCCCGGCATACGTTTGAGTGTTTGAGACTTCGTTAATAAGCGAAGTCAGATCAGTGATGTTGTCTTCGGCTGAAAACTTTTGGCATTTTGGGTCGCTTGACGTGTCTTCGCTCAGAATGACTTGCGATTTTAGAAACCATCTCATTCTATCTTCCTCACGTTTCTCGCCTGGGTCTTAGTTCTACCTGACCCTCTATCGGCTTCAAAGGTTTCAAACTCCACCTTGTCATTTGCCTCAAGACCACGAAACTCACCCATAGGGGCGTCAATCTTTGAATAATGAACAAAAATATCTGGACCACCTTCATCTGACTTGATGAATCCGAAGCCCTTTTTCATATCAAACCATAAACATCTACCGCGTGCCATATTGGCCAACTGTAGCAATCAGACTAAAATTTCACCACTAAATCTTCTCAAGCTCCTTTAAGAATTCAGCGACCTGCTCGGAAGGAGTGGCTGAGTTTTCTGTTTTCACGAATGCGTGAGGCCAGTTGACCACACGCGCTAATTCAACCAAGTGGACTTTATACTGTTCAATCTGCCACTCAGAAATGACGTTGAGAATCTCCCAAATTTCGGATGAGGTGAATCGGCGTTTCAAATCCGTCCTTAGATTATCATCCAGATGCTTGAACATCTGACGGCAGTAATCTTCCTTGATATCCGCATCTGACTTCACCGACTCACCTCAAGTCAATTATCCGTCTACTCCGGTACCTGTGTCCAATTTTTCAAGTCTGACCGTTTAATTAGGATTCTGTCCATCCCGTGGCCCAGAACCTCTTTGTGATTGTGCTGGAGTACCCAAAAACCCTTGACGCGCAGATAAGTCCTGCCTCCATAAACCGGGCCAACAATGAAGAAGTCTACATCGTGAAAGTATTTATGACGCCAATAGCCTTCGGCCATGAACGTCTCGCCATCAAATTCAGGAGAATGCTGGTTTGTCACACTTCCTACATCGGAAGTCTCTGGAATCACCCGTAAGCCATTGATGGGCATCAAACCTGTCGTATTGATGCTTGCAAAGGGCTTGCTTGCCTTTTGTCTCAGCCGTTCGGATTGCGCGGTTTAATGTCGTCCCAATCCGTTTCGCTATGCTGAAGCATTTCTTTATGGAGTCGGTCGGCAAGAACATCACCATCCTTTTTGATTTTTCTGAGATTGTCTACAATCTCTTTTTCACGCTTTTCACGTTCGACCTTGTTACCCCATATCCACAGGAATATTCCAAGACCGATCTTAAGAACAATCGCGATTGTCTCCCACATCAGTAGTGATCACTCAGTCGGATTTCAGTGTCGAGCACACACTCATCCGAAGCCCGGTAGGCTTTGGAGTTGTCGTAGCGTTCGATTCGTGAAGCGACTCTTCGCAAGTAGTTCGCCACTTCTTTTGAAGATGAGAATTCAAGGTCTTGATCTTCCACCTTGTCTTCGTTGCCGTAGCAGATTTTTAAGAATTGCTGATCAGTGATCATATTCTGCCGGTGCATCGGGCACGCGGGCGATACCTTGGCCATTCCATCTGCATAGTGTGCATCACCACATAAACATTCAGTCATTGAATCACTTCCTTCATTTTTGTCGCCCCAAGTGGAACCTGTTTTGTGACCACATGCTGGCCATCAACGCGCTCTTTGTGGATTGCATCAACGTCATAATAAAACTCACACTGCCAACAGTGCATCACGTTCTCTTTTACATTGTAATAGCCCTTGCCCGAATTGCTAAGAATCTGTCCCCCGCAAGTGCAGAAGACGACACCTGTCTGCGCCCATTCCGGCTTATCGCTCACCTTGACCTCACAAAACACCGAGCGGCAGTTGGAGTCGAATTCCAAACAACAAACTCATACTGTCCAGACTCATTTGCCCTCGTGCTAATTTCGTACTCTCTGTCATCTGCACAGTCAATATCTCCATCAGGTTCTTCAACACACAATGAGATCGTATCGTTGGGATTCGCAGTTGATTCAATGCTGGAAGCGAAAATCCACCACCC
>JABAOF010011163.1_pt2 | contig 17556 bp, 10 predicted proteins | sample 7062171 | NCBI WGS metagenome assembly JABAOF01 (sample SAMN14538628, study PRJNA623070) | marine sediment metagenome | biome: marine biome [ENVO:00000428]; feature: marine pelagic biome [ENVO:01000023]; material: deep marine sediment [ENVO:00002113] | place: India: Gulf of Khambhat ...
CTGTTCTCCAATTCGTAGGTTTGGCTGGGAGGCGAAAACGGGCCGCCCACGGGTCCCTGAGACTCCAGATTACCTGAAGGCCTAACTCGCAGACCCCTCACCGCGCTCAATCCCTTTATACAGAAATTGGCTGTGCCGGTCCAGGGCGGATCCTCGAAGTCCTGAAGATCAATCCAGTTTGCGCCTTCCTTGTAGTAGCTCTCGCCGGGCCGAGCGGAAGATTCAACGATGGTTCGGTACCGTGCACCCAGCAGAATCGGCACGTCTGAAGTCCGGTCGTAAGGATGACCCCCGCCCGACAGGTACACATATATGTAGAAGTCGTCGCCCCCGCTGAGGTTTATTGGCGTGTCCAGATCAATGGTATGGAAACCGTGATTTTCGATGAAGCCGGACTTGGTGGAAAGTTCGTCCAGAAGCTGACCGCCTTCGAAACGATCGTAGATTTTCACCGTGTAGCTCACATTGTCTGCAGCGGTGAAGAAACTCACTGCCTGGAGTAACTCGTCGCCGTTGGCCGCGAAAGCATTGAAGGCCTCGCTGCAGTCCTCCTTGGTGTCGCGCCAGCCATGATAATCGTGATAGTAGACGTGGTCGTAAGCCATAGGCTCGACATTGTACAGGGAAACAGCCCCCATTTCCGGATGCTTGCCGCACCACTTGTCGTAGTAGGAAATCCAGAAGTAGCCGCCTAAACCCCAGGAAGATCCCCAGCTATTCTTGATCAGCCATGCTCCGCGCTGCGGGGCCTGCGTTGCCTTGTAGTCATCCCAGCCCACGATGGCGACGGCGTGGTTGGGGTCCAGGTCACTGCTGGGCGGCTGGTAGTGGGTGTAATAATAATAGTCCAGGAATGCGTTGTTGGAACACAAACACGTCCCTATGACTCCATCGGTCATAAGTTTCTCTTTGATGGCGTTGATGTTGCTCAAGTTTTCCCCAGCCACATACCATTCGATGTCACGCGGGTAGTAGTAGTGGTATCCAGCATTGAGTCGGTCCGGCGGATCGTTGATCTCTGAATAGGGTGCGTCGATCTCCCGCACCGCCCCCTCCCCCCGTGTCAGATAAGCAGACGATACCATGTAGTCGCCGCCCTGGTGCACGATAAGTCCGCCGCCGCCGGGATCGTCGTCATTGTTAAATGTGTTGAACCCGTTCCACCAGTCCAGGTGACGCTCCGATAGATCGGGCTCTCCGCTCTCTCCTGCGGACGCCCAGCTGCCGGTCATGAGCAGGTTGCCTTCCATGGATGCCATCGCACCATGCGTCCAGCAGGTTCCGTAGGGACCCTGGTCGCGGATTCCGGTAACGTAACCATAGTCTCGCAGATCATAGGAACTGGGCGGCTGCGCGGAAGATGCGGCAGCCGTAACCAGCAAGACCAGCGAAACGCTCAGCAGGAATGTTAGAACTATGCCCGTTTGCTTCATTGAACACTTCTCCTTTCTTTGCTGGAAGTTGCAGCCAATATTCAACCACCTGTCATGAACCAGAAGAAGAGAATCTTTCAAGTTGACCCCAGAATGCAACACCAAAGGTTCGAGTCAGATTCGAATCTTTCCAGTACTTTAAATATACATACCACAACCCATTTGTCAAGCCTTTAGAAGCATACCAGCTCCTGCGGGTAGTGCGAGGCAAGCTCCGCACGGTCTTCTTTCTCTTGAACATCATCAAGGTTCTCATGCCATCTGGGCATAACGGAGGTTGGATAATTCGATACGAGACTCCTCACCGGGAGTTTCGAAAAAGTTGGGTCGCGAACTGAGGGTACGACCTGACGCATCTCTTCTCAGTTCTGTGTGGTCGTGTGCTCCTTGTGCCCAACCGGTTTTTAGTGACGCTGCCAGATTGCCATACCTGAGGTATATTGTCCTCGTTGACCCGGTCAGGTATTTTACCCCACCTTTAAGAACTTGACAAACGTGGAAAATGGAGTATATTCTTTTAAGAATGAACAAACGAAACTGCACTCTGAGCCTCTGAGTTGAATTTTTCGGCTGAATCTCAGAGTCAAACAATCCTTTGTTTGGCAGAGTAGCTTCGATGGTAATCACAAACCTTTTAATCAAGTAAGGAGAAAGGTCTGATGAAACGAGGGAAGAAGGCTTTCAACTTGGTAGTGATCATTTGGGTCGCGGCCTTTTTGTCTGCAACCGCAACTGAGATGTGCTGGGGAGTGCGGTCGCCCGAGAACTCAGAATCTCTAAACCAGAGCTACAGCGGCGGTGTGGATTATGCGACTGTCGAAGGTCACTCATTCATTCAGCTCAAGAATTCAACCGATCGGGTGAGTGCGTATACGCGTGCCGGACGGATCAAGCGGCTTTACGGGGAGGCTTTTTCTCAAGGTGCCAGTCCGGAGGCCGCCGCCAGGAGCTTCCTGCAGGCCAATGCTCCAATGCTGGGGGTCGAATCTGCAGATTTGCGGGACGAGTACCTTCAGCCTATCATGTATGAGCCAAGCACCGGGCAGTACAAGTTCACTGGCGTATACTACAGGCAGTATAAGAACGGCATACCTGTGTTCGGAACTCGACTGGTGCTGCTGGTGAGGAACGAGCCGGGCTTCCCGATGGTGGAGGTCTCGGCGGACCTTCGAAATCTCGGCGGATTCGAGCCGCAGAAAGATCAGAGCGGTCTTGATCCGAGCCCGGGAATGGCCAACGCCCTGAGGGTGGCACCGAGCTTGGTCAACTTCACGGAGCCGGAAATGGTAATCTGGGCGGGCATGGATGAAACCATGGCTGAGCCGAAGCTTGCCTACAGCTTCATAGGAGATAACGGGCGTCCAGCGGACGGGAGCGAGCCGGAGAGGTACTTGTTCGTCACAGACGCAGTGACCGGCGCAATCCTGTACCAGGAGAACCTAATCATATTTGAGGACGTGCTCGGCACGGTGCAAGGTAGGGCGACGGTAGGAAGGGCGGCCGATTACTGCGAGGAGGAGTTGCCTAAGGGCATGCCCTGGGCACGGGTCAATATCAGCACTACCGTGGCCTACACCGATGCCCGCGGCAACTTCGTGATTCCCAACAGCGGTACCTCGCCGGTGACCGTCGAATCGCGGCTGCGGGGCTTGTGGTTCCGGGTTTACAACCAGGCTGGTTCGGATGCGTTGCTGTCTCAGTCAGTCACGCCGCCTGGTCCGGCTGACTTCATGCACAACGATCCCAACACCGATGAGTTCTACCGGGCGCAGGTCAATGGTTACCTTCAGGCCAACATCGTACGAGATTTCGCCCTCCGTTACAATCCGGACTATCCCGGGCTGCAGCAGAGCGAGTTTCCGGTTTACGTCAACGACAACACTGGCTACTGTCCTGGCAATGCTTGGTATGACGGCTATTCCATCACCTTCTGCCGCGCCGCCGGCGGTTATCCCAACACCGCCTGGTCAAGTGTGGTCCATCACGAGTACGGGCATCACCTAGTGGCCATGGCCGGGAGCGGGCAGGGAGCTTACGGCGAAGGCATGGGGGACATTATGGGCTTACTGATCCTGGACGAGTCGGGCACCGGCTACGGCTTCTACGGCGACTGCAATACGCCGCTGCGCGATGCCGACAACACCATGCAGTATCCTTGCGAAGGAGAGATCCATTATTGCGGTCAGCTTCTTTCCGGTTGCGTGTGGAGCACTCGCAATGAGTTGATTATCACCCATCCGTTCGCCTACCTGGATATTCTCTCCAACCTGGCAATCAACGCCATGTTGCTGCATACCGGCACCTCCATAGACCCCAGCATTACCATTGATTACCTGACCTTAGACGATGACAACGGCAACATCTACGACGGCACGCCGCATTACAACGAGATCGCCGCCGGCTTCGGAGCCCACAACATGGATGCTCCCGAGCTACTCCTGCTCGGGTTCACGCTGCCTGATGGCCTGCCCGAGTTAATCTCTCCTTCAGGAGGGACCACCGTGCGGGTGGAAGTGAGCGGGGTGACCGCCGAGCCCGAACCCGGCACCGGAGCAATGTATTTCAACGACGGTTTCGGCTGGCAGGAGATTCCCATGACTCAGATTCAGCCCAATATCTATGANNGACGACTTCGAGCAGCACCTGGGCTGGACAGTGCAAAACGATCCCTATCTGACTGATGGCGCCTGGGGTCGTGGAGTTCCGGTCGGCGGAGGTGATCGCGGCGATCCTCCCACGGATTTCGACGGTTCAGGACAGTGCTATCTCACCGACAACGTTGATGGCAACTCCGATGTAGATGATGGCATCACCTGGTTGATCTCGCCGTCTCTGGCTCTCAGCGAGAGCAACGATGCCAGAGTTCATTACGCCCTGTGGTACACCAACAATTTCGGGAACGATCCCAACAACGATCTTTTTAAGGTATATGTCTCTGACAATGATGGCGTGAACTGGACCCTGGTCGAGACGTTTGGACCTGTGACCACTTCCGGATGGAAGGAATACGGCTTTATGGTCAGCGATTTCGTCAGCCTGACTGACCTGGTGAAGGTACGCTTCGAGGCTTCAGATCTTGGCTTGGGTTCTGTGGTGGAGGCAGGCGTTGATGATTTTGGTGTTTCAGTTTATAGCTGCGGCGCTGCCTGCGGTGATGCCAACGGCGACGGAGAGGTGGCTCCTTCAGACATTGTTTATCTCATAAATTACATGTTCAGAAGCGGCCCCCCACCGGAATGTCAGCCCATCACCTCCTGCGGAGACCTTGATCTGGATGGTGCGGTGGATTCAGGCGATGTTATTTACCTGATCAATTACATGTACAGGAATGGACCATCCCCTTGTTATCCCACACCCTGAGGTGGCGCAATTGGGTCGGCCGGGGTGAGAGGGAACCAGGATTCCTTAAATAGAATTGTGGGGTCGATTCATGAATCGACCCCATTTATTTTGTGGATGCCTCTCTGTGGGGATTCTCACTACGAAGGAGCGTGGCAGGCGTACTCGCAATAGGTACGAACCGCCGACCCTTGGCAGAGACTTGACAAATATTATAAAGGGGGTATATTATTAGTAGAAGTGGAGAATTCCCAATTGAATTAGAATCGATTTGGTTGGAGTTCTGGTCCTACTCTGACGGTACTGGCTGTTTTTTTGATGTTCTTGACCGAGCAAGGAAGGAGAGCAGTGTGATGAAACAAAAGATAATGATAGCGATTCTGCTTTCCGTCATTCTTCCAGTATCCTTCATGTGTGCAGTCTGTTTTGCAGCCGATCCACCCAACAGCTATGATTTGAGAAATGTGGGGGGGCAGAACTACGTGACATCGGTCAAGGGTCAGATGGGAGGAACCTGCTGGACCCATGGAACCATGGCCGCCATGGAGAGTAACCTGCTGATGACCGGCAACTGGGCGGCCGCAGGTGAGTTCGGTGAGCCTAATTTGGCTGAGTACCATCTGGACTGGTGGAACGGTTTCAACCAGCATAACAACGACGACACCGATCCCCCCACGGGCGGCGGGCTCGTGGTTCATGAAGGCGGAGACTACCGGGTGTCCTCCGCCTATCTCACCAGGGGAGAGGGGGCGGTACGGGATATCGACGGACAGTCTTACAGCACGCCGCCGGCCAGATATGACACCAGCTATCACTACTACTATCCAAGAGATGTGGAGTGGTTCGTTGCCGGAACGGACCTGAGCAACATCAACATCATCAAAGAGAAGATCATGTCCAACGGCGCCATAGGAACCTGCATGCGCTATGGCTCCCAATTTATGTCCGGCAGCTATACCCACTATCAACCGCCCAGCAGCGGCTTGGACCCCAACCACGCCATCGCCATTGTGGGTTGGGACGACAACATGGTTACCCAGGCTCCAGAAGTTGGTGCCTGGCTTTGCAAGAACAGTTGGGGAAATACATGGGGATTGGATGGCTACTTCTGGATTTCCTATTATGACAAGTGGTGCTGTAAACACCCGGAGATGGGTGCCATTTCCTTCCAGGACGTCGAGCCTTTAGCCTATGATCGCATCTACTATCACGATTATCACGGTTGGCGCGACACCAAGCAGGATTGCATCGAGGCCTTCAACGCCTTCACCGCCGAAGGTTCGGAGGAAGGTAAGGAGATACTCAAGGCGGTGAGCTTCTTTACCGCAACAGATAGCGTTGACTTCTCGGTTACCGTATACGACAGGTTCGAGGGAGGTCAACTTCTTGATGTGCTTGCCACCATTTCCGGCACCATCGAATATTCAGGCTTTCATACAATCGATTTGGATACACCGCTTTCATTAGATCAAGGAGATGATTTCTACATTTATCTGTACCTATCGCAAGGTGGTCACCCTTATGACCGCACCTCGGACGTGCCGGTTTTGTTAGGGGCCAAGTATCGCACCATAGTGGAGTCCTCCGCCCGCCCGGGAGAAAGCTATTATAAGGATGGGGGCATCTGGGTGGACCTTCAGGATTTCGAGGATCCGCCCTGGACTGGGACGGCTAATTTCTGTATGAAGGGATTGGTCGAGATACTACCTCCCTTGCGAATCCTGCTGCCTGACGGTGTGCCGGACTTCATGCCTCCTGATTCATCCACCGCCATCACCGTGCAGATCGAGGAGGTGGGTGACACATACGTTCCGGGAACGGGCATGCTTCATTATCGTTATGATGGTGGTACCTACCTGTCCTCTGCTCTTGTGCCGTTGGGAGGCGACCTGTATCAGGCTACCTTACCTCCGGCAAACTGCAGCGATGAGCCGGAATACTACTTCAGTGCCCAGGCAACTGAGGCTGGAACCATCTACAATCCTCCTGATGCTCCCACCACCGTGTACTCGTCGCGCGTGGGAGAACTCTTCCTGGCGCTGGCAGACGATTTTGAGACCCATCTGGGTTGGACCGTAGAGAACGATCCATATCTCGCAGATGGGGCTTGGGAGCGCGGCATCCCGGTGGGCGGCGGCGATCGCGGTGATCCACCCACCGATTACGATGGCTCAGGTAAATGCTATCTCACGGATAATGAGTATGGTGATTCCGATGTGGATGGAGGCATTACCTGGTTGATCTCGCCAACCCTGAACCTCAGCTCCGGTACTGACGCTAAAGTGGACTATGCCCTTTGGTATACCAACAACTACGGTAACGATCCAAACAACGATACATTCAAGGTCTATGTGTCCGACAACAACGGCTCAAGCTGGACTATGGTCGAGACAATTGGACCTATGACCTTTGCCGGGTGGAAAGAGAAGAGCTTCATGGTTGGCGATTTTGTCACCCCCACTGACCAGATCAAGGTGCGTTTCGAAGCCTCGGACCTGGGGGCCGGGTCCGTGGTGGAGGCAGGGATCGATGATTTCGGTGTTTGGATCTATGACTGCAATGGTTACGTCTGCGGCGATGTCACTGATGACGGTGAGGTAAACACAGCCGACGTGGTTTATCTGTTAAACTACCTGTTCAGAGGCGGTGATCCGCCGCAGTGTCAGCCCGTTACCGCTTGCGGAGACGTCAATCTGGACGGGGTGGTGGAAGCGGCAGACATCGTCTATCTGATCAATTACCTGTTCAGAAATGGGACACCCCCTTGCAATCCATGAGAACTGGATCACTTAAAAAGGCGTTAGCCGACGGTTGGAAAAACAGTAGAGGGCCCAGGCAGAATCTGGACTGCTCTTAACCTGAGAATAGAAGTAGGGTCGATCGGTTAATCGACCCTACTTTTTTGGCAAACTTTTTTTGCGGTGATTAGGCATCGGAAAAAGCTTAAGAGAGGCTTCTTCAGGTCAACAATCATAATGTGGTTTTTCGAGGGGTTGACAAATCTTATAAAGAAGCTATACTAATTATGAAACTGGAGAATTCCCAATTAAATAGAATCAGTTTGATTGGAATTCTTAGGCCAACTCTGAAAGTCATTGGCTGTTTTTTCATTGTTCCTAATCAACCAAGGAAGGAGACGAGTGCGATGAAGCAAAAGATAATGATGGGGAGCCTGCTTTCCGTCGTTCTTCCGGTATCCCTCATATGTGCAGTCTGTTTTGCAGCCGATCCGCCCAGCAGCTATGATTTGAGAAATGTGGGGGGTCAGAACTACGTGACATCAGTCAAGAGTCAGAGAGGCGGTACCTGTTGGACTCACGGAGTTATGGCTTCCATGGAGAGCAACCTTTTGATGACTGGAAACTGGACAGCTGCAGGAGACACTGGTGAACCGAATCTGGCTGAATATCACCTGGACTGGTGGAATGGTTTCAATCAGCACAACAACGACGATCTGGATCCGCCCACGGGAAGCGGACTGGTAGTTCACGAGGGCGGTGACTATCGGGTGGCCTCGGCCTATCTGTCAAGGGGCGAGGGGGCGGTCAGGGATATCGATGGACAATCCTTCAGCAGTCCACCTGACAGATACGATACCAGTTATCATTATTACTATCCCCGGGATATCGAATGGTTCGCAGCCGGTTCGGATCTGAGCAACATCAATACCATCAAAGAGAGAATCATGGCTTACGGTGCCATAGGAACGTGCATCTGTTATGACAATCAGTTTATGTCCGGCAGCTACACCCACTATCAACCGCCCAGCAGTGACCTGGAGCCCAACCACGCCGTTACCATAATCGGCTGGGACGATACCAAGTATACCCAGGCTCCTAATCGGGGGGCATGGCTGGTAAAGAACAGTTGGGGAGAAGATTGGGGTTTGGACGGTTACTTCTGGATCTCATATTACGACAAGTGGAGTTGCAAACATCCGGAGATGGGGGCGGTTTCCCATCGAAGCGTTGAACCCATGGCCTACGATAAGGCTTACTATCATGATTATCACGGTTGGCGGGACACCAAGGAGGACTGCAGCGAAGCATTCAATGCTTTCACCACCGCCACGCATACCGAAGGAGTTGAGATACTCAGAGCGGTGAGCTTCTTTACTGGAGTAGACAGCGTGGATTACACGGTGACAATCTATGATCGGTTCGAAAGTGGGGAGCTTTGGGACGTGCTGGCTATGAAATCCGGCTTCATCGAGTTTTCTGGATTTCATACCGTTGACTTAGATGCGCCTATTCCGCTTGACGAAGGAGAAGACTTTTACATCTATCTTTTTCTTTCGGATGGCGGTCATCCCTATGATCGAACCTCGGACGTTCCGGTATTGCTGGGAGCCAAATATCGCACCATTGTGGAATCCTCGGCCCGTCCGGGAGAGAGCTACTATAAGTATGGAGGTAGCTGGATCGACCTTCAGGACTTCGAGGACCCGCCCTGGACCGGTACGGCCAATTTCTGCATCAAGGGTCTGGTCACCATAGACCATCCTTTGGATTTCTTCTTCCCCCAAGGTCTGCCCGAGTTCATGGAACCTGGGCTTCCGCATACCATCCAGGTGCAGATCACCGAGGTGGATGACCAACTGATCCCTGGAACAGCCATGCTCCATTATCGTTACGACGGCGGGAGTTATCTTACATCTGCCTTAACACACCTGGGAGGCGATCTTTACGAGGCTACACTGCCTTCAGCAGGCTGTGGTCATACACCGGAATACTACTTCAGCGCCGAGGTCCAGTTAGCTGGTGAGGTATACGATCCGTTTGATGCTCCGGCCAGCGTATACTCCTGTCTGGTGGGAGTGCTAACCTGCGTGATGGCGGACGATTTCGAGGCCGATCTGGGCTGGACCGTGGATAATGATGTTACCCTTACCAGCGGTGCCTGGGAGCGTGGCATACCGGTGGGCGGCGGCGTTCGCTGTGATCCCCCCACCGATTTCGATGGCTCAGGCTGCTGCTTTGTTACCGGCAATGCAGCCGGCAACTTCGATATCGACGGTGGAACTACCAGGCTGATATCACCGCTCATGGATCTGACCGGCGGCCGGGATGTCATAATCCATTACGCGGTGTGGTACACCAACGACTGCGGAGCTGATCCCGAGACCTTGAAGGCAGCCTTTGACCAGGAAGTTGCAACCAAGAGCGCAGAGGACGTATTAGAAGTCTACGTAACCAACGACGACGGAATGCACTGGACCCTGGTCCGAACGCTGGGGCCTGAAACCTCGTCCGGGTGGAAGGAGTTTGAATTTATGCTGGGTGACTTCCTCACGGCGACTGATCAGGTCAGGATTCGCTTCGATGCCTCAGACCTTGGTCCTACTTCAGTGGTAGAGGCGGGTGTGGACGATTTCGGAGCCTGGATCTATGATTGCCCGATAATTTGCGGCGATGCCAACGGTGATGGAGAGGTGGGTCCGGGAGACGTAGTCTATCTGCTGAATTATCTATTCAGAAATGGTGGTGTGCCAAGGTGTGATCCCATCACCGATTGCGGAGACGTCAATCTGGATGGAGAGATAAATGCCAGCGACGTGGTTTACCTGATCAACTACCTGTTTAGAAACGGACCGCCGCCTGGGAATCCATAGACTCTCCAATAGATAAAGTGCGGAGAAGGAAATATCGTAGGGGCAACTACTCGCCTGCGGCGGGATGTTCCACATGAGTTGCCCCTACCTTTATGTTATATAAAAGTCCGCCAGGTGAGGGACCTGCCCGACAGATTTGTTCGCTTTCCGAATCTGTGGTTGAGAATTAGAGGCTCATCAGATACCGGTGCATGTCCTTGGCGGCTTTCTTGCCTGCACCAGCAGCTAATATCACTGTTGCGCCGCCGGTGACTATGTCACCTCCGGCCCACACGCCTTCGCGGGAGGTGTGCATAGTCTCGGGATCCGCAGTGATGTTGCCCCACTTGTTTACCTCCAGTCCCGGGGTGGTCTGAGGTACCAGGGGGTTGGAGCTGTTCCCAATGGCCACAATGACGGTATCAACTTCCATGATAAAATTGGAACCCTCAATGGGCACCGGGCGCCTTCTTCCGGAAGCGTCCGGCTCGCCCAACTCCATCCTCAGGCATTCCATTGAAGTAACCCATCCATCGTCATTCCCGTGATGCTTTATAGGGGTGGTAAGGAAATGGAACTGGACTCCCTCCTGCTCGGCGTGATGAATCTCATCGATTCGAGCCGGCATCTCCTTTTTGGACCGGCGATAGACGATATAGGCATTCTCTGCGCCAAGCCTTAATGCGGTGCGAACCGAATCCACGGCGGTGTTTCCACCGCCCAGAACCGCCACATCCTTTCCGGAGAAGATGGGAGTGTCGTATTCCGGGAAGTTGTATGCCTTCATCAGGTTGGATCGAGTGAGATATTCGTTGGCCGAGTAGATGCCGTTGAGGTTCTCTCCCGGGATGCGCATGAAGTTGGGCAGTCCTGCGCCAGTTCCAATGAAAACCGCATGATATCCTTCTTTCAATAGATCGTCGATAGTCCATAGCTTACCTATAACGAAACTGGTCTTGATCTCAACTCCCAGTTTCTCCAGGTAGTCCACCTCCGACTGGACAATGGTCTTGGGAAGTCGGAACTCCGGTATGCCGTAGACTAAAACCCCTCCGGTCTTATGCAATGCCTCGAAGATGGTGACTTTATGTCCCAGCTTGATCAGATCACCTGCCACGGTCAGTCCTGCAGGTCCTGAGCCGACTATGGCAACCTTCTTTCCCGTGGGCGGAGCAATTTCCGGGATCTCCACGTTCCCTAGTTCTCTCTCATAGTCAGCGGCGAACCTCTCGAGATGTCCGATTGCCACCGGCTCATACTTCTTGGCCAGCGTACACACCTTCTCGCACTGATCTTCCTGAGGGCACACTCTTCCGCAGATGGCAGGGAGGCTGTTGTTCTTTCTAAGTTCCTTGGCCGCTCCGACAAAGTCCCCGTCGGCTATCAGCCGAACAAACTCCGGGATGTTTATCTCTACCGGACAGCCATCAACGCACACTGCCTTCTTGCACTGCAAGCATCTCTGGGCTTCCTGCATAGCCAGTTCCGGAGTGTACCCAAAGGGGACCTCCTTGAAATTCTTGATTCTTTCCCTGGGCTTCTGTTCCGGCATCTTTTGCCGTGGTATTTTGAGTCTCTCTTTGGTCTCCATCAGGCCGCCCCTCTCTTCTTTTGTCCTGCACACGCCTTCTCAAACCTCCGCATGGCGGCTTTTTCCTGCTTTAAATACATCGCCTGTCTCTTGATCAGCTCATCGAAATCCACCTGGTGACCGTCGAAATCCGGACCATCCACACAGGCGAACTTGGTCTTTCCTCCCACCGTCACCCGGCAGGCCCCACACATGCCGGTGGCGTCCACCATGATAGGATTTAGGCTGACCACGGTTTTAATGTCGTGTGGAGCGGTCACGCCGCAAACTACCTTCATCATGATCACCGGCCCGATAGCCATTATGAAGTCAACCTTCTCATTCTTCGAAAGAAGCTGAGTTAGAAGATCTGATACGAACCCATGATGACCGTAAGAGCCATCGTCTGTGGAGATTGAGAGCTCGTCACTTATGTTTCTTATCTCCTCTTCTAAGATCAGCAGATTCTTGCTGCGCGCACCGATTATAGAGATCACCTTATTGCCCATCTTCTTTAAGCTTTTGGCTACGAAATGGATGGGGGCGATTCCAATTCCGCCACCAACACAGACGCAAGTGCCGAAGTTCTCCATATGCGTGGGAATTCCCAGAGGACCGACAACATCCGCTAGAATGGCTCCCTTTTTCAAGGTTGCCAGATGGGCCGTGGTCTTACCCACCTCCTGGAAGATGATGGTCAAGATTCCGTTTTCCGGATCCAGATCGGTGATGGACATGGGAATCCTTTCGCCCTCCTCGTTGATCCTCAACACCACAAACTGCCCTGCTTTTGCCCTTTCAGTGATCAGAGGCACTTTCAGTCTAAGCAGGTTTATCTGTGGAGCCAGCTTGGTTAGTTGGATAATCTCGTTCAATCTGCCCTCCGCTGATGGAAATTGAAACACAAAGTGACGAAATAGGAATCATGTCCTCATACTTGAAATGAGCCGATGTCATAGACTGTTGAAAGCCGCGTCCCCGACCAGTCTGGTACTACTCAGTGGAAGTAATGCTACCGGGTTCCTTTCTTCGAGGCTTTCAGCCTTTCTATTTCTTCCACGAAATACTCTCTGAAGAAATCCACCACCTCTTCCGGGGAGAAGACATCTATCAGTTCCTCGTGCTTTAGAGTTTCGTATTCTCCCCTGAACGCTGGATCATGCTGCACAAGAGAGTCAATTCCTTTAGCTACAGTGGCGTAGTTCTCTGAGTCGAACTCCTGTCTTAATTGGAGCGGAAGAATATTCCTGAAATCGTCCAGCCGCTGTTGTAGGATTTCCACCTTTGATCGCTCACATGCTCCAACAATGGACAGACACAAGAGAAGCAAAAAAGCTCTTTTCACCTCTAAACCCCCTTCCGCATAGTTTTCTTCTCTCTGGCTTCCTGGATGATTCTCCTGGTATCCAAGGCTATGACCAGTTCCTCGTTGGTGGGGATGGAGAGGACCTTCACCTTCGACCCGTTGCTACTGATCTCCTTTGCTTGCTTACTTGAAGCCTGCCTGTTCTTCTCATCATCGATTCTGATGCCAAGGAACTCCAGATTCTCGCAGCATTTATTTCTCACCACGGCTGAGTTTTCGCCGATGCCAGCCGTGAAGACCAGAGCATCCAGCCCGCCCAGCGCTGCGGCGTAAGCTCCGATATACTTCCTGATCCGATAACAGTAAGCATCCAGCGCCAACTGAGCCGAGGAGTTCCCCTTCTCCGCTTCGCTGATTATGTCCTGCATATCCCCGGAGATCCCGGAAATGCCCTGCAACCCACTGTGTTTATTAAGAAGCGTATTGGCTTCGTGCAAGGAAAGCTCCTCCCGGGCCATGACGTGCAGGATTATGGCCGGGTCCAGGTCGCCGGAACGCGTGCCCATCAGAAGCCCCTCCAGCGGCGTGAATCCCATGGAGGTATCGACCGACACACCTGCTTTTATCGCCGACATGCTGGCTCCGTTCCCCAGATGACAGGTGATCATGTTTAGGTCTTCCACGGGTCGATTGATCATCTTGGCGGCACGCCTGGAGACATAGTAATGCGAGGTTCCGTGAAAACCGTAGCGCCTTATCCCGTACCTTCTGTATAGTACATAGGGAATCCCATATACGTAAGCGTGAGGGGGCATCCTGTGGTGAAAGGCCGTGTCAAATACGGCCACCTGGGGCACTCCGGGAAGTATCTGTGTGCAGGCATTGATCCCCCTGATGTTGTGCGGATTGTGGAGCGGGGCTAATTCAATGCAGCTTCGCAGAACCTGCATCACCTCTCGGTCTATGAGAACCGAATCGGGAAATTTCTCACCTCCGTGCACCACCCGGTGACCCACCGCGTCTATCTCCGATTTATCTCGGATAACTCCGTGATTGGGCGAGAGCAGCATGGCAATCACATGCTCCACCGCCATGATGTGGTCCAATATCTCTCCGGATATGATAACCTCAGGCCGGTCATGGGGCTTGTGAACCAATACGGCGGCGCTCATCCCGATGCGCGAAACGGTTCCCTTGGCCAGCACGTAGCATTTGTCAATATCGATGAATTGATACTTTACGGACGAACTCCCGCAGTTTAGAACGAGTATTTTCATTGTATCCTGTCGTTGATTAGATGAACCATTTTTTGCCTTTTTAGCATGTCTACCCGGATTTCGCCGCCATATTCTCAGCCAGGAAACAGATCTGCTTCCCCGATTTTGTTTCCCTCCTCATCATACTTGAAAAAGCCCTGTCCGGTTTTCTTGCCCAGATGTCCGGCGCGGACCAGCTTTCTCAAAAGTGGGCAGGGGTTGTATTTATGGTCAGAAAGTTCTCTCAAGAGGCTCTCCATCCACTTCATCACTTCATCTAAGCCCATCATATCCGCCAGAGCAAGAGGACCCGCGTTGAAGCCGTAACCTAACTTCATGGCGGTGTCGATGTCTTCAGCCGTGGCTATTCCCTCCATCAGCACGTGCATGGCTTCGTTTAGCAGCGGGACAATGATTCGGGTGGTAACGTAACCCGGATATTCGTAAACCGTGACTACGGTTTTCTCAAAATGCTGTTCCACAAACTCTTTGATCAGATTCAAAGTCTCAGGAGAGGTTTTCAAGCCCCTCACCACCTCCACCAGCGGGATTTTGGTCACTGGTGGCAGAAAGTGCAATCCTATCACCTTGTCCGGCCTTCTGGTGGCTGCAGCGATCTCGGTTATGGAGAGAGTAGAGGTGTGGCTGATCAACACAATCTCCGGGCGAGTGACCTGGTCCAGCTTGGCAAATACCTCATGCTTTAGCCTCAGGTCCTCAGGAATCGCTTCGATCACCAGGTCAATGAGAGGGGCATCCTCATATTCGGTAGTCCACTTTATTCGTGAGAGAATTGCTTTCTTCTCGCTCTCGGTCATGCCCCATTTTTGTATCTCCAGGTCCATCTCCTCGGAGAGAAACCGCTGGCTCTCTTTTATGATCTCTTGGCTTAACTCTACCAGGGTAACCTCGATTCCGGCTCCTGCCAAAAGCTGAGAGATTCCCCTGCCCATAACACCACCGCCGATGACCATAACTCTCGAAATAGTCATAAGATCGACCTTTCTTTACCTGTTCAGTTCTCCCGGACGCGAGAACGGAAATTTATTATAACCAAACTTGGGCTTTTAGCAACCTCTTTTTCCGGACTGCTTGTAATTTTTTTCACAAGCCACAGATGCTTGTCTCAGTTGCATCAACATAATACGCTTGAACTGTGTGGTGAATTGCGTATAATGTCGATAAGATCAAAACTGCAGTAAACTCCGGAGGTAAGCCATGGCATTGAAAACCGTCGAGCAATACAAGGAAAGTCTGCGCAAGATGAGACCGAATGCCTACAAATTCGGGAAGCTGATAGAGGACGTGACTACTCACCCTGCCACCAGGTCGACGGTGGAAGGACATGCCCAGATTTGCGCGGCCCAGCATGATCCGAAAACTCAGGATCTGGTCACTACCATCTCCCATCTGACCGGCGAGAAGATCTCCCGTTACCTGTCCGTAATCCAGAACGTGGATGACATGGTGGCCAACTGCAAGATGAAACGGCTCATGTTCAATATCACCGGCACATGTACAGGCGGACGGTGCGTGGGCTGGAATTGCATCAACGCCATGTGGGCCACCACCTACGACATGGATAAGGATCTGGGGACTGATTATCACCAGAGATTGAAAAAGTGGCTTATCGAGGCTCAAAAGAATGATATCTGCATCTCGGGTGCCCTGACCGATCCCAAAGGAGATAGAAGCAAGACCCCCTCAGAGCAGGACGATCCAGACATGAATCTTCATCTGGTGGAAAAGCGAGACGACGGCATAGTGGTCAAAGGCGCCAAGGTCATGATCTGCGGAGTGGCAGCGTCAAACGAGATATTCGTACTTCCCGGCTCCGGATACAAAGAACCAGACAAAGATTGGGCCATTTGCTTCGTGATTCCAAGGGATACGGAAGGCTTGACCATCGTGGAGACACGCCGACCGTCGGACACCAGAGAAGAGGAAGAGGGCTTCGACATTCCAGTCAAGAAGGGAGGGATCACCCAGGCTTATCTCTTCTTTGAGAACGTGTTTGTGCCCAATGAGAGAGTATTCATGTGCGGAGAATACAAGTATACCCTGAGCGCAGTCTTGAACTTCATTATGCCTTACCGGGCAGCCATAGGAAGCTGCGTGGCAGGACAGGGGGACGTCAAGATCGGAGCAGCCATGCTGGTGGCGAGGGCCAACGGTCTACCCTCGAAGGTTTTCTCGGACAAACTGACCCGCATGGTGATCAACAACGAGACCACCTTCGGGATGGGCATCGCCGCTGCTACGATGGGAAGAAAGCACCCTTCCGGAGTGTGGCAGCCAGATCCTCTGCTTTCTAATGTCAACAAGGTGCACGTAGCTACCCTGCCTTACGAGACCTCTGTTCTGGCTCAGGACATCGCAGGAGGCATCGCCGAAACCGGCTGCATGCCCTCCTGGGTCGACTTTGAGGACGGAAAATACGGGCACCTGGTCAAGAAATACTTGAAGGCGAAATCATCGGCGGAGGCGCGTGCCCGGGCGGCACGCCTGGTAGAATGGTTCACCATTGGCCCCGGAGTTCCCGGATGTATGCACGGAGGGGGCTCCCCGGACGGAGCCAAGCTGGTTATCCGGGCTAATGCCAAACTGGACGAGAAAGCCGAACTTGCCAGAACATTGGCTGGGATACAGGAAGAGATACCTGAGCCGGAAAAGAAGAAAAAGTAGGTGTTTGCCAACTGTGGGCGTGAATGGCACGATGCCGGGACGAAATATGAGGGCGGAGCTTCAGCTCCGTCCCCTGTGGTGTTCTGTCAGGTCTTGCGCCCTAAGGCGTGTGACCTGACAGTCTCGAATTCCAGCTACACAGAGATTGCTTCGGCCCGCCTTTGGCGGCCCTCGCAATGACAGGTCAACGCTTTTTCACCTCATCTTCATTGCCGTCGCGAGCCTGACGCAACAGTCGGGGGAGGGCGCTGGACCTGACCGGAACAGATAGCTGATCAAGTAGACCACATCCCCCGCTTCCACACTACCGCTGAGATTAGCGTCGCCCACGCACATTGGCTGCGGCTCAGGTCCCGACCTGAACAGGTAGCTGATCA
>JABAOF010003531.1_pt3 | contig 17555 bp, 11 predicted proteins | sample 7062171 | NCBI WGS metagenome assembly JABAOF01 (sample SAMN14538628, study PRJNA623070) | marine sediment metagenome | biome: marine biome [ENVO:00000428]; feature: marine pelagic biome [ENVO:01000023]; material: deep marine sediment [ENVO:00002113] | place: India: Gulf of Khambhat ...
TGCGGTAATAGCACCGAGCGAGAGGTTTATATCTGTGAGAGATGTGTGGAAGAGGCGAATTCCCAATATCATCTTGGCACGAGCATGGCGATTTGCCCCTCAATTCTCAATTATATGGATATCAGTGGCTCGGCAATTTTAGGTTTGGAGGACGANNACCTTCAATATCCAGGATTTAACAGAGGAAAGTTGTAAAAAGCTACTTGCAAAATTTACTAGAATGTTCATCAACTTAGGGTTGCCTTTCGATCTGGAAAAGAAAGTGTTGCCTATCCTCACCCAAGGTGACTTGGTCTTGGCCGAGAAATTATTGAGGGGAGCAGAAGAAATAGAAGGGAGATTCCCAAACCTCTCTGATGTTGAGCTGTACCTTCTAATGGGTAGCATGTACCATACCCTCAGCAAAGCGAATTGTGGTGTTATTACCACAGCAAATCGAGGGTACCATCTAATCAAGGCAGGGGAATATTTTGACAAGGTATTGAGCATCGATCAAGAGTGGATACCCGCCTGGAAGAACAAGGCAAAGGTGCTGCTTGAAATAGGTGAAAATAATGAGGCAATTCAATGCTTTGACTGGATTCTAGAGAATCTCAAAATCCCCAGCGATGATATCTCAGTGTTGCTCAATAAAGGCATAGCTTTGTTCAACTCGGGGTCCTTTAAAGAGGCCGGAGACTGCTTTAATGCGGTATTAGACAAAGACCCAGGGAATGTAGAAGCCTGGCACAGAAAGGGCGATATCTTCGCAAAATCGGACAGATGGGGGGGCGCGATACAGTGCTATAATGAGGCCATAAAGCACAACCCAGGAAGGGATGATATTTGGATGGCTATGAGTGAAATCTATGTTAATCACGAAAAATATATGGACGCATCTAGATGCCTTGACGAAGTTTTGAAGATAAACATCTGGAACATCGATGCGTGGTATCTACAAGGAATGGTTTTCTCAAAGATAGGGAGATGGGGCGCCGCCGTACAGTGTTTGAACAAAGCCCTCAGTATCAATCCCTCTCATATAAAGGCCTGGAAGGCTAAAGGTGAACTTTTGTTGAGCACCGATAGACATGATGAAGCCCTCGATTGTTACGAAAGGGCCTTAAAATTCCAGCCCAAAAACATCGAGTTATTGAGTTCGAAGATAAAAACCTTAAAGTTGATGAAGAGGTACGATGAAGCTCTTGAGTCAGTGGAGGAAGCTTTGAAGATGGAAGGGAATGATACAGATTTATTATTCGAGAGGGGTGATATTCTTCAGGAGACTGGGAAGGCGTTCAAAGCCCTGAAAAGCTTTGATAAAGTCCTGATAATTAAGCCATCATATGTGGAGGCGTATTATAAAAAGGGATTGACACTCGAAAAGCTCAGAAGGTACAAAGATGCCATTCAGAACTACGAAAAAGCCTTGGAACTGAATCCAAATTTCGAAAAGGCTCAACAGGCCAAGAAGGATTGTCAGCTCAGAATGAAAGGGAAAAGTTGAATATTACGTTAAGATAAGTATGGGTTGATGGAATTGGCAAAGGAATCGTATCAAAAAGATGAACTGGACGAGGCCCTCATGGAGGCCATAAATCGCATGGATGGGTCAGCGTTCAAATCCTTTGTTACCCAGCTAATATCTTCCATCGGCTTTGAGATAATTTCCTCTGAATTTGAATATGAAAAAGGTGATATCGAAGCGAGGATAGGGAAAGAGGATATCGATGCAGAATACTCACTTTATATGATTAAAGTAAAGAGAGGTGGAGAGATAATAGGTCCTGAAGAATTGCAGGATTTCGTTGCCGCAAGAAAGGGCACAGATAAAGGCGCGATATTCATCTCCACATCAGGTTTCTCAGATAATGCGAGACTCTATGCAAAAGAATTTGAAATAGAGATCGTGGATGAGGCGTCGTTGGCAACGATGGTGAGAAAATACGATCTCTTGCGTGAAGTCATGACCTATAGGGACGAAGAGATATTGAAAAGAGAAAAAGGAAGGTTTCTTCCAAGTATAGACGAACTTGAGAACATAATGGAGTCAGGCAACAAGGCGTTTATCAGAGAGGATTATTCCGAGGCTTTGAGACATTTTACAAGGGCTATAGAGATGAAACCCACCTATGATGATGCATGGCANNGTCGAGAATGAACAGGCATGGTACAGTATGGGTATAACCTTGTACTCTCTCGGCAGATATGACGAAGAAATTGAATGTTATGATAAGGCCTTAGAATTGAAGAAGGACTTCTTAAGCGCCTGGAACAATAAGGGTGCAACCCTCCTTCAATTGGAGAGGTACGAGGAAGCCAACAAATGTTATGACGAGATATTAAAGCGAAACGAGGACTTCAAAAAGGCCTGGAACAACAAGGGTATAGCCCTCAAGAAGATGCATAAACACAATGAGGCCATACAATGCTTTACCAAGGCCATAAATATCGATAAGGATTATTCAGATGCCTGGCTGAACAAAGGTTTTGCCCTTCTCGACTCAAGGCGATACAAAGAAGCGTTTCATTGTTTCGACGCGATCCTGAGGAGGGAAAAAGGTAATATTAACGCACTTTACGGGAGTGGAAGGGCTCTTGAGGGCATCGGTCAGTACAGTGAGGCCATTAAATGCTATGATAGCATAATCGCTCTTGATCCAGATTTTAAATCCGCAAAAAGACGAAAAAAGAAGGCCATGAAATCATTTGAGCAGAAAGGCGATTCACTTTTGGATGAGGATTTCTTTGAGGTTGGAGAAGGGATGATGGATGAATATTTTGCAATGCAGCCAGAGATGGAGGAGAGAATCCTTGTGAAGAAGAGGGTATCTCTTCCGGAAGAATCTGAGGTCGAAATCCCTGAGATGGAGGCAAAAGAATCTGTTGTGAGTTTTCCGGAGCCAGAACTGGAGGAGGTTGAGAGGGTAAAGGAGTGGATTGAGACCCAACAAGCCGAGCTGATGAAAAGAAATCGCGAGCTTGAGATGAAAGCAAAGGCCATATCAAAGGAAACAAAAAAATATAAGGAAAAAGAAATGGCGCTGGAAGAAAAGGTAAAGGAATTGGGTCTCAAGGAAAGGGATATCGATGCTGCCACAAAAGCATTAGAGAGGGAAAGAGAGGCATTGGATAAAGAGAGAGGATCGTTGTTGAAGGAAAAGGAGCAAATGGTAGAGCAGACAGATGCTTTGGCAAAGGCAAAAGAGGACATGTCAGCCAAAGAGAGCACCGTGCTCTCTAAAGAGAAGGAAATGAAGAAGCATTATGACGAGATAGAGAAGAAGGCTAAAGATATGGCCCTCAGCGAGGAGGATATCAAGGCAACTACAGAGACCTTAGCAAGGGAAAGAGAGGCATTGGATAAAGAGAGAGAATCGCTGGCGAAGGAAAAGGAACGGGTGGCAGAACAGGCGGATGCATTGGCAAAGACAAAAGAGGACATGTCAGCCAAAGAGAGCACCGTGCTCTCTAAAGAGGAGGAAATGAAGAAGCGTTATGATGAGATAGAGAAAAAGGCAAGAGATATGGCCCTCAGCGAGAAGGATATCAAGACAACTAGAGAGACCTTAGCAAGTGAAAAAGAGGCATTGGATATAGAAAGAGAGGCTCTCAAAAATGAAAAAGAAAAGGTGGTAAAACAGGCTGAGGCTGTGACAAAGGCGAAAGAGGATTTGTCATCAAAAGAGAAAACCATCCAATCCAGAGAAGAGGACATGAAAAGGCGTTATGACGAGATAAAGAATAAGGCTAAGGAAATAACCCGCAAGGAAAAGGAACTGGAAAAGGAAGCTTTGGACCTAAAGAAACAGCAGGATGAGCTGGAAGTTCAGGCGAAGATATTGAAGGATAAGGAAAAAAGCTTGGAGGAGGATGTAAAGCTCCGTGCAAAAGAATTGCCCACAGAAGAGCAGGAGCTGGAAAAGGAAGTGATCGAGAAGATGGTAAGGAAGGAAGGTCCGTATGATGATTATATCAAAAAGACGTTGAGAATTCGGGATATGAAAGGAAGAAAACCCTGGCGGAAGGCAAGTAAGGATGAGGAGATCTCAAAGCCCCTTGAAGCTGAGGCCTTGGAGGAGGGCGGGGTTAAAGAAAAGGAGGAAGAAGGTGTAAAAGATGCTGGAGTAATCCCAGGGCCTTTAAAGGTCTCAGAATTGAAGGTTAAAAAATTGCCTGAAGAAGGGATAGAAATAGCATTCATAGCTGAGGAGATGGAAGTGGCCAGAGAGGCCTTTGCATTGTACAGTTTAGGGCAATTTGATGCTGCTATTGATGGGATAGAAAGGTCTATGCAGAAGGGAGCAGAATCCAAACTACTTTGGAATCTGAAAGGTAATATTCTGCGCTTTAAAAGGAAACTTGAAGAGGCTATGAGTTGCTATGATAATGCTCTAGAGTTGGATCAGAATCATGTTATCACGTTAACGAACAAGATGTCGTTGAGCTATGAATTGGGAAAGCATGAGGAGGCCATTAGGTATTGCGGAAGAATACTCACCCTAAGGCCCAAGGATGAGAAATTTCTCCTACAAAAGGCCCTTTTGGAGTTAAAACTGGGACAGATTGATGAGGCTCTCTCCACAATCGACAACCTTTTAGAAATCAACGAAAAATTGGAGGTTGGGTGGAATCTCAGAGGTATCATTCTGCAGAGCTTAAACCGAGATGAGGAGGCCCTGTATTGTTATGAAAAGGCAGTGGATATATTTCCCGGGCAATCCATAGCCATGAACAATAAAGGGGTTTTCCTTTATCGTGCTGAAAAATATGAAGAGGCATTGGACCACTTCAATAAAGCACTGGAGATCATGCCCAATGAACGCGTGCAACAAAACAAGGCAATTACTCTTGAGCAATTGGGTATAGGCGAAGGAGTACCTCCAATAAAGGTGGAAGAGATGGGGGCTGTAGATGAAGTGATCCGTGAGCTAGCAGAACCTTCTGAAGCCCTTGAGGGGAAAGCAATTGAGGAATTGGAGAGAGAGGGTCATATAACTTCTCTTTACATGTGTCCCTCATGCGGTGCATTCGTCAGCGAATCTGCTGTAGAATGCGACAAATGTGGCTATAACTTCGAAGAGGATGAAATGGAGGAGGCGATAGAGAAAGAGACTGAGATGGAGATAGCAGAAACCATGGAGGGGGTTGAGGAAGAAGCAGAAGAGGAGATGGAGAAGGCGCTCGAAGAGGAAACCAAGAAGAAGGTTAAAAAGAAAGCCAAGGAGAAACCAAAGAAAAAGCCCAAGAAGGAGGTTAAAGAGAAGGTTAAAGCGAAACCAAAAAAGAAGGCCAAAAAAGAGGTTAAGAAAGAGCCTAAGAAGAAGCCCAAGAAAGAGGTAAAGGGGAAGGCGAAAGAGAAGGCCAAGAAGGCGGTTAAGAAGGAGCCTAAAAAGAAGCCAAAGAAAGAGGTAAAAGAGAAACCTAAGGGAAAACCAAAAGAGAAGGTCAAGAAGAAAAAGGGAGAGACAAAGGAGGAAATTATTAATAAATTCATGTTGATTCCTAACGTGGGTAGGTCTAAAGCTGAAGAACTTTATAAAGCGGGTTATAAGAGTTATGATTCTCTGAGAAAGGCCCCGATTTCTGAAATATCTGAGGTCAAAGGAATTGGAAAAACCCAGGCTAAAGATATGAAAAATCGATTGAAAAGTAAAAAATTCAAAGATTGATATCATTTCGAATAACTGAGCAAGGTGGGATATAGATGGCGAAAGTCAAGGACATGATGAAGAAGATGGTTGTGATAGGTGAATCTAAAATTGATAATCTGGGATATACTTGGCCAGAGAACCTTTCCTAAGCTTAAGGAGTCCGCTTACAAGGGTTCAAACGGTGCTTTTGTTGTATTGGACCTAACAAAGAGGGACACCCTGGAAACGTTCGAGACTTGGCTTTTATCTTTGTACAAGGTGTCGGGAGAGATTCCTGTGATCGTTTTGGCCAATAAGAACGATTTAAAGGGGGAGTTCGGAAAGAAAGAGATCGAAAAGTTGGTTGAAGTTTATGGTTTTCCATTCTACCTAACAAGTGCAAAGACAGGGAAGAACGTGAATGAAGCCTTCCATACCCTTGGAAAAATGATGCTCAAATCTTGGAAAGGTAAGAAAATCCAGCCACCTATTGAAAAGGTAAAGGAATTTGAGAAGGAGGTAAGCATAGAGTTAGACCCAGATAGAAAGCTCACAGCATTAGAGGTCGAAGACATAATCATGGCAAGGTATTGCGACCTTCTTGAAGATCCAGATTTCGCAATGGCAATAATAAGAGAGCAATTTAAAAAGGCAGATGTGGACTTCAGGTATCCCACAGCGGAGGGGCTCGCAAAAGTTGTGGATTTCCTGATAAATGCAGCCTCAGATCAAGTCGAAGCCTCTCGGCTAAAGAATGAGGGGAGAGCCTATGCAAATTTGATTAGGAGGATAAGTTGAAAGGAAAATAAATGTTCGCAGAGAACAGGTGATATGTCCATGGCTGGTTTAAAAGAAATCCAGAAGAAAATCATCCTCCTTGGAGATGCAGCAGTTGGAAAAACAAGCCTTATCAGAAGATTTGTTGTGGACAAGTTCAACGATGATTATATAGTTACCATCGGTTCAAAAGTCACGGCAAAAGAGTTACAGATTAATGTGGATAAGGGGATAATATATCTAAAGCTTCAGATATGGGACATATTGGGGCAGAAAGGCTATACCAAGCTTCATCAATCCACCTTTCGAGGGACAAATGGCGTTTTCATGGTAATAGATATCACCAGAAAGGATACTCTGCAGAGCTTAGATAGCTATTGGATTCCAGAAGTGCAAAATATAGTGGGGAGCTTACCCTTCGTTATACTGGCCAACAAGTCTGATCTTATCAAAAATGCAGAAGTTAAGGAAGAGGAGTTAAGAGAATTTGCATCAAAATACATGGTTCCTTTCTACTTTACAAGTGCCAAAACTGGTGAGAATGTGAAAAGGGCATTCCATGCCCTAGGGGAAAGGTTGCTTAAACGCAAATTTGCTAAACCCTTAATGGTTCCTGAGCGTGTTGAAATAGAGGTAAAAAAAAGCAAGGTTGTTGAAGTCATTGACAGAATAATAGATGATTTTTGTAAGGAATATGGCAATCAAGCGGATGCGATGCCTGTTTTGAGAAAACAATTCGAGTTCGCGAATTTAGATCTTAACAACCCAACAGAAGAGGCTTTAATAATTGCTATAGAAAGATTGGCAGAAGTTGAAATGGGATTTAAAAAGAGGAAGATTGCAGAGGCAAATCTGGCAAAGAGGTTAAAATGGATCAAAGACTCCAGTGAGTAAATGAAACCGTATTTATATCCAGACAATTGATAGGCCGAGGCCTTTACCGCCTTCATTTGGAGACAACAGAAATGGCAGAAGTCAGGCATGTGATGAAGAAGATGTGCGTGATCGGCGAGGCAGCGGTAGGCAAGACAAGCCTTATCAGAAGATTCGTTCTGGATAGATTCGAAGATAGATATATAGCCACTCTAGGAACAAAAACCACAGCAAAAGAATTACAAATTAAAATTGATAAGGAAACCACCATATTAAAGCTTCAGATATGGGATGTTCTAGGCCTGAGATGCTTTTCTACCCTTCAGAAAAGCACCTATAAAGGTGCAAATGGGGCGTTTATTGTTTTGGATCTTACAAGGAAGGGAACCTTGTCCACATTTGTGAGTTGGCTTTCGTCATTGTACGAAGTGGCGGGGGAAGTCCCTGTGGTTGTGCTTGCCAATAAAAAAGATTTAAAAGCTGAGTTTGGACGAAGCGAGATCGAGAAGGTTGTTATGGATTATGGTTTTCCATATTACCTCACAAGTGCAAAGACTGGGGAGAATGTAAATAATGCCTTTCACAATCTGGGAAAGATGTTGATCAAGCCAATGGAGGGCAAGAAGATAATGCCATTGCTTGAAATGTCGGGAGCATTTGATAAAGAGGAAGAGCCTGAGATGGATCCTGGCAGACAGCTCTCGATATACGAGGTGGAGGACATAATCATGGCGATGTTTTGCGATCTTCTTGAAGATCCGGATTTTGCTATGGCCATAATAAGAGAGCAATTCAAGAGGGCGGATGTGAACTTCATGTGTCCCACAGTGCAAGGGCTTAAAAAGGCTGTGGATTATCTATTAAAGGCCGCCTCTGATCGTATTGAACCTTATCGTCTAGAAAAAGAGAGAAAAGCCTATACGGATTTAATCAAAATGATCAATTGAGCAGTAACTTTAAAATTTTGGTTATGGAGTTTTTAGTCCAATTCCTACAATGTGAGCGCAATGAGGATTAAGTAAGGATTAGGACAATTGCATTATATCTTCCCATAATTTGTTATCAAATATGATTTTCTTGACAAAAGTATTTAATCGACTTTAGATTCTAATGTTAATCGCCTATATCTTGGTGTTTATAGCCGTAAGAGAAGAAAAAGGAGGTTTCTTAGGCAAATCTTCATCAAAAGACCTAAGATATTGATAATGGCGAGCAATTAGATTAACCTTAATTCAAACCTAGACATTTAATATATCGAAGCCGTCAAGAATCCTTAGAAAGGTAATAGAAATGACTGATGTAAAAGTTGTGGTAAAGAAAATGTGTGTGATCGGTGAAGCTGCCGTGGGGAAGACAAGCCTTATCAGAAGATTCGTCGTAGACAAGTTCGATGATAGATATGTATCCACCATAGGCACAAAAACCACGGCAAAAGATATACAAATCACCGTGGATGAGGAAGAGACCCGCTTAAAACTTCAGATATGGGACGTTCTAGGTCTTAGATGCTTTTCCAATCTTCAAAGGACCACCTACAAAGGTGCAAAGGGGGCGTTTATCGTATTGGACCTCACCAGGAAGGGAACCCTGCACACATTTGAGGATTGGCTTTTCGCATTGTATAAAGAGGCAGGAGAAATTCCGGTGGTTGTTCTTGCAAATAAAAACGATTTAAAGGCTGATATCAAAGCGAAGGAGGTTGAAAAGGTCGCCTTCGATTATGGATTGCTATATTACCTCACAAGTGCAAAAACAGGGGAGAATGTGAGTGAGGCCTTTCATACCCTGGGAAAACTGATGATAAGGCCTTGGGCGGCCCCGAAAATAATATCGATGCTTGAGGAGTCTGAAATACTGGAGAATGGGATGGAGCCCGAGATGGAGCCAGGCAGAAAGCTTTCCATATATGAAGTGGAGGACATAATCATGGCTAGGTATTGTGATCTTCTTGAAGACCCGGATTATGCCATGGCAATACTAAGGGAGCAGTTCAAGAGGGCGGAAGTGAACTTCATGTGTCCTACAGTGCAAGGGCTTAGGAAGGCGGTGGATTATCTTTTAAAAGCCGCATCCAATCGTATTGAGGGTCCTCGTCTCGAGAAAGAAAGGAAAGCTTATACTGATCTGATCAAATTGACCAATTGAGGTGGCATAAGATAGCTATGATATCATCGTATTAATAAATTCAAGATAAGGTTTGCATAACATTCTGGTGCATATAAATTTGGAGGTTGCGGATCTTCGCATAAAGAGAATATAGTTCATGTGGTTTGTCTATGACTAGTTTAAAAGAAGTTCAGAAGAAAATCATCCTACTGGGCGATGGTGCTGTAGGAAAAACAAGCCTTATTAAAAGATTCGTTGTAGACAAGTTCGATGATAAATATATTGCCACAATAGGCACCAAAATAACGGCAAAAAAGTTGGAAATTCCCTTTGAAAAGGAAGTGATCTATCTAAAGCTTCAGATATGGGATATATTGGGGCAGAAAGGCTATACAAAACTGCATCATTCCAGCTTTCGAGGAACAAATGGGGTTTTCTTGGTGGCTGACGTCACAAGAAGGGCTTCGCTGAATAGCATTAGTACCTATTGGATCCCAAAGGTACAATACTTGGTAGGGAATGTGCCTTACGTTATTCTGGCCAATAAATCCGATCTTTTAGAGTATGGAGAAATTAAGGGGCCGGACTTAGAAGAATTTGCATCAAAATATAATGTACCATACTTTTTTACGAGCGCCAAAAATGGTGAGAATGTGAAACAAGCGTTCTATACCCTAGGAAAAAGCCTTTTAGAACTCAAAAGTCCTGATTCTTCAAAGCCCCAAAAGGCCAAGATAATTCATCCTCGCCTGCTTTTTGAAGGTGAAAAAAGCGAGATCGCGATGCTCATAGACAAAATAATAGACGATTTCCGCAAGGGATTTGGCAATATAGAGGATGCCATGCCCATTGTGAGGAGACAATTCGAGGGTGCTGGATTGGATCCTAACAACCCATCACTAGAAGCTTTAATTCTAGCGATTGAGAGGTTAGCTGAGGTGGAGATCAGCTTCAAGAGGAAAGAGATTGCAGAGGAAAATCGTATAAAAAGGCTCAAATGGGTCTACGAGTACAAAGAGAGTAAATGAAATCATGTTCATTTCAAGGAATTTAGAATGTAGAAGCCATAATGAAATATTTGAAAGGGAATGGAAATGGCAAAAGTTAAGCATATGATGAAGAAGATGTGTGTGGTTGGCGAAGCAGCGGTGGGAAAAACGAGTCTTATTAGAAGATTTGTTCTGGACAGGTTTGACGATAAATATATATCAACAATAGGTACGAAGACCTCAGCAAAGGCTTTACAATTCTCCTCGGCGAAGGGAATGGTCAACCTTAGGCTTCAGATATGGGATATATTGGGGCAGAAGGGCTATAAAAAATTGCATCAATCAAGCTTTCGAGGGACAAAGGGCGTTTTCATGGTGGCAGATATCACAAGAAGGGAAACTTTGTACAGCTTAGAAAGCTATTGGATTCCGAAAATGCAATACCTGGTAGGTTCTGTGCCTTTTGTAATCCTGGCCAACAAGGACGATCTCATCGGTAAAGCACAATTTACGAAGGAAGATCTAAGAGAATTTGCATCAAAATATAAAGTGCAATACTACCTTACAAGTGCTAAAAACGGCAAGAATGTGAATCGAGCATTCCAATATCTTGGAAAGAGAATGCTTGAACTCGATGGTGTTGAACCTCGAAGGCCTGCAAGGCCTAGAGTGATTCATCCCCGTCTGCTTTTTGAGGGGCAAAAAAGCGAGATCACAAGGCTCATCGACAAAATAATAGACGATTTTTGCAAGGAATTTAGCACTCTGGAGGATGCAATGCCTGTGTTAAGAAAACAATTCGAGCTTGCAGAGTTGAATCTTAACAACCCAACATTGGAGGCCTTAGAAAGGGCTGTTGAAAAATTGGCAAAGGTTGAGATGAGCTTCAAGAAGAAAACCATTGTTGACGCGAATCTCGCTGAAAGGCTCAAATGGATAGAGGAAATCAAAGTGAAAAAATGAAATTGGATTCATATCGAAAGATTTAACAGATCAAAGCCATAGGTCTTAAAAAGGTGAAAATATGACCGAAGTTAAGCAAATGATGAAGAAGATGTGTGTGATCGGTGAGGCAGCGGTGGGCAAGACAAGTCTTATCAGAAGATATGTCTTAGACAAGTTCAGTGATAGATATATAGCTACAATAGGAACCAAAACCTCTGCAAAAGAGCTTCAGATTAAAACGGACGAGGAGGAAGTCAACCTAAAACTTCAGATTTGGGATACTGTGGGTCTTAGAAGCTTTGCCAAGCTTCAGATGAAGGCATATAAAGGTGCAAGCGGTGCCTTTTTTGTATTGGATAAAACCAGGAGAAGCACCTGGTTTTCCTTTGGGAATTGGCTTTTATCTTTGTACAGGGTGACGGGAGAGATTCCGGTGGTTTTGCTGGCCAATAAAAACGATTTAACAAGTGAACTTGACAATAGTGAGGTTGAAAAGTTTATGGAAAATTATAAATTTCCTTATTTTTTCACCAGTGCAAAGACAGGGGAGAATGTAGATACCGCCTTCCAAATCCTGGGAGAAATGATGATAAAACCTTGGGAGAGCAAGAATATTATACCCAAGCTTGAGCTTTCAGAAACAAAGGAGATGGAGCCGGAACTGGAGCCCGGAAGAAATCTATCCATATTTGAAGTTGAGGATATAATCATGGCAAGGTTCTGCGATCTTCTCGAGGACCCTGATTTTGCTATGGCGGTAATAAATGAGCAGTTCAGGAGGGCAGGTTTGGATTTCATGTATCCAACTGTTGATAGGCTTAATAAGGTTGTGGAGTACCTTATTAAAGCAGCCTCGGGTCGTGTTGAGCCCGCCCGATTAGAGAAGGAAATGGAAGCTTATTCGAGTTTGGTCAAATTGATAGGTTGACCTTGTATTAGAAAAGGGGATGTTGCTGTTCATTCCATTTTTCTCAAATTTAGTAATCACTCATGATTCTTTAGACTGATTCTACGGTCAAAAATATTTAATCGAATTTTGAATCTATAATATATACAGCTAGAATATTTAAAATATTTATAGCCGTAAAAAGGAGATTGAGGAGACAAACCGCACAAAAAAAATCCAAAAGAAACATGGAAAGCAAATCGAGTAGATGAAAATTTATTCACATCTTTGCAAATATGTTGAGGCAGTCAGATGCACAGGAAGAGGATTGGAAAAGTATATTCTCTCGTTATTACCATGATAATTATTTTCTCCCCTTTAACTTCCATATTCCTGTGGGATGGATTAAAATCTGTAGAAGCTGAAAGTCCATTGACTCCAGTAACGACTATTACTGGCTTGAATAACGATGATAATTTTGGTTGGAATGTTTCTTGGATTGGTGATGTGAATGGGGATGGATATGACGATATTATTGTGGGGGCACCTTATACTGATAGGTACAGTGGAGGAGGTGATTGGTGGGATAATGATTGGTCGTATCGAAGAAAACTGATTTTTGATAACAGTGGGCAATCCGAGGATTTGGAAAATTTTCTGGTTCTGGTCAATTTGAGCTCCTCGAATTTCGATTATTTAAAAGCGAAGTCGGATGGTACGGATTTGAGATTCATTGATGCTGATGGCTCTACTCAGTTGAAATATCATATTGAGGAGTGGAATACCTCCGCGAATAGCTACGTTTGGGTAAATGTGACGAGCATAGATGGCGCCTCATCAACAGACTACATATGGATGTATTACGGTAATTCCGTTGCTCTTGATGTTCAGGATGTAAGCGGTACATACGACGCCAATTTTATAGCGGTTTGGCATCTAAACGAAACAGGAATCGGAACGAGATATGATTCCACCTCAAAAGGCTATGATGGTACTCCAGAGAATTATGATGGAGATGAAGCAACCACTGGAAAGATAGATGGAGCAGACGATTTTGATGGAAATGATGATGTCATAAATGCAACTGGTACAATGAATCCTATAGCATATGATGATTTCACGATAAGCGCTTGGTTTAAAACTGATGATACGATTGTGACCAATGAAGGATACATCTTTGTCCATCAAGAGGTCTTATATGGAGGTCCAGGTATAGGTATTCCTGTCACCGATGATACCGGGGAAGGAGACCACATAAGGGTCAAAATCTACAACAATACACTGGATTGCGGGACATATTATGGAACGAGTGACGTAGTCGATCAGCAGTATCATCATATGGCTGTGGTAAGAGGAGGTGGCCGAGTAAAGATATACATAGACGGCGTGATGGAAGGAAATGATAGTGATGATCACGCAGGACAAACCATCAATGTCGATTCATCAAATGGTCCGTGCATGGGTGATTACCCTGGGGAAGATGAGCTATTTAATGGTATACTCGATGAAATACGCGTTTCAAACGTGGCAAGAAGTGAAGATTGGATTAAAGCCCAATATTTATCAATGAGCAACACATTTATAACTTACGGAAGTGAAGAAACCAATAATTGGTGGGATGCTAATTGGAACTTCCGTAAAAAATTGACTTTTGATAACAGCGCACAATCCGAAGATTTGGTGAATTTCCCTGTCCTGATTAATTTGAGTGCATCTAATTTTGATTATTCAAAGGCTAAATTGGATGGAACCGATCTGCGGTTCATAGACGAGGATGGCGTTACTGAGTTAAAATATCATATCGAAGATTGGAATTCCTCAGGATACAGCTATGTTTGGGTGAATGTGACAAACATTGCCGGAGGTTCATCTACAGACTATATCTGGATGTACTACAATAATCCCGGTGCCCTTGATGTTCAAGATGTGAGTGGAACTTATGATGCGAGTTATGTGGGTGTTTGGCACTTGAACGAATCAAGTGGTAATGCTTTGGATTCTACCTCATATGGTACAGATGGAACTCCTTCAGGTGGAGTAACTCAAGGAGTAACTGGTCCAATAGATGGTGCTTATAATTTTGATGGAATAGATGGCAATGTAGACATGGGTGACCCTTTAGATGGTCATCTTGATTTTGGACTAGAAAGTTTCACATACAGCCTTTGGGTAAACATAAACGGAAGTACTGGAGATTGGCAAATGCCCTTCTATAAAGGAGGTCCATCTCCCTCAAGAAAAGGTTATGATATCGAAACTCTACAAGATGCGTCAGAAGTTTATGTAAGTCTATCTGACGGAACTTCCACAGAAGTCTCTAATACTACCACCGTTACATTTGATAAATGGATGTATCTTACCGCGGTGATTAATAGATCTGAAAATAAACTCCATTTTTACAAAGATGGCTCAGAAGTAGGTTCTGGAGTAGACATTAGCTTAATAGGTGGTTTGGATACCGATGAAACTCTACAATTATCACGCACTTCACCATATCAAAGTAACGCTACTATTGATGAAGTCGGTATTTCCAATGTAGCCCGCTCAGCTGACTGGATAAAAGCCCAATATCTTTCCATGAACAACAGTTTTATAACATACAATAGTGAAGAAACATTGAGTGAAGATTGCGGCGCCGCCTATATTTTCTTCGGCTACTCAGGTATAACCTTGAATAATCTCAATGCCACAAATGCAAATGTAACAATTTACGGCTCTAATGCAGGCGATCTATTTGGGTGGAGTGTGGCTGATGTAGGTGATGTGAACAACGATGGTTATGATGATATAATTATTGGCGCGCCTGGGTGGGGTGCAGATAGAGGAAGAGCATATATATTCCATGGTAGAGATACATCATCATGGAGTGCTACTTATGAGGCTGATGCCGATGCGGATGTCATACTAACTGGAGAAAATGATGGTGATAAATTCGGTTTTTCTGTTTCAGGTGCAGGGGATATGAATAATGATGGTCTTTCTGGAGAATTTTATGAGAGTTGGTCGTATCGGAAGAAAATCACAATCAATTCTTCAAAGGTTGCGGACAATCTCACCGATTTTCCAATACTAATTAGCATCGTAGATTCTGATATCAAGAATAGGGCGAGGTCAGATGGTTTTGACATACTCTTTACAGAATCAGATGGTAAAACGAAGCTGGACCATGAAGTAGAAAAATATAATGATAGCTCTGGAGAGCTTGTTACGTGGGTGAAAGTTCCCTATCTATCTTCTACTACCAATACGATTATATATATGTATTATGGCAACCCGATTGCCTCTGATCAATCGAATCCTCCTGGTGTGTGGACAAATGGCTACAGAGGAGTCTGGCATCTTTCCGAGACAAGCGGAGACGCCTTAGATTCCACTTCCTACGGCACTAATGGAACGATCTCGGGAACACTTATTCAAGGAGACACAGGTAAAATTGATGGTGCTTATACACTTGAATCAAATGGTAATGACAATATAGATATGGGCGATCCAGCTGATGGTCATCTTGATTTTGGATTAGACAATTTTACATTAGGCGTGTGGGTAAAGGATTATCCTTACACAAATTACCAGAATATAGTTTTCAAGGGATCAAGGAGTTCTAGTTTCCCCACGGGTTATTCCCTTTATCATAGGCCGAATGATGGAGAAGCGAGTTGGTCTATTGGTGATAATACAGCCAGAGTGCAGAACGATTTTGATTGGGATCAAGATGGTACCTGGAGATATATAGTCGGAGTGGCTAATAGATCCAACGATTTATCCCATGCCTATGTGAATGGTGTTGAGCAAGGAACACCAGTAGATATCAGTTCCGTTGGGAGCGTTGATAGCGATTTTAACTTTGCGATTCCAGGTTCCAGTTCCTACCTGGACGCTACAGTTGACGAAGTCCGCATATCAAGTGGTGCTCGTTCAGCAGAATGGATAGAGACTGAGTTCAATAATCAAAATGACACAGGAACATTCTATGCGGTTGGCGAAGAGGAAATTATTACTCTAAGTTGGCTCTATCGTAAACCAATTACAATAAAAGCGTCACAGGTGACAGGAGACCTCACAGATATTCCTGTTCTCATAAGTACTTCGGATTCAGATCTCAAAAGTAAAGCACGGTCGGATGGATATGATATCATTTTCACAGATTCGGATGGGAGAACCAAGCTAGATCATGAGATCGAGAGGTATAATAGCAGTTCTGGAGAATTAATCGCATGGGTTAAGATACCAAGTCTATCTTCCTCCTATGATACGGTAATTTACATGTATTATGGAAATAGCATGATTATATCACCTACCGCAAACCCAGAAGGAGTTTGGAGCAATGGTTATACTGGCGTTTACCATATGGGAGAGGAAGCAGGAAGCATCGGCAACTCAGCATCCTCAACCAACGACGGAACAAGGGTAAACACTCCAACAAGAGACACGGGTAAAATCGGATACGGGCAGAACTTTACAGGAGGTGGAGCAGATGACTGTTTCAATATAAGTGATCTTGGTTTGGTGGATGGTTTTCAAGAAGATCTTACCATTTCTGCTTGGCTAAATATCGATGATTCTGCCCTTGAAGATTGGGCTAGAGTCGTAAACAAGAGAGATAATAATAACACTGTTGATTTATATAGTGTGAATTTTGAAGATCAAGTCTCTGATAAGGACATTGTTTTTCAAGCAGCCGGTGATTCGGGTCCCTCGTCAATTGCCAAGTACGTGTGGGTGTATATCACTTTCACATATAACGGAAGCGTAAAGGTGCATTACCAAAATGGATCATGGGTAAGGGATGATACCGGTGGTTCTGGTCCCCTTTCGGCCACCCCATCTGCAGCTCCTGTATATATTGGAGCAAGATGGGGATTGACTGCAAACTATGGAGGTATGATGGATGAGGTGCGAATTTCCAAGGTAGCTCGATCAGCAGAATGGATAGAAACCGAATACAACAACCAAAACGACACAAGTTCGTTCTATACAGTAGGCAACGAACAAATTGTACCTACTAATTGGCTGTATCGTAAATCAATCACAATCAATTCCTCACGGGTGACAGAAGACCTCGTCGATTTTCCCATGCTCGTAAATATTATAGATTCTGACATACAAAGTAAAGCGCGTTCTGATGGGTTTGATATCGTCTTTACCGAGTCGGACGGAAAGACCAAACTCGACCACGAGATCGAGAGCTACAAAAGCAGCTCAGGAGAATTAGTTGCTTGGGTGAGAATACCTATGATCTCTTCCGTTACAGATACTGTTATCTATATGAATTACGGCAACTCTAATGCCAGTGACCAGCAAAACATTGAAGGGGTTTGGAGCAACAATTACAGAGGGGTATGGCATCTTGCTGAAACGAGCGGTCTT
>JABAOF010002064.1_pt1 | contig 17502 bp, 11 predicted proteins | sample 7062171 | NCBI WGS metagenome assembly JABAOF01 (sample SAMN14538628, study PRJNA623070) | marine sediment metagenome | biome: marine biome [ENVO:00000428]; feature: marine pelagic biome [ENVO:01000023]; material: deep marine sediment [ENVO:00002113] | place: India: Gulf of Khambhat ...
CAGGCCAAAGACATCCTTAAATCGTTAAACTAGGAGGCCGCCCGAGAATAGCAAAAACCATAGAAATTCGGGATAAGGGCGAATACAAGATTCGCCCCTACAAGGCTTCCGGGGTTCACGTAGGGGTGAACCTTGTGTTCACCCTGCACTTTCGGACAGCCTCCTAGGGAAGCGAAAAAAATCCAATATTTTGGAAAAGAATTCATTTTCTTGAAATATTACTGTCCTCATCAGTGGAATTCCTCTAATAGCCAACTTTTTGCTTTTTATTTTGAGTTGGAATAAAAAATGCTGCTGTATTTCGTTTCAGAACTTTTCAGAACTCTATCATAGATGATAGGAGGTTATAATGATAGGAGGTGATTGTCAGGCAGACAGGTATTAATTCCAATGGATATTAATGTAGTGTGTAACGTGGTGTTTCGGTTTTCAGTAAATTTTGTGCAGCGCTGGAGAGGAAATATCCAGTGTTGAAAAAAAACATTTATCCCATATAGAGGGATAGGAGGTGTAACTAAATGAAAGGTAATCTGAGTCGATTTATGTTTGTGTTATTGTGCACCATTCTGGTTGTTTCTACTGTCTATGCTGCTGAAAAGGGCTCTCTCAAAGTTAAAATCGTTGATGTTGAACAGGGTGGTGTTATGAGCGGTGTCCCGGTAACCATCTCAAGTCCGGTTATGATGGGGACGAGGACTACAATCTCTAACCTGGATGGAGAAGCGAAGTTCATTAACCTGACTCCGGGTCTTTACCAGGTTAAAGCAGAGCTGAAAGGATTCAAAACGGTGGTTTCCACAAAAGTCAGGGTGTCCGTGGATACGGAGACCGTGGTCCAAGTTGGAATGGAAACGGCAAAAATCGAGGAAACAGTTACGGTTACTGCCGATTTACCTGCGGTGAATACGACAAAATCTGCCATAGCCGAGCATGTGACCCAGGCTGAGGTGGAATCTCTTCCCATCGCCCGTGATTTTGTCGGTTACCTGCAGTTAGCAGCCGGTGTTAATATTGTTCCCAATTCACAGGGCCGGGATACACCCGAGGATCCGGCCGGTAAGGGCGGCTTAAATTACTATGACAGAGGACTCCAGGGAATTGCAGCAGGTAAACGGGGCAGCCGTGACAACTATTATTTCATCGACGGCATGAATATCACCGGGCTGGCATCGCAAACCGCCTTGACCACCTTTAACAACGAGGTCATCCTGGAACAAGAACTGATGACTTCCGGTGTCCCGGCTGAATACGGCGGAGGTAAAGGCGTTGTGGGTAACATCGTGACCAAATCCGGAGGAAACAAATTTTCCGGGTCTGTAAACTTTTATATCCAGTCCAAAGATTGGTATTTGCCTTATGGCGGCAGTATATATAATGCTGCCAAGGCTGATCCGCTTAGAGATGAAACCATGCTGGAGGGCTACCAGGATAACAAACAAGACGCGGCTGTCACCCTGGGCGGCCCCTTATGGAAAGACAGGATCTGGTTTTTTGTTTCCGGTCAGTACAGGAATGATAGTAGTACGTTCAATCTTTCCAAATCGGCCTCTTCCATCGAAGAGGAAGTTGACTTTGTCAATAAGCGCGGCGGTGTATTTGGAAAACTCTCGTTTAGATTGTCCCCCAATGATTCAATCACGGTAATGGGTTACATGGATGACCAGAGTGTAGAAGGTGAGCGTGATAAAAACATCATCAGATCCCACCAGCGCAAGGAAGATTTCAATACGGGTGTTTACAGCGCTTATTATCAAAAGGTTTTCTCAGATAAACTCATCATGGATTTTCGTTACGGACATTACTGGTGGGGCTGGCAGCGCGGCTCTCGCTACCCGGAGGCCGGCATCCCGGATACTCTCTATTTTTGGCCGGGAACCTACCCCAACATCGAGGATTATACCTTTGGCGGTTATACAGGAACGGCCCGGGATGATAAAAACACCAGGGATCAATTCAGTTTTAATCTTGAATGGTTTCCAGGCAACATGCGGATCAAAGCCGGTCTGTCGTACACGAACGAGGCTGATAAAGACTTTATATCTTATGATTTTGGCGAAAACCGCACCGGCCTGGACCCCAACTTGAGTGGATATACGCTGGGACAGCTTCTCGGTGCCGGAATTTATCCTGAGAGTGAATTTTATGAACGGCTGCTTCCTTATATGAACAATAATTGGGGTCCCTCCTCTGTCTTTTTTGATCTCAATGCTGATGGTACGGTTAGTGCCGATGAGTTGATGACAGCAACCTTTACCACATTGAATGAGCAGGGAAACTCGTTGTACTTCTGGAGGATTATGGACGAGATCCTTGGAGAAAATAAGGTTGTAGCCAAACGCTTAGCCGGATACGTCATGACAGACTGGAAAATCAGTGATTTCTTTACTGTCAATGCCGGGGTGAGATTAGAGAATCACCGGTACCGGGACTCCGGAGGCGGCACGATTCTCAATATGGATTGGGTGGTGCTGCCCAGGATAGGCGTGGTCTGGGATATCGGCGGCAAAGGCACCCAGAAGCTAACCGCCTTCTACGGACATTTCTCCGATCCCATGCCCTTCGGCATGATCCATTTTGCCGGGAACATTTCCGGGCGAGTCACCCACGAGCAAATGTGGCTCAATAATGCCTGGTACACCTATCGTGTCCGTGGTTCGGCAGAGTTCAGGGATTGTGTGTGGACGCCCAATACCAAGGACGGTATCGGCAAGGAATTCTCCTTAACCCATGAAGTTGACCTGGGCAAAGGGTTTGTACTTGCCACCCAGGCCTATATGCGCCAGGATAGGAATATCATTGAAGACTATGATCTATTTACCTATGTGGATCATTATGAAGGTGATCCCACCTGGGGACACCTCGATCTTTCCTATGCAGATTTCGGCTATCCACCCGAAGGGCCCCCGGCTGGGGCAAACTACTTCCTCTCTAACCTTATCGGTGCCAAAAGAGATATTTGGGGTATTGATTTTGAGCTCTCCAAGCGGTTTAAAAATGGTTCCAACATCGTTTTCCAGTATTCTTACAAGAACTCGGAAGGAAACAGCCAGTCTGACGGTAATGCCGACCTCCAGGGTGATTTTATCGAACTTGATCCCAGAAACGAATGGATGTTGGGTCCGACCCCCGGTACGATTCCTCACAAAGTTAAAATCTACGGTACTTACAAAACGAAATTCGGACTGGATATCGGTGCCCTGTTCTACTGGCATTCAGGGTATATTTACACTGAATCCTATGACTTCCTGCCCGGACGTTACAGCATCTATTACAACTGGCAATATGATGACGGCACCTATGCCAAGACCGGACAGGAGCAAACCAACCAATATTACCATATTGATTTAAAGTTCAACTACCGGTTAAAACTGACGCAAAAGATCTTCCTCGATCTCTTCCTGGATATTTATAATATCACCAACAACCAGGCCGGTTTTGAAGAACAGTACGCCCGCAATGACCAATCCTGGGCTTTCCAGGAGATAACCGAACTCCTGCTGCCCATGAGATTCTATCTCGGCGCCAGGATCAGGTTCTAACCTGCGGGTAAAGTCAGAAGAAGTATGAAGATTGAATAGTGAAGAGGCCGGCACGGTAAGAGTTTAAATACGTGCCGGCCTCTTTTTTTATCGAGTTTTTGAAGAGGGATGAAAAATGGCAATTAAAAAATTCATTCTTAATGTTTTAATCAGCGGTCTTGTCTTGTTTCTTTTCAGTCAATATGCTTCAACCCGGGAACCGGGAAGCAGCGATAAGCAGGGTAACCGGGACCAGGATGAAAGTTCCCAGCTTACCTATGAAGTGGAGGTTCGTGTTACCAAAGTTGAAGTTATTGTGACCGATAAAGCAGGGAATCGAGTCACCGGTCTTAAACCGGAAAATTTTAGAATTTATGAAGATGGCAGGCCCCAAAAGTTGACTAATTTTTATGAGGTAAAGGGAATGGATATTTATGTATCCGGTCCCGAAGAAGAGAGCGGTAAACTCCAGGAGCCCACCCCGCCTCCGCCCCAAAGCACCGCACCTGAACAGGTCAGGAATAAAATCATTATTTATTTTGACAACTGGCATCTCCATCCCCTGAATAGAAATTGGGGTATAAAAAAGTTAGAGGCGTTTATTCAAAATAATTTTACTCCCGACAGCAATAACCTGGGAATGGTGGTCAGCCTGGATCAACGATTTGAAATCCTGCAGAAATTCACGTCGAATCAACGTTTGCTTTTGCTGGCTTTACAGCAGGCAAAAAAACGCTCCGGCCAGGCGATGATACGAAGAAGGGCCAGGGAAGACTTAAAAAGGGAATTAGGCAGGATAGTTGAAGAAACACAGCCAATGGATCAACTCACCGGTTTTGAGAGATCGATGGGTCTTGCCAGGAGTTATGTCGAGGTTGAGCAAACCGACCTGAATTTTTCCCTGAAGTCCCTGGGTGCGTTTGTAAATCATTTGGTGGGGCTGGAAGGCAGGAAAATACTGATTTACGTCAGCGACGGACTGCCTTTAAACCCGGCAGATGAGGCGTTTAGGTACATAGACAGCGCTTTCCCCAAGGGCAATGCCGGGTCTGAAGCCATGGACTATGATGCCACCCGGACGTTTAAGGATTTGACCGCCAGGTGCAATGCCAATGAGATTACCCTTTACCCCATCAATGCCCGGGGACTGGAGAGCATGGTTCTCTCAGCAGATAAACAGGCCGGCTGGGATATTTTCGGGCGCGGCTCCGGGATGCTCAGGAGCCGCTTAAGACAACAAAGCGACGCCCTTAAACTTATGGCCCAGGACACCGGGGGGCTTGCCATTCTTAATACCAATGATATCGAGAAAGGCCTGGAACGAATCCAGAATGACCTCCAATTTTACTATACCCTGGCCTATAGGTCTCATTACCAGGAGGATAATAGATATCATTCTATCCGGGTTAAGTTGGTTGGAGTTGAAGAAAAATATGATGTGCGGTTTCGGGAGGGATATAAGCAAATTTCCCAGGACGAGAAAATCAAAGAGAATGTTTCTTCGCGGCTGTTCCTGAGAAGCCAGTACAACCCCATGGGCGTAATGGTGCAGATTTTGCCGTTGAAAAAAATGCTTATATCCAATAAGCTGCAGTTGACATTAAAGCTACTTATACCCATAAAAAATTTAGTATTAAAACCTCGAAAAGAAAAGAATGATTACTTCGGGCAAATTAAGGTATACACCATTTTAAAGGATGCGGAAGGGCTTATATCTCCTGTTCGGGAATTATCAGAAGAGATAAAAATACCGGCTAAAGATTATGAAATTGCCATCAAAAGTAATTATCCATATCTTGTTGAGATGTATGTGGAACCGGCTCATTATACCATTTCTCTTGCTGTTAGGGACGTGTATGGGGGTGATGTCAGTTACATCCAGGGTGAAAAAACCATATCAGACAAATAGACCTGTGTTTCACAAATTTTGAAATATCTTACATGTTCCTTTTTATTTTCCGGCAGAATATTTTTTTACCACAGAGACACAGAGAAGAAATTTTTATATAAAAAACTCTATGTCCTCTGTGCCTCTGTGGTTAAAATAATCTTTTTGGTTCCGGCTCGTCCGAGTTGTGAACAAGCGAATTCCTGTGAACCAGGTTCATATCCGGTTCATATTGTTCTTGTACGTTGTTCACAGGCTTCCCCACCGGCGTATTTAACGAATATCCTTATATATCAAGGTTTTTCATAAATGAGAGATGTTTTATTCAACCTGGCACAATAATTGCCTCCTATTGAACGTAATATGTGATGCCCAAACACATAATTACGGATTAAGGAAGAAAAAATAAAATGTAACAATGAAAAGGAGGACAAAATGAAAGAGGAAAAAAAATTGTTCCTTGAAACAATCGAGGTTAAAAGTTTTACTACTACGCTGGATAAGAATGAACAAAAAACAGTCAAGGGTGGTTCCAGGGTGGGAACCACATCCATGCCTATTTTTTGTTGAGCACTGTTTATTGTTTTTGCCAGGTGAACATGCAAAAAATCGGCCAGGTTCAAAAGGGAAATAGAAAATCCCTTCCTGGCCGTTTTTTTACAGGGAAAAGCAAAAAAAACTCAAAAAATGTCCAAACTCTATTGAAATATCACTTCATTTGCTTTATTATTCCATTTTAAAGGAATAAAAAGTAAGTATGGAAAGCCAATTAAAGAGAATTCCTTGTTCAACACGGCATGTGTGGGGTGTAATTATTATCGCCGCATTATTCTGCTGTCAATTATGGGGATTAGATCCTGATAAACCGGTTGATCAATACCTTGTGGATAAATGGGAGATATCCGATGGTATTCCCTCCAATACGATTCTTTCCATTACCCAAACCCGGGATGGTTACTTGTGGATTGCCACAGCCAAAGGCCTGGTTCGATTTGACGGCATGCACTTCTCAACCATTCATTTTGCCAGGGCGGCGGGGCTTGAGCCCCGGGAAAACCCTATCCCGGACGCCCTATTTGTGGATAGAGAAGGAACCCTCTGGATTGGAAGTTCCCTGGGTTTAACTTCATACCGGTACCAGTCCGCTCAGTTTAACGCTTTTTCCAGTGCCGACGGGATCACCAGGGACCGCATCCGCCGCATAAAAGATGATATGAGAGGGAATCTCTGGATTAGTTTTTTTGCCAGTTATGTGAACCGGTTTACTAACGGGGAATTTACAACATTCAATGAATCTCATGGCTTGAAGGGCAAAAAAATTAATGCCATCGTTGAAGATCAAAAAGGTAATTTACTGTTTGGAACCCGTGAAAATGGGGTGTTTATATACAAGGATGGGAAATTTCTTAAATATCCTATTGCAGGTCTGGACAGGGACAATATCCACATTATCAACATGTATGAGGATCGGAAAGGAGAATTGTGGGTCGGTACCAATAGCGGTTTATTCAGGGTACTGGACAAAGGGACCCGGCGGTATAGTGCCGGGGATGGTTTAGCCAATGACTATGTAACCCATATTATTGAAGACAGTGACCGAAATCTCTGGGTAGGAACGCTAAAGGGATTAAATCGCCTAAAGAAAAGACAAGACGGCACCATTGAGTTTGAAAATTTGTTGAACCCCTTCATCATCACCTGTCTTTTTGAAGATAGAGAAAAGAGTTTGTGGATAGGGACCTACAACTCGGGAATCAAGCGGTTGAAAGATGGGAAATTCATATCCTATGAGCCGCTTAAAGCCCACCAGGGAGAAATTCTTCTTTCCGTGTTTGAAGACCGGCACGGCGATGCCTGGATCGGTACCCTTGGTGGGAAATTATTCCGCTGCCGGGGCAGTGAGTTTATCGAATCGATAGAGCCTCCGGCAGTCTCTGGTGCGGGTATCACTTCATTTGTCGAGGATGCGGAAGGAAACCTGTGGCTGGGTACCAATGGGAAAGGTATTTTTCAAAAGAAAAATGAAACCTTTGTGCAATTGACTACCCGGGAAGGCCTGGCAGACAACCTGGTGACATCGATATCCAGGGACAGCCAGGGCAATCTATGGTTCAGCACCTTTGACGGGGTGAGTGTAATCCGTATGATCCCTCAAGGTAACCATGCCCTGGAATCGTTTAATTCCCGGACCGGTTTATCAGGCAAAGTGGTTCACAATGTCTATGAAGATAAAAATCAAAATATTTGGATTGCCACGGATAAAGGGATTACTATTCTGAAAGATGGTAAAATAGCCAAAGAAAACATGACCCATTACTTGCCGGGTATTTCTGTGACCTGCATCTATGAAGACCGTTCTGCTGAAAATGCAGAAGTAGGGGAGAGGATTTATTGGATTGCCACGCATGGGGCGGGGTTGAAGCGGTTTAATCTCAGGGACGGCACCGTCATTTCCTATACGACTGCCAATGGTATGGCCACCGATTTTATCTACCAGTTTTTTGAAGATCAGCAGGAAAATTTCTGGTTAATGAGCGACAGCGGTATTCTTCGCGTTAGCAAAAAAGAACTGAACCGGTTTGCCGACGGCGGCGTGGATCGATTCAATTGCACATCTTTCGGTGTATCCGATGGTTTGAAAAGCATGGAATTCAATACTGAGTATTCCAGGCACTCTGCCATCAAAACCAGGAACGGTGAATTCTGGTTCATCACCAAAAAAGGAATCTCTATCGTAAACCCGAAGAAGATTCAAATCAACAAAGTCCCTCCGCCAGTGGTGATCGAAGCGGTTTTTGCTGAGGAGCAGTCTATTCCACTCCACCAGGAAGTATATGAGTTTAAAGGTGTAACAGACCTCCGCATCCATTTTACCGCCCCAACGTTTCTTTCCCCGGAAAAAATTAAATTCAAATATCAATTGGAAGGATTTGACAACGAATGGATATTTCTGCCCTGGGGAAACGAACGAAGGGCCCGGTACCAGAACCTGGCACCTGGCACCTACACCTTCAAGGTGACCGCCAGTAACTATGAGGGGGTGTGGAATCGCACCGGAGTTTCCATGAGGTTTACTCTTAAATCCCTTTTTCATGAAACCTTTTTCTTTAAAGTACTCATTATTCTTATATTTATCCTCCTGGTGGCTGTGGTTTTTTATATCTATAAAAAACAACCCTTTAAAAGACAGGAAAAGTATAAAGGTTCTCCGTTGACTCCACAATTTGCCGATGAGTGTATCAAAAAGCTCACGTATCTGATGGAAATAGAGAAATTGTATCGTGATGCGGATATTTCGCTGCAGCTATTGGCGGAAAGATTGTCTGTCTCCCCTCACCTGCTTTCCCAGATACTCAATGAGAAATTGAACCGGAATTTTTCAGACTTTGTCAATTATTATCGGATCGAAGAAGCCAAACAGATCCTGGCATCCCCCAGGGGGGACCAGTTGAAAATTATTGCCGTGGCTTTCGAGGTGGGATTTAATACAAAAGTCGCCTTTTACAATGCCTTTAAAAAATACACCAAAATGACGCCTTCCCAATACAGGGAAGGAAAAAAGTAAAACTTTATAAATATTTACATCTCAAAACCTTTTCTAATTCAACATTTGAAAAAAAAGGGTAAAGTACTATACAACTTAACCAATCGCCCGGCATTTTGTGCTATTTTAATGGAAAAAACGAAAAGGAGTCGAAAAATGAAACGTTTACTTGTTTTTGGTTTTGTTGTATTGTGGGGATTAGCCCTGATCTATGATTCCGACGCCAGACTGCCGGAGATCAAAACCTTTTCATTAGCTGTCCAGAGGCCGAATTTTCAATCCCTGGCGATGCCCCTTTACTTCGTTCCCAACAAGGGGCAAATGCATGAAGAAGCACAATTTTATGCCAGGACACCCGGTTATACATTATGGCTGACCAAAAAGGGGTTGGTATTTGATCGCGTACACACCCCGGCCTCCGGCCACCCCTCTCAAGAGGGGACTGCTAAACGGGATGTGGCCCGGTTGGTTTTCCCTGGTGCCGGCAGGAACCCGGGAATAGTTCCACTAGCAATGACCGGGCACAAGGTGAATTATTTCAAAGGGAATGATCAATCAAAATGGCTAACCAACATCAAGACGTCGAAAGCGGTGTTGTACAAAAACCTGTACCCAAATATTGAACTGAAACTATATGGAAACGAAAAGCAGATCGAATACGATTGGATGGTAAAGCCCGGGGGAGACCCGGATAACATCCGTTTCCAATACCAAAATGTAAAAGGTACACGGATTGATGAGAATGGAGACCTTATTATAGAAACCCAATGGGGAGAATTCACCCACAAACGGCCGGTTAGTTATCAGGTGGTGAAGGGGAAAAAAGTTGCAGTCACTGTTGATTTTAAGAAAATCAAAGCCAATATGTATGGGTTCCAGGTAGGGCATTACGATACAACCCTTGAATTGATCATTGATCCTGTGGTAATGGCTTACTCCACGTACCTGGGCGGCAGTGGGGACGACAGGGGATTCGGACTTGCCGTGGACAGCAGCGGCAGTGCTTATGTGACAGGAGACACCTACAGCACTGATTTCCCCACCGAGGATGCCTATCAAAATACCTCTGGTGGAGACAGGGAAGCCTTTGTGACCAAATTCTCCCCGTCTGGAGACAGCCTGGTCTATTCCACCTATCTGGGCGGCAGCGGTGTTGATTCAGGGGAAGGCATCCAGGTAGAGAGCAAAGGTCAGGCGTATGTGGTGGGATTAACCTCCAGTACTGACTTCCCGACTCAAAGTGCTTATCAAAACACCTACGGCGGTGGAGACAGGGATGTTTTTGTCACCGTGCTCTCTTCTTCCGGCAGCAGCCTGGATTACTCTACCTATTTAGGGGGAAGCGGTGATGACAATGGATACGCCATTGCACTGGACAGCAGCAAAAACATCTATGTGACCGGCCGTACTACCAGTACCGACTTTCCCACTGAAAACCCATACAGTGACACGTTTGCCGGGGGTAACCGTGATGCCTTTGTGAGCAAAATCGATTCCTCCGGCAGCAGCCTGGCTTACTCCACGTACCTGGGGGGCAACGGTATAGATACCGGGTACGGCATTGCCGTGAACGGCAGCAGTGCCTTTGTGGTAGGCCGCACCAGCAGTACCAATTTCCCCAGGCACAATGACTATCAAAATGCTCACGGCGGCGGAACCTATGATGTCTTCGTGACCAAACTTTCTTCTTCAGGTAACAATCTAATCTACTCTACTTACCTGGGGGGAAACGGCAACGATTCAGGCTACGGCATCGCCGTGGACAGCAGCGGTAGTGCTTATGTGACCGGAGATACTTACAGCACTGATTTCCCTACTGAGAATGCTTATCAAGACACCTCTGGCGGCGGAGAAAAAGATGCATTTTTGACCCGGTTTTCCACCTCTGGTACCACGCTGGAGTACTCGACATACCTGGGAGGATCGGAGTCGGATGCGGCAGCCCATGTGACATTAAACAGTTCCGGTTATGCCTGTATAGTTGGTTATACAACCAGTTCGGACTACCCACTCAAACGGGCCTATCAAAGCACATTTAATGGAGATCGTGATGTTTTTGTTTCCATGCTTTCCCCCAATGGCGGCAGTTTGAGTTTCTCCACGTATCTGGGGGGCGGTAACCTGGATCACGGCAGGGGAATTGCCATGGACAGCAGCGGCAACATCTATGCGGCAGGTTATACGGAAAGTACCGATTTCCCCGATGAGAATGCTTACCAGGACACCATCAATGGAGATGTAGATGCTTTTGTAGGCAAGTTTTCAACTTACCAGTTCGGCACCATCTGCGGTGGGGTGGACAATTGTGATTTAACCTGGGTCACCGGTGGTAATGCCGACTGGTTCGAGCAGACTGCTGATTATTATTATGATGACGATGCCGTGCAAAGCGGTGCCATCAGCCACTCTCAATCTACCTATATCCAGACCACTGTTATAGGTCCCGGTCAATTAAGTTTCTGGTGGAAAGTATCATCTTCATACTCCGATTACTTAAAATTTTATATCGACGGCGAGTTAAAAAACTCCATCAGTGGAACCTATTCTTACAGCACCTGGCATCAGAGAACCTACACCATCTCTGAGGGCACCCATACGTTAAAATGGAGCTATGAAAAAAACGCTTATTATACATACGGATCAGATTGTGGATGGGTAGACAAAGTGGAATACACACCGGACCTGGCGATTGTATTGAATCGCAGCCAATTAACCTTCGGAGTGATTGCCGGCAGTACCCCCGGGGATCAGACCTTTTCTATCACCAACAATTCGCCCAATCCTCTTAACTGGACGGTCAGTACGGATAAAAACTGGTTGAGTTGTTCTCCCACTTCCGGCACCGATGATGCTGTGGTGACGGTTTCCGTGGATGCTGCTGGGCTTTCCGCGGGAACCCACATGGGCACCATTACGGTATCCGCTGCCAATGCCTCCAACAGTCCCCAAACTATATCCGTCACCCTGAATAAATACTACGCGGGTCAATCTTCTATTCCTTTCGGAAATTACGAAACCCCCACCAATAACTCTACCATCATGAGCAGTGTACCCTTCACCGGCTGGGTACTGGATGACCTCGGTGTGCAAAGTGTGAAGCTCTACCGGCAAAGCGGCAGTTCACTGGTTTATATCGGCGATGCGGTATTCGTGGAAGGAGCACGGCCGGATGTGGAACAGGCCTATCCCGATTATCCCAATAATTATAAAGCCGGTTGGGGATACATGATGCTCACCAACTTTCTTCCCAACGGCGGCAACGGTACTTTTACTATTAAAGCGATTGCCACGGATGTGGAAGGGCACCAGGTGACATTGGGTTCCAAAATCGTGACGGTGGACAATGCCAGTGCGGTAAAACCCTTTGGGGCCATTGACACCCCGACACAGGGCGGCACGGCATCCGGTTCCGATTTCATCAACTGGGGATGGGTATTGACTCCCCAACCCAACAGTATTCCGGCAGACGGTTCTACCATTGATGTATGGGTGGATGGTGTCAATATAGGCCACCCCACTTACAATGTGTACCGGCCCGACATTGCTGCGCTCTTCCCCGGATATGCCAACAGCAACGGGGCCATTGGATATTTTTATCTTGACACCACTGCTTATGAGAACGGTGTCCATACCATCCAGTGGACCGCCAGGGATAGTGCCGGCAACTCCGATGGTATTGGCAGCCGGTATTTTATGATCCAGAACTCATCACAGCGCTCAGCTCCAAGTACAGAGAGCATGGCGCAGGGTATAGGGGTTGTGGGAGATATAGATGTAGACGCGTTAGCACCTGTAGGAATTGTAAAAGGATATGAGAATAATGTGGGAGCGGGAATTAAAAGGATTTATCCCGATAGGAAGGGCAATATAAAAGTTGAGATCAGGGAGACGGAACGGGTTGAGTTCCATTTCAGCCGTGGTAGTCAGCTGTCCGGCTGGATGAAAGTAGGTGATCAATACAGGGCACTGCCTATTGGCTCTTATCTTGATACCACCAAAGGCGTTTTTTGCTGGCAGGCGGGGCCGGGTTTTGTGGGTAAATACAGCCTGGTCTTTGTTGAGAAAGACGAACAGGGGCGTATGAAGAGAAGGAATATTTTGGTGAATATTCTTCCCAAATTTTAACTTTAACTCCTCTCATGGGCGCTTAGGGAAGGGGGCGGTGCAGCAAGGCCAAAGTAAGAAGCTGCACCGCCCTGATCCTTCCTTTTCCGTTTTTTCACTGAGATGGAGGTTTATTCGATAAACTCATAGGTTTATTGGTAAACACGTTGGATTGATCGTTGGTTTCGGCTTATATTTGCCTGGTTTTTTAAGATCACTAAAACCATCGGTTTATTGAGAAAAGAAGGAAATTTTTTCAAATATTTCGAAAACATCGTGAAATAAGGTTTTTGGGATAATTCCCGGGTTCGGCACGGAAGTTGCATACTATTTTTCGGCTTGATGTTGATAAAATTTGTTTTTGATATAATAATTGCAAAGAGTTTTAAAACTCAATATAAAGAAATTAGAAACTCAGAAGGAGGAGTTTCAAAACCAAAAAAAGGAGGTGTTTCAAAATGAAAGCCAAAAAATCAAACAAAAAACTCACGTTAAGGAAGGAAACGTTTGCCAATCTGGACATTAACGCAATGACCGGCGTCAAGGGGGGTATTTGGACTGTTCATGATACCTGCCATCCTTACTGCGACACGTATTGTACCTGCGGGCGAATGACCATATGTGAGTGTGACTGAGAAGTAATTTCTTGATTTTAAGGGGCAAGGGCCGTTCTTGCCCCTTTTTTTTCCCCTCTACCCGTTTTTCCATTCTCATCAAGATATCGGCGATGTCTTTTCAAGATATCGGCGTAGTCGTCAAATCCATCTTAAGTGCGCCCTTTTCCGAAGAATTCAACTTTTCAAACACCGACTCAGCTCAGAGTCAACTCTGTTAAAGGGATGGTGCCCTCTCCTCCGAGAAAGACAAGAAAGAGAGGATAAGCCGCAAGTAACCTGTGTGACCTCCCCTCTTCCATTGTCTTTTCAGCTTCTCAAATGTTTAATGGTTTTCAAAATTTATTGCCTGGGTGGTTGTTTAATTTTGCCGGGTATATACGGTCTCCATATTTTTGAATTCATTGGCACCATACATCCCACCGCTGGTGTACATTTCCATGATGAACTTGTCTTTATCAACGATCCTGGTAATGATTCGTACGTTTAAATCACCGCCGGTAATGGGACAAACCCAAACGCCGGCTTCAGACCTGATTTTTCCTGTCTTGTCCAGGCTGCCGGAAGAAGGATAGAAACCCGTGCCCATATTATCGATCCAGTGGGAGAGGAATTTCTTTTTCATGTTGTCGTAACCGACCAGTTGCCGTCCTTCAAACGGCATACCCTGGAATTTACTCTTGATATGAGCTTCCAGGTAACGACCGCCCATGATCAATTTGCCCGTGGCCATGTGAATGGCCTTTTCAGGCTTGCTGTTGGGAGCCATCCACATTTTGGCATCGCCCTTCCAGGTACCCACAAAAAATTCCAAATGCTTGTGGCTGTCACTGGGAGTGGCATAAGCCATCCACCGTTTCTGTACTTCTTCCTGGGAAAGTGGGCTGCCTTCCGCTGCCGAGAAGGTAACTCCAACTACCAACACCATCGCTAAAGAAGCGACTAATATCTTTATATGTCTCATTTTTTTCTCCTAAATTGTTTGTTTTTAATTTTATTTTTGAAGTTGGCAGATGATAGAATAAAAAACTCAATTTGTCAAGCTTCTATCAAAATAAAACTGCGAGAGGAAAAGGGAAAAGTAAAAAGGGACTGGTGCCTTACCATATTACTTTTTTCGGTGAAGTCACGCCCTTTGCTTACTGAGAGCAACAGGTGTTCGTTTCGGGCCAAGGGAGAAGAGGAGAAGAAGAGAAGAATGTGAGTCTGGAGGAATTTCTACCTGGACTTTTAATGAGAAAAATAGTACAATGTGCCTCAATACAAAACGTTGCCCACAGGAATAAACGTACAACGTAAAACGAGGTAAGACAATGAAAAGAAACATTAGCGTTTTAATCGTATTGATCATTTTTTCTTTCCTGGTTGGGGAATATAATTGGGCACTCATTCCCCCCAGCAAAGAACAGGTGGAAAAGTACCGGCAGGATGGCAGTTGGAACAGGCGGGTGGCTGCTGCCAAACAATTGGGTTCTCATCGGGTTTCGCCTGCCCTGATCGCATGCGCCAGGAATAGATTGCAGAATCTCCCGGGTCGTGATCGAGGTCCTATAATGCCTAACAAAGACAATATAAACCTGGAACCGGTGGAACCATTGTCCTTGTTTCCAGGGAGTTTACCAGGGCTGCCTGCCACTGGGAAAGTAAAAATTCTTACACTATTGGTTAGCTTTGCCGATTATCCAAACCAGTTTCCAGGAGATTATATCAACGACCGGCTCTATGGGAATCCTTCAGCGGGTTACCCGTATGAAAGCTTGCGTAATTATTACTTGCGTTCTTCCTATAACCAACTGGAGATTGAAGGAGATGTCCTGGGCTGGTACCAGACTCCCTATCCCCGTGCAGATGTGGCACCCAACGATGCTGATTATACCGGGGGAAATACAGTTAAAAGGGAGAACCTGATCAAGGAAGTATTGACTTATTATGATAACCAGGGCCATGATTTCAGCCAGTATGATAACAATGGGAATGGGATTATCGACTATTTTATCGTAGTTTGGACAGGCCCCAGGGGTGAATGGATAGATTTCTGGTGGGCGTATCATGTTTATTTTACTGATTGGAACTTTAAACTGGATGGAAAGGTGTTGGGCGATTATTCGTGGCAGTCGGAAAAGGAGGACAACAGGGCAGCTTCAGGCCTTTCGGTTTCCACCATCATCCATGAAACCGGCCATGCCCTTGGTTTGCCGGACTATTACGACTACGACGAAGATGTCGGACCCAGCGGCGGTATTGGTCACCTGGGCATGATGGACAGCACAGAGGGCGACCACAATTGTTTCAGCAAATTTTTATTGGGATGGATTGATCCTATGGTTTTCACTTCAGGCCTGCAAACGATCTCTTTTGCACCTTCAGGTACTACACCGGATGCGGCTATTGTCATGCCGGGTTTTGACTTACAAAATCCGTATGCCGAATTCTTTATGATCCAGAACCGCTATCCGTTGGGAAACGATACTGACTTTACTTACCCCGGCCTGGTGATCTGGCATGTGGATGCTCGACTAAATGATAGAGGCACTAATTTCGAATATGATAATTCCTACACCGTTCACAAGCTGCTGCGTGTGATGGAGGCGGACGGCCTGGAGGAAATTGAAACCATGCTGGCTCGTTTTGATGCCGGAGATTTTTATACCCCGGGCACTGTATTTGGGCCTATTTCAAGTCCTTCAAGCGCCAAATACAGCGGACACCCTACTGCAATCCAGGTGGATCAGATTCAGTTGGACAATGAAATGGCATCTGCGGCGATCACGGTTCAAAATCTTGCCAGGATCGATCTTTATGTGGAGAGAAAAGTTGAAAGAAGCTGGCTGACAAAAAAAGCCTATGCCCAGCTGGATATTACCATACGGTTTGAGGGAGCAATCGATGCCTCAAACTCTCGATACGTGATCTACAGGAAAGAACCGGGTGAACAGTATGAGTCAATTATAACATTGGATTATTCGGAATTTCAGTCCAATTCGCTGACCTATTACGATAAATACTTTCCCATTGATCAATCCTATATTTACATAGTTGTGGCCTATGACTCCCAGGATCATTTGATCGGGGTGTCCCCGGAGCGAAACATAAAAGGAGAGGAATAATGAAAACAAAAATGAAAAAATTCAGTATATTATCGGTTTTGCTGATGTGTTTTTTTGTTCATGGTTTTGGGCAGGACAGCCGTAATTATAAATTTGCCTTGTTACTGGAAATGGACCACATGATGCCGGGTGATGGGTCTTACCGGGAGTTGTACGGTGTCAGTTCCTTTTTACCTACCGTTCGCGCAGAGGTAAAAATAAATAACAAAAATTATGTCTGGGGCTCATTTTCCTTTTTAAAAGAAACAGGAACCACTGCGGGAGAGTTGATGGAGCCCATTGAATCCAGCCAGTATTTTATTGGTTTTGGTGGGGCGTATCGTATTAAATTATCCCAGGCCAGTAACCTTGATCTGCGCTACGGAGGTGTTTGGATTTCTTATAAAGAAAAGGCATTCCAGGAGGAATATCCAGGAGATACATTTGGGTTGGAGTTGGGCATCGATTATAAAGCCCGGCTGTTTTCAAAGGTGTTTATCTATATTTCCGCGGCTTATATCTATGGCACAGCTAAAACTGAAGAAACAGATCAACGTATCACCCTGGGTGGAGTCAAAACCGGGCTTGGGCTCGGTATCGGGTTTTGATCTTATTCCTTTACTTCAGCTCTTACTTTAACAATGGAAAAAGACTGCTGGTAGGAATTGGTGCGAATCCTCATGAAGGTGGCGAACCGTCCGGCTTTCATGGGGGTGAGAACAATCTTAACATCCATTTCTTTCCCGGG
>JABAOF010018870.1_pt1 | contig 17502 bp, 14 predicted proteins | sample 7062171 | NCBI WGS metagenome assembly JABAOF01 (sample SAMN14538628, study PRJNA623070) | marine sediment metagenome | biome: marine biome [ENVO:00000428]; feature: marine pelagic biome [ENVO:01000023]; material: deep marine sediment [ENVO:00002113] | place: India: Gulf of Khambhat ...
GGATCATCAATGTAGAAGACTTCAAGATGGTTCCGAGTGATAAGTCTTTAAATCAACCAATACTCAAATCCCAGTGTGTGGCCACGACATTTCGTTTCCTCGAAGAAGGAGAACTGAGAGGGAAGCAAAAAAAGAAGGGTCGAAAATAACAACAAGGAGTGACAGACTTATGGCAAAGACGGGTCGAATTCGAAGGCTTACGAAGATCTTAATTCTTTTGATAGGGATGGTGCTTTCTTTCTCGGGGTGTGAGAAGCCCCCGGCTCCTCCCCCGATCACGCAGACGCAGCGACCGAAAAAGACCGTCAAGAAATCTGTTTCGGCCAAGAGAGAAGTCGCTCGTCAAAATAAGCCCGTGATCTCCTATAATCCCCGAGGGAAGGTCGACCCTTTTAAACCTTTCATTCAAATTGGCACTCCCGGCAAAAAGGTGACGGGAGTTCCCAAGACACCTCTCCAGGAATACGATCTCAGTCAGCTCAAGCTGACCGCCATCATATGGATGGGGAGTGATGATGACAGCTTTGCCATGGTTGAAGACTCGGCTGGCAAAGGGTTTACCCTCAAGAAAGGGACCTACGTGGGAAAGCGGGGCGGCAAGGTTAAAGCCGTTCACCTCGACCGCGTGATCATTGAAGAGCCTGTGAGCCTCTATGGGACGCAGTCAAAGAAACGAGAAACCGTCTTGAAGCTCCCGGAGGAAGGAGGAGAAAAATGAAACATTCGGCGTGGAATCGCTTTGTTAGAGTAAATTTCGTCTTTCTACTGGCGACCCTTACGGCTTTTTTCGTGGGATGCAGCACCATGAGAGGGCCGGAAAAACCCGCTCTTCCTCCGACGATGCGAGAGCCAGTGACCATTACGGATATCAGCTTTTCAGAAGAGGAGGATTACACGCGGGTGACCATTGAGGGATCTCGGGAGGTCGTGTATGAGTCTCTCGATTTGCTCGAGGAACCTCCCCGGATCTCCGTGAGAATCCCCGAGGCTTCATTCGATGTCATGACGCCCATCGGAGTCAATAATGGAACGGTAACCGAGATCGTTGCCTTGAGAGATGGTGACAGCGGACGGATCGATATTGGGCTCGTGGATAAGGTCAACTACAACATCACCCGGGAAGCCAACAGGCTGTATGTAGACATCGAAAGAGTGGAGGGAAGGAAGCCCGTTGCCGCGGTGAAACCAGCCCTGGCCGAGGACATCGAGAAGCTTGTGAGTCTGGAACCTGCCAAGTCGCTGACAGACGTTTCGGTGATGCAACGGGGCGAAGTCACCGAGGTGACGGTCGCGGCGGATGGGATGATCGGAGATTACAACGCCTTCACACTCGAATCACCGCCGCGCCTCGTGATCGATCTGTGGAAACTAAAGAGCCGTTTCCCCAAGAATGTGGTTACAGCAGGAACATCTCACCTCAGCAGAGTCCGTATCGGAAGGCATCCGGAAAAAACCCGGTTGGTTTTTGATGGATCGGGCTCCAAATTGCCCCCTCATCGGATTGATCGTTTCCAGAGCAAACTCCTCGTGACCTTGGGGAATGTTGAGGCCCTGGAGCGTGAAGTCGCAGGGTTTCTCGCTGCTGTCGATTTCAAACAGATAGACAACAAGTCTCGGATGGTCCTCTCCAGCTCGAAGCGGGTCGACTACGAGATCTTCAAAGTCTCCCAACGGGATATTGTGGTCGAGTTGAAAAAGACAAGTGTCTCGAAGCACCTGAAACGGGCGCTCGATGCGAGGGCTTTTGACAGCGCCGTCGAATACATTCGCCTCTACAACGTGAGATCGGAGAGTTCGAGAGATGTTAGGGTGGTTGTACACCTGAGGGAGGTGGTGGATTTCGAAGCCTTTCAAGAAGGCAATCGGATCTTCGTGGACTTTCAGAGACCGAGACGAGTGGGCGCTGGAGAGACCGGGGTTAAGCTGGCTGCGAAGACTGGGGCTGTGCAGCCGGAGGAGACAGTCGTTCCTGAGCCCCTGAAGCCTGAAATAGAAGTCCAGGAAGAAAAACCCGAATCTCCATCGGCTCCACCGCCGGTGGTCCCCGGCGAGAAGGAGACGGCAAAGAAAGCCGTTCCTGCCGAGGATAAGGTCGGTAAATCCGCCTCGGTTCAGGTCGCGAAAGCCGAAAAGAGCGTCCACAAGCAAACCACGGTGGAATCAGGAAACCCTGAACCAAAGACAGGAACCCAGGAAAAATCCACCTATGAATTCGCCCTCACACCGGGAAAGGAATACACGGGAAGGCGCCTTTCCCTTGACTTCAAGGATGCGGACATTAAGAACATCCTCCGCTTGATCGCTGAGGTGAGTAACCTCAACATCGTGGCAGGCGAGGACGTGAAGGGCAAAGTGACGATTCGACTCATCGATGTCCCCTGGGATCAGGCTTTAGATATCATTCTCTTTTCCAACAATCTCGGTATGATGCGGATGGGGAGTGTTATCCGTGTTGCTCCCGTCGCGCGCCTCAAGAAGGAAGAAGAGGAGGTGCTGAGTTCGAAGAGAACCAAGGACAAGCTGGAGGACCTCGTTACCGAGCTGATCCCGGTGAATTACTCCACGGCACAGGAACTGTCGACACAGGTCAAAAACATCCTCACGGAACGGGGATCAGTTTCCATCGACAGTCGGACAAACACACTGATTGTCAAAGACATTCCGAGGAACGTTGCTGAAGCGAAGGAACTCGTCGAAAATCTGGATACGAAGACACCGCAGGTCATCATCGAAGCGAGAATCGTTGAGGCGAGCACCAATTTCTCGCGAGAACTCGGAATTAAATGGGGCGGTGAGGCAGGGTATGACAGTGCCGGAAACCCCGATATCCAAATCGGAGGTGAAGGGAGCACGATAGGAATCACCGGAAGCGTTCCCGGGGCTTCACCAACCAATACGGCAGCCAATTTTCCGATAGGGGCGGCGACGAGCGCCATCACATTCAATCTCGCCAACCTCGGAGACATCACCAATCTGGATGTCGAATTGAGCGCTTTGGAAACGGCTGGCGAGGGGGAGATTATTTCGGCACCGAGAATCGCCACCCTCGACAATAAGGAGGCTTCGATCGAGCAGGGCCTCAGAATTCCCTACCTGAAGCTGACGGCAGAAGGGACAGCGACGACGGAATTCATCGAGGCGAACATCAAACTCACGGTCACTCCGCATGTCACGAATGATGGCCACATTAAGATGAATATCAAGGCATCGAAGGACACGCCTGATGATTCGATTACGGTTCAGGGCGTTCCGGCCATTGACAAGAAGGAAGCAATCACCGAGGTTCTCGTCAGAGACGGTGACATCGTGGTGATTGCCGGGATCTATAGCATCGAAAAAACCGACAACATCGAGCGGGTCCCCCTGCTCGGTCGGGTTCCGATCCTAGGCTATCTCTTCAAGAAAACCATCAAATCCGATGACAGGAGGGATCTGTTGATCTTCATATCTCCGAAAATCGTTGAGGAGACCGCGTAAGGCGTAGCGTGGCTTGTCACGGGGTCTACCATTTGGTAAAGTGAGGCCGAGTTTGGGAGATTTTCCCGGCTCGGCCTTTGCACATGGAGAACGGGGCTCAGGGATCGGCGTTCGGCTGCTAGTGAAAGCAGTGAATGTAATGAGGCGTATCTCATTCAGAAGCTGTTCCCTGACAACTGAGAGCCGAAGGCGGTAATTTCGGAGGGACAGATGACACGAGCTCGGTTGATCACCGAGATTTTCTTTATTGTCCTTTTCGTGGGGTTGTCTCTGCCTCGGTCCCTTCCTTTGGCCGCTGATGAGGCTGAGGCTCTGTATCAAATGGCCCGCCGCGAATATTACGCCCTCGAGAAGTCTGAGCAGAGGAAGAAAAAGCGGATCTACTGGGAGCGGTGCATTCACCGATTTGAGAGGATTTACGACAAATTTCCGAAGAGTAACCGTGCCGATGATGCCCTTTTCATGGTCGGGAAGCTCTATGAAGAGCTCAGCCATTATTCGGGCCTGTCGTCTGACTTGAACTTGGCGATTTCTCCCTATCAGCGGTTGACAACCTACTACCCCGCGAGTCGTTACGCCGATGATGCCCAGTACAGAATTGGAGTCATCCACCAGAGCAACAGAGACTTTGAAAGGGCCTACCTGAGCTTCTCTAAGGTTGTGGAACGGTTTCCTTCTGGGGACATGATCAGTGCCGCTCGCGAGCAGTTGGTCGAGCTGGAGCCATACCGTCCAAGGCCGAAGCGACTGGTTCAGGTGATGAGTATCAGACACTGGTCCAGTGCTGAGTATACCCGGGTGGTGATCGATCTCGATGGGGAGACCGAGTACAGCGACCATATTTTGAGAAGCGACCCGGAACTCGGTAAACCTCCAAGAGTCTATTTGGACATCCAGTCCGCCCGAATCAGTCCTGCACTGCGTCAGCCCATACCGATTCAGGACGGGCTCCTGACCATGGCACGGGCGGCCCAGCACTCAAAAGACGTGGTCAGGGTTGTCCTCGATATGGAGTCGCTCAGCACTTACAGGACCTTCCCCCTCAACCCGCCGTTCCGGATTGTCATCGATGTCCAGGGAAATGGGCAGATTCCTGAACAGCCTGAAAGGAGGGATCAGGCCCCCCAAAAGCCCTCTCTTCCGCAACAACTCGGTCTTGGCGTGAGGCGAGTCGTCATCGACCCAGGCCATGGTGGGAAGGACCCCGGTGCCATCGGTCCGCAAGGCCTCAAGGAGAAGGACGTTGTCCTGAAGATCGCCAGGAAGCTGGAAAAGAAGCTCCGCGACGAACTCGGACTCGAGCCGATCCTTACCCGGAGAGACGACAGATTCATATCGTTGGATGAGAGAACAGCGATTGCGAATGCTCAGAAGGCCGATCTCTTTATCTCAATCCACGCAAACGCCATCCGAGGCAGGAGAACGAGAGGGATTGAGACATACGTTCTGAATTTTGCGACCGATGAGGAAGCCATGAAGTTGGCAGCTCTTGAGAATGCGGTATCGACGAAGAAACTGAGCGACCTCCAGTACATTCTGTACGATCTCATGCGAACCGCAAAGATCAGCGAATCCCGCGCTCTGGCCGAAAACGTTCAAGGTTCAATTTACGGGCGCCTCCGAGGCAAATACTCTCGGGTCAAAGATCTGGGTGTCAAAGAAGCCCCGTTCTACGTTTTGATCGGGGCAAATATGCCCTGCATTCTCGTTGAAGTTTCCTTTATCAGTAACCGGGAAGAGGAGAGACGGCTGCGAAGCGATTCATACCTCGATGACCTGGCCAGTGGGATCAAAAACGGTATTATGAGGTATATGAGGGAGATCGGACAGCCCCCGACGATTTGAGGACGATTCAGAAGCCAGGAATCACAACCCAGTCGGAATAAGCATCAGAGCGCTTATCTCTCGGATGGTCTTCATACCGCTTTTTCAGATGCCTTGAGCAAATGGCTCGTTGAAAGACAGGGTGGGGGAGAATTCCCTCCAACAATCTGGTCCTGAAAGATAACCAGTCGCTCCGTTCTTATTCTGACTCCTGACTCCCGACTCCTGACCCCTGCGATTCCGACCCCATTTCATGGGGAGTTAGGTCCTTAAACTCCAATTCAATTCTGTGTGATCCCATCCAGTGGTTTAGCTGAGGGGTAAAGACCAGGTCAATCGGTCCGGACGCGAGAGAAAGCCGATCGGCCATGCGAAAGCCTATCGCGTCAAATGTCTTTCGGTCTCCGATTCTCAGTTTGAGGCTGTTGGTTCCAACGATTCTTCTGTCGTAGACGGCCGCATTCTTCGTGAGAAACAAGGGTCGCGGATTCCCCACACCATGGGGTTCGAAGCGTACCAGATCCTTGACGAGCCGCCGATCGATTTGGTCCAGCGTGACTTCCGCGTCAATGTAAAGGCTCGGAGCACGTGCCGCCTCGAACCGTTCCTGGGATACGGTCCTTTCAAAGATGTCCCGAAGCTCTCCGACCAATTCGGATTTAACGGTAAACCCCGCCGCTCCTCGATGGCCACCGAAACCCACCAGGAATGCTTCGCATCTCTTGAGAGCCTGGTAGAGGTCCAGTCCTTCAATTCCACGGGCCGATCCTCGGCCAAAATTGTCATCTTTGAAGGCGACGAGAACGGAGGGCATCCCAAAGCGTTCGACGAGCCGGGAGGCGACAATTCCAATGACCCCTGGGTGCCATTGACGAGAGGAGAAGAAGAGGCAGGACCGTCGAAGATTCTCTGGATGACGCTCAACCGTGGTCAAGATCTCACCAAAGATCTGATCTTCCAGAGTCTGTCGACGGCGATTCAGATGCTCCAGCTCCGAGGCGATATTTCTGGCCTCGTTCCAGCTCTGGGTCAAGAGGAGATCCACCGCCTTGCCGGCGTGATCGAGCCGACCGCAGGCGTTTAGGCGCGGAGCCAATTGAAATGCGACATGGCCGGTGTTGATGGCTCTCCCTTCCAAACCTGAAAGGGCAATCAACGCTTTGATCCCTTTGCGCTCACCCTTGGTGAGTTCCTCGAGACCAAACTTAACAAGAATTCTGTTCTCGTCGACCAGGGGGGCCAGATCAGCGATGGTACCGAGCGATACGAGATCAAGGTATTTTCTCAGATTGGGTGAGCGGCCAGGACGCCAGAATCCCCTTTCGCGAAGTTTTGCCCGAAGGCCAATGAGAAGTTTGAACGCCACCCCGACACCAGAGAGCCCATCGAAGGGAAAGTGGCAGTCTCTCCGTTTTGGGTTGAGAATGGCTTCTGCAAGAGGGAGCTCAGCTGGAGGCTCATGATGATCGATCACGATGGTATCGATGCCAAGCCTTCCGGCCTCATGAATCTCATGATCACTGGACACGCCGCAGTCAGCGGTTACGAGGAGATGAAGGCCTTCGTCGGCGAAGCGTCTGATCGCGTCGATGTTGAGGCCATATCCCTCGGTGATCCGGTGAGGGATGTAATATCGCACCATCGCGCCCAAATCATTCAAGAAAGCGGTCAGGATAGCTGTCGAAGTGATGCCGTCCGCATCGTAGTCCCCGTATATGAGCACGTTCTCTCGCTTGTCGATGGCCTTCATCATCCGATTCACGGCTTTTTCCATGTCCTTCATCAGAAAGGGGTCGTGGAGGTGGGACAGAGAGGGCCTGATAAACCGTTCCCCGTCTTTTGGAGTGCTCACACCGCGGTTCGATAAGATTTGAGCGGCAAGCGGGGAGATTGCGAGATGCTTTGCGAGGCTTCTTGAGATTTCGGGGTCGTGGCGTCTTAACCTCCAGGTTTTATCCATTCTTGAGCGTCCCCACAATGTCGGTTATTCGCGATATGCCCCGTCTTTTGAGGTATTGACTCAGTCCATCGATGATCTCCAGAGTCGTCCGGGGATTGAAGAAATGGGCTGTACCGATTTGCACAGCTGATGCCCCGGCGATCATGAATTCCAAGGCGTCACTCGCCTTTGCAATTCCCCCAACGCCGATGACCGGGACACACGCGACTTTCGCGACCTGCCAGACCATTCTCAACGCAACCGGTTTGATAGCAGGGCCTGAAAGTCCACCGGTGACATTGCCAAGTGCGGGGGTTTGGGTCTCGACATCGATGGCCATCCCCAGCAAGGTGTTGGTCAGAGAGATTGCATCGGCCCCTCCGTCTTGAACGCTTCGGGCGATTACGGTGATGTCCGTCACGTTCGGAGAAAGCTTCGCAATGACCGGGAGCGAAGTCCTCCCTTTGACCGCACGGATAACCTCGTTAGCCATTTGAGGGTCGTGTCCAAATAAACACCCTCCTCGTTCGACGTTTGGGCAGGAAATATTGACCTCTAGACCCGCGACCTCCTCGCCGTCAAGTTTTTTCGCCAGCCGGCTGTATTCTTCCACAGTATACCCGAAGATATTCACGATGATCGGGGTGTCGTGTTGGCGAAGAAAGGGGAGTTTCTCTCGAACAAAAGCCTCCACACCGACGTTCTGTAGGCCGATCGCATTCAACATCCCGGCTGGCGTTTCCACAATACGAGGAGACGGGTTGCCCTCGATGGGTTTCAAGGAAATACCCTTGGGAATGACCGCTCCCAGTCGATTTAAATCCACGAGAGAAGCGTACTCGTCACCGTAACCAAAAGTCCCGGAGGCTGTAATCACGGGGTTTTTCAGACGAATCCCCGCGATGTTGACCGAAATATCAGGTTTTTTTTTCATGAGCCGGGCGCCTGTGTTTCTTATGGGTGAACACCATTGTCCCTTCGCTCTGATGTTCTCGTGGTGACCCTGTTCCCACCGTCCGCAGGGCTCTGAAGACGATCTTCGACCCTGAGTCTCGTCGCAGCCTGCTCCTCCTCGATAGGTGCCCCATCCTGCCGGAGGCGGGATCGCTCATGGACAGGGGTGTTCTCCTCCCCGGTTTACTTTGCCTCTTTTTGATACCAGGGCCTCAGTTCTGATCACTGAGGCCTTGCTGTCAGACGAGTCGTTTCGTTTTTTCCCAATCGATCTTGTCCGCATCGAAAACAGGTCCGTCTTTACAAACCATTTGGTAACCCCGGCCCCGGATTCTCACGGCACAGCCCAGACAGGATCCCACACCGCAGGCCATTCTGGCTTCCAGAGAAACCTGACAGGGGATAGAGAGTTTTTCCGTGATGGCGGCCACCCGCGCCACCATGTTGAGGGGCCCGCATGCATAAACCACGGTTTTCTGATTCTTTGCCAAATGTGGTCCCTCTCTCTCAAACCAATCGGTCACCACGCCCATCTCTCCCATACTCCCGTCCTCTGTGCTCGTTCTTATGGTTGCCCCCATCCGCTCGAGTTCCGGTTTCATGAGAATATCGTCTTTTGACTTTCCCCCGATATACACCCGCACATCTGCGCCCTTTTCCCGTTGCAGAATCGATTCAGCCAGACCGAAAAGAGACGCAATGCCGAGCCCTCCCGCGATAATGACAGCGGTCCCCATCTCTTCTGGAATGGTATAGCCTCTTCCAAGGGGTCCAATCATATCCACCGGCTGGCCTCTTGTCCATCCAGCCATCAGACGCGTTCCCTGACCCACGACTCGAAACAAGATGGACAGACGCCTCTGCGGCTCAACCTGATGGGGCTTAATCGAATGGATACTAAAGGGTCTTCTCAAAAGGGGATCGAGGGATGGACTGGTTCGGACCATGAAGAATTCCCCGGGGGCTACCCTGAGGCAATCCATGGGAGGTAAAGAGAGCTCTATTCGGTGCGTTCCAGTTGAAACGAGACGGTTCTCCGCGACCTGGGCAGTAAATTGATCGATCTTTGTTTCACGAGCCCCAGAAGCGGGTTCATGGGGTTTCACAGTCGAGCTCGAGTTCCATGACGATTCCGTCTTCATGGTTGTCCTGATAGTAACCTTTTCGTATCCGTGTTTGTCGGAAACCGAATTCAGTGTAAAGGGCTTGAGCCGGACGATTTGATTTTCTCACCTCCAGACCGATCCAGCTTGTCCCGTGGCTCCGAGAGAACTCGATCAAGAAGGCCATGAGCTTCCTGCCGATACCGTTCCGTCTAAAACCCCTTCGAACGGTGAGATTCAGGAGATAAGCCTCATCACATACGATCCAGAAAATCAGATATCCTACGACCTGATGTTCAGTATGGGTCACAAAGGCATGACAGGAGCGATTCCTCAACTCGCTCAGATAATTATCAACAGACCAACCAGGGCCTTGCCCTTGCCTCTCCAGAGCCATGACCTCGGCTAGATCTTCTCGCGACATGGGACGAATCGCCAGTCCTTTCAGCGGAGTTCTCATGGGTTCAATTGCAATTTTTCAATTGAAGCAAGTACTTTTTCAGACGCTTCTCTCAGATCTGGATCCTCAGAGATTTCAAGCACCTTCTGCAGGGCTCTCTCGGCCTCGGCGGATTCGCCCTGTGCCAAGTGAAGGTTTCCAATTTCGAAAAAGGCCAGCTCCAGCCACCCCTTCTGGTCGGCTAGGGTGTCGACGATCGTCTGAAAATGATAGAGTGAGAGCTGGTAGGTCTTTTTCTGAAGGTAGATTTCTCCCATTCGAAAGTGACATTCAGCCTTGATGGCTCCATTTTTTGACGCGAGCGCACGATCAAGGTGGTGCAATGCGCTCGCACTGTTCTTATCCTTGAAATAGATGATCCCGAGATAGTAGGAAGCCAGAATGGCCGTTTCTGATTCAGGGGCCTTCTCGACGACGCTTTTGAATAGGTCCTCGGCCCTTTTCTGATCCCTCCGTTCATAGTAGATTTTTCCTAGCTCATATTGAGCCGCCACGGTCCAAAAATCGTCATTCCCTTTTTGCAGAATCTCGGAAAAACTCTCAATCGCCTTCTCAACGTCTCCAAGCGGAATGGCGGCCTGTCCTCTCAGATAAAGACACTCATCAAGGTTTTTCGAGTCAGGATACTCGAGCGTGAGGATCTCAACGTTTGTAATGGCGTCCTTGAATTCTCCCTCATAGAAATAACATCGGGATATCTTGTACAACGCATTCTCTCTCTGGGATGGGGTATTGAGGAGGTTGAAAAAATAGGGAAGGGCGTCTTTACATTCCCCCTTCTGAAAGTGGACCTCTGCCAATAGCAGCTGGGGTAAGGTTTTTTCAATCTGACCTGATGGAAGTTTGAGCAACCGGTGGGCGACTCGGGTCATCGCATCGAGATCCCCAAGATTGAGCAGGGACCATCCGAGGTTCACGAGCGCCGGAGCGAGCATTTTGCTCTCCGGAAATTGACTCACGAATTGACTGAATGCCTCCTCAGCCTTCTGATAGTTCTTCTTTTCAAGCTGAATCTCTCCGATCCGGTAAAGGGCATCGTGATTTGGAACTGATTTTGGAAACCTCTGGGTCAATTCCTGGAATGATTCGAGGGCTGCTTCCGTTTGTCCTGTTTTTAGCTGGCACCATCCGATTCCATAGAGTGCCGATGGCGCCCGGGGGTCCTGAGGGTAGCTCTTGTAAAACTCCGTGTAGTGTCGACCGGCCAACTGGAACTGGCCCAGTTTCAACCGATTCTCGGCGAGTTGGAAGAGCGCATCCATGCGCAAGTCGACGGGTAGATCAGAGGAAGCAGAAATGCTTTCCCGGAGGAGCTGAACCGCTCGGTGGTAGTTCTTCATCTGGCTAAAGATGAGACCGCGATAATACTGCTGCTGAAACCGATATGGCCCCTTGGGAAAGGCCGTTACTCCCTTTCGAAAATAGGCCTCTGCCTCGGTAAGGGTTTTCTCTTGGAGTGATATGAGACCCAGAGCGAAGAGGCTCTTTTCCAGGAGAGGACTGTCAGAGGTCTTTCCGACAAATTCCATATAGTAGGCCTTGGCTTCTTTCCATCGATTGAGCTGTACACAGGATTCGGCCAGCCAGAACAAACCGTTAGTTTGGCTGACCGTGTCCGCAGCATCCTCGTTGATAAAGCTGAGAAAGGTTTCACGGGCCTTGCGGAATTTGGCCTGATTAAAATACGCTTTTCCCAAAAGATAGGTCATGTCCAGCCTATGCTGGCTCTCCGGGAACTTCTTGAGGAACTCGAGGATTTGACTCTCCGCGGCTGGATAGAGTCTGTCCTCATAAGCACCCACAGCAATCGCCACCATCTGACTTTCGGAAAGAATCTCACCAGATGAGGGATCACCTTGCCACACGAGAAGCGCCCATCCAACGCCTATAGCCGTAATTGTCCGTCGCCATCTGAAAAGCATCATCAACGTTCCCCGATGAGATCCTGGCTAATCATCGCTTCCGCTCGTCTGAGGTCATCCTCAGTATTGACGTTGAGGAAGGATGTCAACTCGGGATCAAACCCAGAAATCTCCCTTTCGGAGACATATATTACGTTGAGCTCTATGAAAAAATCAACGATCTTCAGGTTCGTTCTCGAAATGAGGTTTTCCATCGCCTCGAGACATCTCTTGGAATATATCGCGTGGAGGGGCTGAAGGCCGTCAGACGTTTTCGGAATGATCACATCTCCCTCGTTCTCTTTTCCGATCATGTACCGAATCAATGGGGGGTTCAGGAATGGCATGTCTGAGGCAAAACAGAAAACAGAGTCACTGCACGCGTATTTCAGACCTGTGTAAAGGCCACCCAGAGCTCCCTTATTGGAAATCAAGTCAGGATAAACCCGAACACGATACGATCGAAACCAACTGGGTTTGTTAGCCACGACAATGAGGTCGTTAAACAGTTCATTCAAGACCCCATAGACACGCTCAAAGAGGGGCACGCCTCCCACTTCGAGAAACAGTTTATCTCGCCCCATTCTCGTGCTTTCGCCGCCAGCCAGAATAATCCCTGTCACGGTTCTTCTCCGGACGCGCTTGCTTGCACGAGTAATTAGCACCTTTGTGCCGCAAAATCAATATCGGCCCTCCGAGACGTCGACCGTTGCGGATTCTTGCGAGATAGGGCCTCGGCTCAGACTTCACCGAGCCCTGAATCTAAGAATTCGGGCCAATACTACTCGGCATTGACATGTCCGGTGAATCGATATATATATGGCGTTATCCGCTGTTGAACGACATGGAAGGCGGTGGCTCAGAAAACGGTTGAGGATGGTTCTTGATGGAGGCTGGCTGAGCGGTCTCCAGTCAGAGCTCAACGCCAAGATATGGGTTTTGGCCACCGATTTGAATATCGGGCGAAAGAAATCAGGCCATGATTGTCTGAAGCGTGGCCGAGGATCGGTCGATTTCTTCCACGTGTTTTCTTGAGCCATGACAGAACGGTTGGCATTTTTCTTGCTAAATTCATCAAATTGTTGACAATTTGAACAAGACAGGGTTCCCTGTCGATTTTGTCACCGTGCAGCCTCTCTTTTGCCAGGAACCGAGTGGTGTAGACTGTACATTTTTCTCTCAAGGAATCCATGACTTCACCACATTACCATGGAATATTTTAGACTCCTAGGTCTCAAGAGAGAACCCTTCTCGAGTACTCCAGATCCGAGATTCTTTTACCTATCAGACGAATACAAGGAGTGCCTTCAGAAGCTTGAGATCTCGATCCGTTTGAAGCGAGGACTCAACTTGATTCTTGGAGAGGTTGGGACAGGGAAGACGACGCTCAGTCGGGTTCTGCTGCAACGGTTTGAGCAAGATTCGGAAGTATATCGATTCTACTACCTATTAGATCCAGGATTCAGCTCGGATTTTCAGTTCTTCAGCAACTTGGTTTCTCTCTTTGGAATCGAGGCACCGCGAAGGTGTACCTACGACTATCGACAGGCGATTCAGAAGTACCTGTTGCAGACAGGGGTTGAGGACCGGAAAACCATCGTCTTGGTGGTTGATGAGGGCCAAAAGTTATCCCGCTCTCATATCGAGCTTTTGAGAACGCTCCTCAATTATGAGACAAACGAGTATAAGCTCCTCCAGGTGATTCTTTTTGCACAAATGGAGTTTTTGGAGCGGATCAGGGGACTGGAGAATTTCACCGATCGGATCAACATGACCTATAAATTCCTTCCTCTCGATGAGGTGGAGACGAGAGAATTGATTGATTATCGGCTGAAAGTGGCGGGGATGAATAACGAATCATCCCTGTTTACGGATGACGGCTATATGGCTATCTTCACGAACACGATGGGATATCCTCGAAAAATCATTACCCTGTGCCACCATGCGTTGTTGACCATGATGATTCGAGGGAATGATATTGTGGACGAGAAGGTGGTGCGACTCGCTTTTCAAACAGGGGGGAGTCAAATTTGACGACTGAGGAAAAGAAAAGGGATATCGACGCCACGAATCAGCTGCTTGCGGTCATTCGAGGTGAAAGAACGGAACTCGATGTGTCGCTCCCCGAATCGCGTGAGGAGAAAGCCCCACCGCCTGAGCCAAACCTTCGGTTTGAGAAAAAGGGGAGAAGGCGTTTCCCCTTTCCCTCGCGCTCCAAAAGAACGGTGGGCTTGGACGTGGGCTCCCATACCATCAAGTGCATCTATCTGGAAAAGAGAGGATTCAGTCGGGTTGAACTGCTTCATGCGGAAGCGGTCGAAGTGTCGCCCCAAGAGAAGAATCTCGAGGGTGGTGACGGCACCCATGCCACGGTCGGTGCTATACGGAGGGTCATGGAGAACATCCCCGCCTACCGCGCCAAAATCGTCACATCGGTGGGGGGTGTTTCGACGGCCATTCGGCAGGTCGAACTCCCGAAGATGTCTGCCAAAGAGCTGTCCTCCTCGGTCGATCTGTGGTCCAGGAACTATATTCCCTTTGATATCAAGGAGGTCCAGCTGGATTACCAGGTCTTTGGTTTCGATAGATCTTCACGGAAAATCCGCCTGATCCTCGTGGCCGTGATCAAGGATCATGTTCGACAGCACATCGACCTACTTCATGAAGCTAACGTCGACCCTGTTCTTGTCGATGTCAATCCCCTGGCGATCATGAACGCTTTTCTCTTCAATGAAGAAATCGGTGGGGATGAATGGATCATCCTCCTCGATGTCGGGGATCGCAACACGACCCTCTGCATCTATAGCGAGACGGGTCAGTATTTCGTCCGCAACCTCATGATTTCTGGGAGTGATTTTACCCGTGATATTCAGCGTAAACTCGGACTCCCCTATGGGGATGCCGAGCGCTGCAAACGGGGAGAGCTCATGGCCCCTGAGGGAAAGAGTGGTTTTGGGAGGCTGACCGAGATCGTTAGACCTTCCCTCGATGCGCTCATCAAGGAAGTCCGGAGATCTCTCACGTACTATGAAAACCAGGCGAGAACGAAAGGGTTTAGTCAGATCGTCCTGACCGGCGGGAGCGTCCTCATGGAGGGATTCCCTGAGTATTTGGGGGAAAACCTGGGGCTTCCCATAAAGGTCCTGGATCCATTCAAGGAGATTGAAACCGGAGGAATCTCCATTCCCGGACCTGCAAGTCAGTTTGCCCTGGCCGTGGGGCTTGCCCTGAGGGACTACAAATGAAATTCAAGATAAACATTTACAGACGTGGGAAAAGCACGAAGGAGATCAGGGAGGCAAAAGCCGTCATCAAGGAACCCTCTCCGAGCCGCCTCCCCCTGTTCGTTTTTTTTGGGATGATTATGCTGATCATTCTGGGCTATGCGTACCTCTATTCAGGACAGGTCGCAACTCTGAAGCGAAAAATGAGAGCCGATCAGAAACAGATCATGCTACTCCGCCAGTTTCTCAATCAGGTCGAAGAGAGCCAGAAATCCGGGGTTTATCAGCTCCTCGTCGACCTAGCGGGACGGCGAGTCCTTTGGCAAGACAAACTCGTGGAACTCAGTCGACTGGTTCCAGATGACATTCGTTTGACGCGACTCAGCGTGGACCTTGTCGAGAGAAATCCAGATCGAAGACAGCCCAGACAAAAGGTCAAAGAAACGGTTTTGACCATAAGAGGCGAGACGCTGACAGCACCGGGACAGGATTCATTGGACCACATTGCCCGGCTTATTATGAATCTGAATGATTCCCCGACCTTTAGCAAAAATTTCACGCCCCTTGCGCTGGTTTACACCCAGCGCGTCAAGACCCGGGATCGGGAATTCATGGAGTTCGAGTTGAACGGTCGTTTGCACGAGAAGCCGAGGAAAGGTTAGCCCTATGCTGTCTGTCCGCAAAATGATCGTCATTCTTGTGACGATTGTCATCCTGCTGGGCGCCTTTTTTGTCGCGACCCTCTACTATCCGACGAATAAGCGGGCGCGGCGAATTGCTGAGCGCCGCGCCATACTGGAGGCCCAGGTCGAGAATTCCGCCCCGGCAGGCGCACGGGCATCGGCAGAGGGGGATTTTGGGGATGTCGTGGGGATGGATATTAATTTCTTCAAGAATCGAAAACTCTCGCCCATGAGAGGTATCCCGGACCTCCTGGAGCAAATCAATCGGATGGGCAATCAAATGAACATTCGATTCGTGGCGGTCAAGCCGCTGGAGGACGAGGATAATCCAGCATATCGAAAATATCCATTTTTGATTGAAACCCGGGCCGCCTATCCTGAACTCGTCAACTTTGTGCACCGAATAGAGCATGGTCTCGGTTTGAGCCTGAATGACCTTCGAATCGAAAGCGATGAAAAAGACCCCTCGATGCACCGCCTTCAGTTCACCCTGAACACGTTTGAATTAAAAGATGAACTGCCAGGTGGCGAGGCACTCCTGGGCAAAGGAGCGGGGGTGAGACCCGAGGCAATCAGTCCGGTCTCTGTCCACCGAGATCCTTTCGGGGCAAAGAAGGCGACTACGGTTTCTCCCTCACCGGAAAAGCCGGAGCCATCCCAGGCAGTGGTTAGGCCGAAACGGAGGCGGCCGAAACTTGTCCTCATGGGCATCCTGGATATTGCAGGGAGCAAAATCGCCATCATTAATAACGAAGTCATGAGGCCGGGTGAGACGATTGGTAAACAAAGAATCGAGCGGATCGAGGATGATCACGTGATTCTTGTAGGCGGGGAGGAGCGATTTCCCCTCTATTTGAAGAACACCCCACCTCCTAAAAGACGCGAGGTGAAACAATGAACAGTCCGATTTTCAAGATCTTTGGTGTTGTTTTGGCCATGCTTCTCAGCTCTGCTATTCTCATGCCGTGTGAGGGCGTGGACGCGACGGATCTCTTGTCCAGTGAAAAGCCCCTTTCCATCAAGGTCAGAGATGTGGACATTCGCGACGTGCTGCGGGTGATTGCAGAGGAATATGGCTTGAATATCGTCCTCGGGACGGGCGTAGAAGGACGGATCTCGTACGAAATCGACAATACAACACTCAGAGCTGGTTTTGAGGCGATTCTGAAGAGTAATGGCCTCGGCTACCTTGTTGAAGATAACATCATCCGAGTTGATGATCTGAGGACCCTAAGGGCGAAACTCCAGGAGGAGCTTGAGATTCACCGTGTTCAACAGCAGTTGAGACAGGCTCGAAAACTCGACGAGCCGCTTCAGACAAAAGAGATTCGACTTGACTATATCGGTGACACGCTTTCGTCCCGACCGGGGAAAGCCGAGAATCTCAAGGAACTCTTGGAGCCCCTGCTTAGCCACAGAAAGGGGAAGGGTGTCGACAGGGGAGCGAACATCGAACTGCTTGGCGAGAGAAACACACTGGTGGTGACAGACGTGGAAGAGAATCTCCAGGAGATCGAGGCCGTGGCGAAGCGTCTTGACCGGCCGAGTTCTCAGGTGAGGATCGAAGCGCGAGTTGTGGAGGTTAACCATACCGACCTCTTCGCCCTGGGAATTCAGTGGGGGGGGAGGTATGAGAGTAGAGAGACGACGACCCGGACCCCCTCCGGTGACACATTACCAAAGACGACCATCGGAGGGCGACGCGCAGGCACAACAGGAGGAACACTGCAGGGCACATCGCGGGACCTAGGGGTCGACCTCCCCTTGATCGGCGAGTTTGCTCCAGTTGGAACGATCGGTTATACTCTCTTGGATAATTTGAGCCTCGATATCGAGCTTCAGGCACTCGAAGACAAAGGAAAGCTGAGACTCATATCAAAGCCGAGTCTTCAGGTGATTGAGAATGAGAATGCGGAAATCCTCGTGGGCTCTCAGGT
>JABAOF010000310.1_pt3 | contig 17500 bp, 15 predicted proteins | sample 7062171 | NCBI WGS metagenome assembly JABAOF01 (sample SAMN14538628, study PRJNA623070) | marine sediment metagenome | biome: marine biome [ENVO:00000428]; feature: marine pelagic biome [ENVO:01000023]; material: deep marine sediment [ENVO:00002113] | place: India: Gulf of Khambhat ...
GCTATCCTTCCCTCGACAATTGACGCCGGAAGAGCAACCAAATCAGCGACATCTCCCTCTGGCTTATAGAACAATCTCCATTCTTTGTCCACGAGATTTCCTTTGTCCTATCCTGGCTGAGATAGATATTCTTCTACTTCATCAAAAAATCTTCTCTTTATATCGTCGCTGGGTGGAGGAGTGCAAAGACTTACTATCACATAGAGTAATGTATTCAGTAACATTGTGGGGATTATGGGATGGAGGCCGAAGAGAATCGGTGGATAGAGAAATCCGGCAACCAGATACGATGTACCGGAAATAATCCCGGCAAGAGCCCCCTGTCTCGTTCCCCTCTTCCAGAGAATTCCACCAACAAGCGCCGGTCCCCACTGGGCAAATCCAGGGACAGCTATCCTGGTAAGATAAAGGGCAAGGGCTATCCTCTGCCAGAGGGCAATCCCCAGGCTGAGGATAATAATAACAATAACCGCTCTCTTGGTCCACCTGATAAGTTCGCGGTCAGTCGCCTGGGGTTTAAACAGACCATGTATCAGATCCCTGGAGACGAATATGCTTGCGGTCATCAACTGCACGGCAGCAGTCGATATGGCGGCAGCGATAACGCCCATCAGAACAAAGATAGAGAACCAACTCGGAAGATAACGGGTAACTATAACCTGAACAATATTATCGGCTTCCTTGCCTACGAGAGGGGGCACAGCTGTCCCCGACATATGACTGATCGCCGGAGCGACCAGGGAACCCCAGATAAATGGGATTGTATAGAATCCAATGCCTCCGAAGAGAAAAAGCAGTAACGGAAACCATTTGAACAGAGCTTTTCCCCTTGCCGTCATTATTCCTATGACAATATGAGGCCATGAGAATGCCATCATCCCCACAATCAACGTTCCCCCCAGTGCAACCGTGGTAAAGAAACCTTCCGGCCCGGGCGTGGTAAGTAGCGCTGGTTTGTTGCTGGAGAGGACACTTGCTGCCTCTGAAAGTCCACCGGGAAAGACTATTCTCGTTACCCAGACCAGTGAACCGAGAAAGGCAGCTGAGTAGACGATGCCCAAAAAGATATTCACCCACGCCGATATTCTCATCCCGCCGAGAAGAACAATAATTATCAGAAGCAATACCGTATAAATGGCGCCGACAATTATTGGCAGGCCAGTGAGAGCATTGAATCCAAGACCAACGCCCAGCGGCTGGATACCTATATAAGGAATAATGGAAGCAAGAAGGACCAGAGCAAATAACGCCCTCAGGAGCTTTGATTCGTATCTTTCAGATAATGCTTCAATTGGCGAGAGGAATCGGTTGAGACGGGAGAGGGCCCACAGGCGAGGACCGATGAACATATAGAGAGCGGCAAACCCAGCCACGCATCCCCACACAAAATAGACATAACCGGGCCCGTGCCGATAGAGAAATCCTGGATAACCATAAAATGTCCATGCACTGGAGACGGCAAAAAGAACGAAGAAAAACATAATTAGGGTTCCTATGCCCCGACCGGCAAGGAAATAGTCCTCAGCAGTCTTTGCCGAAATTTTGTATCCATAGACCGCCATCCACACCACAATTAAGCCAAAAATAGTAAGGACAATAATCCCCATTATTTCTTCACCGTCTGAACGGCCAGTATCTGAAAAAGTATATCAGATAGGCCACGATCCATATAATTACGAATGCCAGGCCAGCAAGGTAGGGCAAGGTCATCCATCCGAATATAAGAATCTCCTTCCCAAAATACCTGCTCACGTAAATAAGGCCAATTATTGAAATGAGAAGGATGAGGAGAAATATCCTCCCCGGGCGATGAGCAAAAATTTCCCTCACAATATGGTCCCTCCCTATGGTTTGAAGGAGCAAATTGTAACCAGTAATCCTGTATGAATTACCAATATGTTGTTATTTTAACATCTTATCTCGTATTGTCAAGCACAAAAATTCACATCTTTAAAGCTTCTGAATTGCGATAAACTCCTATAAAATAAGAAATCCCGAATCTCTTTCATTCCTCAAGTAGATTCGGGATTTTCCTCTATTTTTACCACCTGAGCTACCCCAGGCATTTATCGAGCTTAACATCTGGCTAAACCCGACTTGCGTCAGGACCTTTTTCTGCCTCTCCTGTACTTCCAGCGGGTTCCTGAGGGAGTATCTTCCAGAATGATTCCTCTCTTTTCTAAATCACTACGAATCTTGTCTGCTTTCCGCCAATCTTTTCTTTCCCGGGCGGCATCCCGCTGGTCAATAAGTTTTTCAATCTGGAACTCGTCTATTCCTGCCTTCTCTATGGCCTTCTCTTTCACGAATCCCAGGAGAGATGCCATGCTTCTCAACGTTCTCTCCGCCGCAAGAAGAAAAGAGAGGTCGGGATTCTTTTTGGAAACTTCTTTATTTGCCTTGCTTACAAAATCGAATAGATGACCGAGAGCCCGCGCCGTGTTAAAATCATCATCCATTGCTGTGGCAAATTTCTCTTTTGCCTTTAATATCCTGCTATCTTCTTTTTTGGCAGGACTCGATTTCTTTCCCGCTTTCAATCCCTTTAGTAGAAATTCAATGTTCTCTAAAGTATTGTGAAACCTTTCTAAACTTTTCCGGGCTTCTTCCAACTTATCGTCAGAGAAATCTATGTGGCTTCGATAGTATTGGGAAATAAGAAAAAACCTCACCACATCCGGAGAATATTTTTCATAAATCTCTTTCAAGGTAAAAAAATTGCCGAGGGATTTAGACATCTTTTCCTGATTAACCGTAACAAATCCGTTATGTAACCAGTAATCTGCAAAAGGTTTTCCTGTAGCTGCCTCGGACTGAGCGATTTCATTCTCATGGTGGGGAAAGATTAGGTCCTGCCCGCCACCATGAATGTCAAAAGAAACCCCGAGTTGCCCCATGCTCATTGCGCTACACTCAATATGCCATCCTGGCCTGCCTTTTCCCCAGGGACTTTCCCAGTAGGGCTCGCCGGGCTTGGCGCTCTTCCATAAAGCAAAGTCGAGAGGGTCCCTTTTTCGTTTATCCACTTCTACCCTGGCTCCCGCCTGCATCTCCTCGCGGGAGCGATGGGAAAGTTTACCATAACCGTCAAACTTTGCTATTTCAAAGTAGACATCTCCGTCTATGACGTAGGCATAGCCTCGTTTGATTAACTTTTCAATAAGTTTAATCATCTCCGGGATATGCTCTGTCGCCCTGGGGTAGGAATCGGCTTTTTTTATGTTCAATCTTTCCGTTACTGCAAAATATTCCCTGATGTACTTTTCCGCTACTTCTTCAACCTTGCTTCCTAACTGCTTGGCTCTGTTGATAATCTTATCATCAACATCTGTAAAATTCTGTACATATGTTACTTCATAACCCTTGTATTCCAGATATTTTCTGATTACGTCAAAAACTACGTAACAGCGGGCGTGTCCCAGATGGCAATGGTCGTATGGCGTGGTTCCACAAACGTACATCTTCACTTTTCCTGGCGCACGCGGTTTAAACTCTTCTTTCTTCTGGGTTAAACTATTGTGCACGAATAAAGACATAATCTTCCTTTAACTCTCTGTGAGTGAAACTATAGCGTAAGCAGCTATACCTTCACCCTGACCAATCAATCCTAATCCCTCATTGGTTGTAGCTTTAATATTTATTGCTTCTGGATTACTGTTTAGAACTTTGCCAACATTTTTTCCCATTTCTTGAGTATAGGGCGAAAGATGGGGACTCTGAGCTATAATTACCGCGTCGACATTATTTATCCGAAAATTTGCTTTAGCCATAATTTCCGAAACTTTCCCCAAAAGAACCAGAGATGAGATATCTTTATATTTTGCATCAGTATCCGGAAAATGGAGACCTATGTCGCCCTTTCCTAATGCGCCAAGAATCGCGTCGCAGATGGAATGAGTTAAGACGTCAGCGTCGGAGTGGCCGGATAGCCCTTTCTCAAAAGGTATTTCCACGCCTCCCAATACCAATCTTCTACCTGTAACCAGGCGATGAATGTCGTAGCCAATACCTACTTTCATAATAATTCCCTTCCCAAAAATCTAGGAGTAGTGTAGCCCTTTATGGGCGTCCCGATTTATCGGGGCAGGGACAAGCCCCGTGCAGCAAAGCAGAGCTTCGCTCTGCAGCTACAATTTTTTTGATAATATGCTCTCAGCAAGAACTAGGTCTTCTTTAGTGGTAATTTTTATGTTGCGGTAGTCACCGGATATAACTTTTACTGGCTTATTCATTCTTTCTACTAACTGAGCGTCGTCAGTGCCATAAAATTTGTCTTTCAAAGCTTTAGCGTAGGCCTTCTTAATCAGACCCAGCCGGAATGTTTGTGGCGTCTGAACTCTCCAGAGACTTTCGCGGGGAAGCGTCTTATCTATGATGCCTTTACTCATTACCATCTTGACCGTATCACTAACAGGAACGGCCACAATGCAGGCTCCAAACTTCCTTGCTTTGGCAATAGATTCCACTACCATCCTTCTGGTGACGAACGGCCTCACTCCGTCGTGAATAATTACTATTTCGTAATCCGAAGGCACGAGGCCAAGTCCGCAAGCCACCGAGTCCTGTCTCCGCGCTCCCCCATTAGCTACCTCTACGTCTTTTCTATATCCGTACCTTTCTATAATTTCCTTCTGACAATATTTTTTCCAGCCTCGGGGGATAACCAGAATTATCCTGTCAATTTCATTTATGGAGTCAAATACATCGAGAGTGTATGCCAGAATTGGCTTGGAGGCGATAGAAAGGAACTGTTTCTTGGTTGGATGTCCCATCCTTTTTCCACTGCCAGCAGCAACGATAATTGCTACTACTTTCAAAGGTTCCCTCTCTTCTCAGAAACGGTCTGTTTATTCCTCCACAAGGCGGGCAAATATCATCCTTCCGGCGGCAGTTTGTAAAATGCTATTTACCATTACGTCAACTTTCCTGCCAATATATTTCCTTCCACCTTCAATCACCACCATAGTTCCATCGTCAAGATAAGCCACTCCCTGTTTAGGCTCTTTTCCTTCTTTTAAAACGAAGACCTTCATTGCCTCGCCGGGCAGAACTGGTGGTTTAATTGCGTTGGACAGTTCGTTGACATTCAAAACTGCGATTCCCTGCACTGCTGCAACTTTGTTTAAATTGAAGTCGGCAGTGAGAATCCTGGCATCCAGTTCCTCAGCCAGTTTTACTATCTTTGCATCTACTTCTTCAATCTTAGGATAATCTTTCTCAAAAATCTTTACCGTGACCTGTTTGGTCTCCTGGAGTCTCTTTAAAACGTCCAGTCCCCTCCTGCCCCGGTTCCTCTTTGATGTGTCGGGGGAATCGGAGATTTCTTGCAGTTCTCTTAAAATGAAACTGGGAATTACCAGAGTTCCCTCCAAAAATTTGGTCTCGCAGATATCAGTAATCCTGCCATCAATTAGGGCGCTGGTGTCGATGATCTTCATCATCGCGCCACCTCTGCGCTTACTGGATAAGGTGATGTTCCTATCCAGAAGTTCTAATTCCTCTTTCTTTTTAATAGCCAGGAGCATTCCAATATAAGCAAGCACAACTTTTATTAAAAGAGAATAAGACTTAAAGAATGTCTCCACAATGGGATTCCCCATCAATGCTACCGAATAATCAATCAGTTTGGCAGCAATTAATCCCAGGATAATTCCAATACCACCAGCTACCATTGTATCCAGCGCAACTTTTTCAATGAGTATCTCTACCAGGATAACCAGAATTGCAGCACCCGTTCCGATTAGAATACCCTTAGCTCCAGGAGAAATCTGAAAATAACCAATAATTGGTCCAGCAATAATAACTAATAAGCGAACAATCCAGATAAACAATAATTTTCACCTCCTCATTTTTGTTTCTATATAATTAAATATTCTACTCTCCATGCGCCGGCTAAAGCCGCCGATTACCTCAGAAAAAAGGTGACAGGCACCTTTTTTCAAGCCCGGCCGAGACGTAGTTTTTCAATAGCTTCATTAACTGAAGACACGCCAATCAAATCTATCTTTCTCTTTTCGTGGAATTCTTTCAGATTATGACTGGGTAATACGCAGGTTTTGAAGCCCAACTTTTCCGCTTCACTTACCCTTTTCTCAATAAAAGTTACTCCCCGCACTTCACCAGCCAGACCGACTTCACCAATGACCACTACTTTCTCGCCGACAGGTCTATTCTTAGCTCCTGAATAGATAGCCGCTATAACGCCCAGGTCACAGCCGGGTTCGTAAATTTTCACGCCTCCGGCGATATTTAAGAAGATATCACAACTTTCCAGATGGAGATTAAAATTTTTCTCCAGTACTGCTACCAAAAGAAGTATCCTATTGTAGTCCAAACCACTGGCCTGTCGCCTGGGCAGGTTAAAATTTGCCCTGGTGACTAAAGCCTGCAGTTCAACCAAAAGTGGCCTGGTTCCCTCTAAAGGCGCCACCACAACCGTTCCCGCAGTGGCAATGCGTCCCTCGAGAAAAATCTGTGAGGGATTCAGGACCTGCTTTAATCCATCGCTCTTCATCTCAAAGATGCTAATTTCCGAAGTGGTGCCATAGCGATTCTTCTCCACCCTCAAAATCCTATACAGGTGATCCCTGGACCCTTCAAAGTAAAGAACTGTATCCACAATATGCTCTAATACTTTTGGGCCGGCAATTGCTCCCTCTTTAGTAATCTGTCCCGAAATGAACACGGGAATTCTTCTGGACTTGGCTAAATAAAGAAGTTCCTCAGTGCACTGTTTAACCTGGCCCACGCTTCCCGGTGAACCACTAAAATCATCGTGGTAAACCGTTTGGATTGAATCGATAATTACAAATTTTGGTTCAATCTGTTTAATCTGATTAATTATCTCTCTAATATTTGTCTCAGAGAATATTATCAATTCTGAAGAATCTACCCTCAACCTCTCAGCCCGCAACTTTATCTGTTCCAAAGACTCTTCTCCGGAAATGTACAGGCATTTTTTCCCGGAAGCTGCCAGACTTCCCGCCACCTGTAACAGCAGGGTCGATTTGCCAATACCAGGAGAGCCAGCTAACAGCACAAGTGAGCCAGCCACCACTCCTCCCCCTAAAACGTGGTCGAACTCTGATATCCCTGAAAGAAACCTCTCCTCGGGCTGAGATTTGATAGAACTGATCGGGCTCGGCTTTGCCGTGGAAAGCCTGCGCTCTTCCCTCAAGCTAATATCTATATCCAGTCTTTCCTCGACTAAACTGTTCCACTTGCCGCAGGTAGGACACTTGCCCAACCAGCGGGCGGACTGGTACCCGCATTCCTGACAGATAAACGCCGTCTTTACTTTTGCCAATGTTATCTCACCTTAAAACAATACCTATACTGCTATTGACCGTGCCCTGATTTAATATGTCCTCGCCATTTATTCCCAGATAGCACCAGTCGTTTATCCTGAACCTCGCTCCCGTATTGAGCCAGGGCTTTTTTCTGGAAAGATGAAAAACTTCTGCGTCTATTCCTATTCTGTCTTCGACTGGCCAGAAAGCTCCGCCAAAACCACCGCTGGAACGAATAACCCCACCGTATAGAGAAAACAATCCCCAATTTTTGCCCGCGTTCACGGTTACGCTATTTGCTCTCTGTTCACCCGAATCGTTGTCACTGTCACTGTCTCCAATATTGTTTACCGAAAAGTGGTAGAACCTCTCCTTGCCAGGAATCAGGAAGAGACCAAAGTCACTTCTCAGCTTCTCATCGTTCACGTTATAATTTAACTGGTATCTCCAAGTCGTTTTAAAATCAGAAGTTCTCCGCAAAACCTTCTTAGCCTGCTCAGAACTCTCCTGTAGACTTTCTACCACTTGTTCAATCTGTTCGCCCATCTTTTCATCAGTCAGCAGCCTTCCCATTACTCCTTCCCCTCTATTGATCTTTTCTGCAACTTCGGCGATTTCATCCAGGCTTCGGTCAAGCTTTTGCAGGGAACTGGTGATACTTTCCTGGTTTAGACCATCGGTTATTTCCCTTATATTAGCAGAGAGTTGGTTAAGATTCTTGATTGTCTCCTCTAACTCTTGCCCTTCGGGGCCCAGAGCTTTATTCATTTTCCTGGTGACATCTCCGATATTATCCAGAAATACTCTCAGAGACTTGCCCAGTTCCTCCTCTCCACCAATCCCTCTTATCTCCTCCACCAGATCTCCCACGCCAAGTAAGATTTCTTCCACAGCCGTATCAATACCAACAGGGTCAATACCTATGATAGTATCCCCTTCCTCCAGGAGTGGCTCTTTTTTTGAACCAGCAGTAATTTCCAGATACTTCGTACCCACAAGCCCGAAAGAGACAATTCTTGCCCGTGCATCCCTGTGGATTCTCACATCCTTTTTTATGGTAGCAACCACCTGAGCTTTATTGTCAACAAGTTCGATGTCTATAACTTTCCCTACGACCACTCCTGCTCTTCTCACCTGGGCTTTTTCCGGAAGTCCGCTAACATCGTTGAAAAGGATTTTTATTTTATACCTCTTTTCCAGATGGATATCGCCAAGAAGAAAAGTCACAATTACCAAAGCTACCAAACCACACAGAACAAAGAGCCCCACCTTTGTTTCCTGACTCAACATCAATCTACTCCTTTAACTTCATCTTTATAGGTCCCTCGCTTGAGCCAGTAATAAACTGTCTCACCACAGGATTTTTCGTCTCTCTTATCTCTTGCGGCGTTCCTATCTCTTCTATCCGACCCTCGTAAAGCATGGCAATCCTATCGGAAACCTTATAGGCAGTGACCATATCGTGAGTGACGATAATAGAAGTTATCTTTAGTTTTTCTTGTAAATCCAAGATTAAATCGTTAATTACATCAGCCATAATCGGGTCGAGGCCAGTTGAGGGTTCATCGTATAGAATATACTTAGGGTTCATGGCAATTGCCCGGGCAAGCGCCACTCTCTTCTTCATCCCTCCGGAAAGTTCAGCAGGCATTAGCTGCTCAATCCCTTGCAGGCCGACCAAAAGGAGCTTCTCAGAAACCCTCCTTTTTACCTCTCTCTCATCAAAATCGGTCAACATCCGCAAACCAAAGGATATGTTTCCTCCCACTGTTAAGGAATCGAATAGAGCGGCTCCCTGAAAGAGCATACCGAATTTCTTTTGCACCTCAGCCAATTCCTCCATTCCCAATCTGGTTATTTCTTGACCATCTATTTCAATTTCGCCCACTTCCGGCTTCAATAACCCGACAATATGTTTTAAAAGGACACTCTTTCCACAGCCACTTCCACCTATTATGGTGATTGTCTCTCCCTCTTTTATTTCCAGGTTCACTCCCCGTAGAACTCTATTACCCGCAAAATTCTTATGAACATCATTAATCTTTATCATATTTCAACTCATCCTCCTCCGATGAAATCGGAGACTCCAGTCCTACACTACGAGATTTAAAAATGGGTGGCGCCAATTCCAATGGAAACCAGAAAGGCTGTCAAGAAGTAGTCTGAAATTAAGATTAAGACCATAGAAATTACTACTGCAGAAGTAGTTGCTTTCCCCACTCCTTGCGCTCCACCTTCACAGGTAAAACCCTTATAACAACAGACCATAATAATGATTACGGCAAAAAAGACAGATTTTATTAGACCTTGATACACGTCGTCAATGCGCATAAAATTTAGAATTTCGTCTCGATAAACGCTTGCCGGAATATTAAAGGAATAGACACTAACCACAAGTCCACCCAAAACGCCAATAATATCTGCTAACAGGGTAAGGATGGGAACCATAATCAGGCAGGCCAAAAACCTGGGGACTGCCAAATACTTTACAGGATTCGTACCCAGAGTATACAGAGCATCGATCTGCTCTGTAACCTTCATCGTCCCCAGTTCAGCCGCTATCGCCGCACCAACTCTACCAGCCAAAACCATAGAGCCTGTCACCGGACCCAATTCCTTAACCATGGAAAATCCGACAGCCATTCCCACATACACAGGCTCGCCAAAAAAATTGCTGAAAGCGTAGCCGGTCTGTAAAGCCAAAACCATTCCTGTAAATAGAGCCGTAAGGCCGATTACGGGAAAGGACCTTACTCCAATCTCCATCATTTGACTTACAATATCCTTGCTCCTCAGCGGCCGGCGTCCAATCCAGTAGATTGTCTGGCGGAATAATTGTGTTATCCGCCCCAAGCCACTGGTTGCACCTAGAATCCTTTCACCTACGTATCTCAACAATCTATACTCCACTTTCCCACCCAAATTTAATCAATTTCACTCCTGGTAATGCTTGCCTTATCTCTTAATGTCCTCAACCATTTCTCATACTGTTCTTCCATTCTCTTCTGAAAAATAAAGTTCCGCAGGTAGTCTCGAACTTCCTCTAAACTCTTCTTTTCTGACGCCTTCTTCTCTATGCATTGAATAATATGGTAACCATACTCCGTTTCCACCACATCACTAATTTCTCCTACCTTGAGAGCAAACGCTGCCTCCTCAAACTTTCTCACCATCTGACCCCTTATGAAGAACCCAAGATCACCGCCCCGGGGAGCAGACGGGCCTTCTGAATACTTTTTCGCCAATTCCGCAAAGCTGGTCTCTCCTTTCTTAACCTCTCTTAAAATATCTCTAATTCTCTTTAGAGCTTTCTTCTTATCAGTATTTTCATCAACTTTAATCAATATGTGGCGCGCGCGCACCTGCTCCGGCTCCACCATTTCCGACTCATTCTGTTTATAAAAGTTTTCAATTTCACTGTCCGTAGGAGAAACAACCTTTGCTTTAATCTCCTGGTCAATCAATTTTATTACCATTAATTGTTCCTTCACCTGTTCCCTAAATTTTCCTTCCGATAATCCCTGCCTAACAAGTTCTTGATTATATTCCTCTTCCGTCCCAAACCTCTTTCTAATCTCTCCTATTCCATCCTGAATCTCCTTGCTGTTCACCTTGACTTTCTTCCTTTTAGCCTCCTGGATCAAAATCTTCTCATCGATCATCTGTTCCAGAATTTTGTCCTTGAGCTCTTTGATTTTTATTTCTTTATCCGGACCGGTTAGAAACTTTTCATACTCTTCTATTACGGGTTTAGCTCTTCTTTCGTATTCGCTCATAAGTATCATTTCACCATCAACAGTAGCCACAGTCTTGTCCACGACTTTTGCCCCCAGGGAACTGGCTACAAAAAGACAAATAATGGCGAATAGAAAAACTGCCTTGCCTTCAGGGCTTTTCCGATTTTGCTTTTTCTTCATCTTTAGTCTCTCCTTTACTTTCTGATTCAATTCCTATTGAAACTTTGTCTAAAAGGTCATAATTAACCGAAACCATCGATTCCTTCTTATACTTTTCCATTAGTCTGTCCAGTTTCTCGTTTTGGATTGTCGTCCTTATCTCATAATTTATCTCCTCTTCGGTCTTCTTTCTCTGCTGCTTTTTACTTGTTAACTTAATCAGATGGTATCCAAATTGAGTCTCTATAATCCCGCTAATATCATTCTTGTTTTCCAGAGCAAATGCAGCCTCTTCGAACGCAGGAATCATTTCTCCCCGAGAAATATAGCCCAAATCGCCTCCCCGGGAAGCTGTCATTGAATCGATTGAATACTTTCGTGCCAACTTTTCGAAATTGGCGCCGTCCCTCAATTCGTTTAGAACATTCTTGGCTTCTGATTTTCTCTTTACCAAAATATGGCTTACTCTTACCTGTTCGGGATTTGCAAATTTCTCCTTATTTCTCTCCAAATATTCTTTTACTTCTTCATCCGATACGACAATACGGTCTTTTTGCAACTCCTGAACCATCGTCTCCAGGAGGATGCGATCTTCTACGTTCTTCAATCTCCTCTTTATGTCTTCCCTTTTATGTAATCCCTCTCCTTTTGCCTTCTGTATAAGCACGGCCTCGGCAATCATACCATTGAGAAGCTCTATTTTACCCTCATGCGTGGCCAGGAACCCTTGATAATAAGAAGGAATCTCGCCAATTCTTACTTGAAATTCTTCAAGCGTGATCTTTCTTCCTTTAATGCGGGCCAATACATTTTCATTACCCTTAGTTTTGAAAAAAATAAGTAGCCCCAAGCCAATAACCAGACCACCCAGTATCAAAAATAAGACTTTTCTTTTCATCGTGTCTCCTTTTATCCCGATTTATCGGGATGGATAATTAAGATGCGAAATACTACCCACAAAAAAATATTATACCAGATTATGTCAATTTTTGCAACAAACCCTTCATCTTCCTCACCGCTAACCGTTCGCTTTCAAATCTTTCCTTTAACTTCCCTTTGAACCTGGAAGCGTAATCCCAAAGCCTAATTGAAATCTTAAATTTTTCCGTCTGCTTAAACTTAACTTTCTCTCTCAAGCCCTTAGTTAACTTTACAAATTTATCCGCTGGCACTGGAGTTTGTGGACTGAATTCAACCTCCACCTCGCCATTCATTTCACTAATCTTCTCCACCCCTAATCTTTTAGCCAATTGGCGAAGCTCTACCAGTTCAAACAGGGTCAAACAGGGCAGCGGAATATTACCGTAACGGTCTTCTAACTCTTCTCTTATCTTCTCCAAATCCTGAGAGTCAGCAGAGGAGGCAAATTTCCTGTAGATATTAATTCTCTGAGCTGGATCGGGAATATAGTCCACAGGAATGTAAGCATCTACCTGTAAATCTATTTCCACAGGTCGCTCCCGTTCTATCTTGATTCCTTTTTCACTCTTAACTGCCTCTTCCAGGAGCTTGCAATAGAAATCGAATCCTACCTCAATAATATGTCCATGCTGTTCTGGTCCGAGAATATTACCCGCTCCGCGAAGTTCAAGATCCCTTAGTGCAATTTTAAAGCCGGAACCCAACTCAGTGCACTGGGCAATAGTCTCCAGTCTCTTTTCAGCAATGTCACTAAGGGGCGACCGGCGCGGATAGAAAACATAGCAGTAAGCTTTATATTTATCTCTGCCAATCCTTCCTCGCAATTGATAAAGTTGTGCCAGACCTAACTCCTGTCCATTGGTAATTATCATCGTATTAACATTGGGAATATCCAGTCCTGCCTCTACTATAGTGGTGGCCACCAGGATGTCGTAATCCTTATTTATGAACTTTACCATTACTTCTTCCAGTTCCCAAGCTGCCATCTTGCCGTGAGCAACTCCCATCCTCACGTCAGGCATCATCTTTCTTAGACGGTTAGCAACTGTGTCGATTGTTTCTACCCGATTATATACATAGAATACCTGACCTCCACGCGCAATTTCGTTCCTTACAGCCGTCTCTACAATGTCCTCATTGTATTCTCCTAAATAAGTTTCAATAGGAATGCGTCCCTGCGGCGGCGTATCTATGACTGACATATCCCGCACTCCCCCCAGAGCCATAGAGAGAGTTCTGGGAATAGGTGTAGCAGTCAGGGTCAAAACATCGACCGTCTTTCGCAGCTGCTTCAACTTCTCCTTGTGGCGGACACCGAACCTCTGCTCTTCATCAACCACCACTAATCCCAGATCAAAAAACCGAATATCCTTCTGGAGAAGCCTGTGCGTGCCAATAACCACATCAATTGAACCCTGCTTCAATTTTTCAACGATTTCTCTCTGCTCTTTTTTACTTCTGAATCTGGAAAGCATCTCAATCACTACGGGATAGTCAGCGAATCTCTCGGAGAAAGTGTGATAGTGTTGTTCAGCCAAAATCGTGGTGGGAGCAAGTACTGCTACCTGCTTACCGTCAAATACTGCCTTAAGGCCAGCCCGCATAGCCACCTCTGTCTTACCATAACCAACGTCCCCGCAAACAATCCTGTCCATCGGTTTTTGGCGAATCATATCCTGCTTAACTTCTTCAATTGCCCTTTCCTGATCCGGGGTGGTTTCATAAATGAAAGCATCAGCAAATTCTTTTTCGTAATGGCTATCCGGAGGGAAAGCATATCCCGGTAGTTTCTGGCGGGCAGCATATATCTCCAGAAGTTCCCGGGCAATCCGCTGAACAGATTTCTTTACCCTCGCCGTTACCTGACGCCAGGCAGTACTATCCAGAGAATATAATTTTGGCTTGTACCCCTCAGTGCCAATATATTTTTCCACCAGATTAAAATCTTCAATGGGTACATACAATTTATCGTCCTTGGCATACCCAATCGCAATATAATCCGTGAACCTTCCTTCCACCTCTATCTGCTTAAGACCCAAATATTTTCCGATACCATACCTTTCATGCACAACGTAGTCACCGGTATTAAGTTCAATCAAGTCACTGAGTCTTCTTGCAGGATACTTGAGTTTAGGGTAACGATGCCTTATCTTGTAGCGACCGAAGATCTCCTTTTCCGAAATTACCACGAGTTTCAAGGCAGGAAAAATAAACCCGGAATTCAAATTCCCTATCCTGAAGTGAGGAAATACATCCTCTCCTTGTTCCCGCAACAGCTCTTCTAACCTCGACTTTTCTCCCTCATTGTTACAGAAGACATAAGTTTCCCAGCCCTCCTTTCGCCAATCTGCAAGTTCCTGGCAGAAGAATCCGATTTTACCATGGAACGAAGGCGGTGACTTCGTGGAAAAACTGACCGCATTCCTTTGAGGCAAGATGGACAAATAAACCTCGGGAAATCGCCGCCTGCCAATGGACGATGGACGCTCAACATTATCCAGCAACACCACTCCTTCCTGCGGGAAATAATCCAAAACAGTGTGCGAACTTTTCTCCTCTGATAATTTTGCCGGAATAACCCTAGCCTCTACTACAGTGCTTATCGACCTTTGTGTCAGGGGGTCGAACCTGCGCATCTGTTCAATATGATCCTCAAATAATACCACCCTGAGAGGATGGTCGAAATTAGGAGACCACACATCCAAAATCTCACCTCGCAGGCTAAATTCTCCCATACCCTCTACTATATCAGTTCTTTCATAACCACCGGCAGTCAGTTTTTCGCTTATCTTCTGATAGTCAATCTTTCCGCCCTGGGATAGAGTTAAGGTAAGGAGGGAAAATTGGGAGGGAGAAATAATTTTCTCTTTTACTCCATCGAGAGTCGTTACCACAAGCGGACCTTTTTGAACCGATAGATAATAGAGGGAGACAAGAGAATCTTCTCTATTCTCTTGAGAAAAAAGGCTGCTCTCCAGTCCAAAAGCTTTGAGGTCTTCCCTTAACCTTTCCAGGTCATCTTCTCTTTCTGTAATTATTAATAGGGCTTGAGAAATTCTTTCCTTTAGTCCCAAAATAAAAAAAGCTTTGGAACCGCCCCAAAGCCCTGAGACTTTTATTTTTCCTTGTTTGCTAAGTATCTTCTGAGAAATTTCTTCTAAGATTCGATTCTTTTCCCAGAATTGAACTAATTCATCCTTCATAAACATATTCCCCAAAAAATAGTACCAAAAAAGCTCTGCAAAATCAAGTAGTCAATCCATGCAATTTTATGATTTGGTAAAGGTCGGTAGCAGTTTGGCAGGAGATTAGAAAGGGATTCTAAAAATCAATATGCGTACTTCAGCTGACGAAACAGCTAAAAGTCGTTACTTCTTTAGTAGTCTTTCCTTAAGAATCTTATTAACCAGTTGGGGATTCGCTTTGCCCTGAGTCTTTCTCATTACCTGCCCAACCAGATGTCCTATAGCCTTCTGTTTACCTTTTCCATACTCTTCCACAGCATCTGGATTTTCCTTTAATACCTCTTCCACTATCCTGCTAATCTCTTTCTCATCAGTAATCTGGACCAATTTCTGCTCCTGGACAATCGCTTGAGGATTCTTCCCGGTATTAAACATTTCCTCAAATACTGTTTTAGCAATCTTCCCCGAAATTATTCCTTTGTCCATTAATTTCAAAAGGTCCGCCAACTGCCCGGGAGAGACCGGGGATTCCCTCACCTGTTTATTCACTGTATTCAACCTTCCCAGAAGCTCTACCATTACCCAGTTAGTAACCATTTTCGGATTATTGTACGATTTAACCACTTGTTCAAAATAGTCTGCCAGCGCCTTGTCACTAGTAAGCACACCCGCATCGTATTGGGAAAGCTTATATTCTTTTATAAACCGTTGCCGGCGCATATCGGGAAGTTCAGAAATGGTCTTTCTGATATTTTCTATCCTTTTTTTCTCCGCTACTAAAGGTACCAGGTCCGGCTCAGGAAAATAGCGATAGTCATGAGCCTCCTCTTTACTCCTCATAGAATATGTCCTTTCTTTTTTCTCATCCCACAGTCTCGTCTCCTGGACGATTCTCTCTTCACTCTCCAATGCCTTAATCTGTCTCGTAACTTCGTATTCCAAGGCCTTCTGGATGGCTCTGAAGGAATTCATGTTCTTAACTTCTGCTTTCACTCCCAGTTCTTTCTTGCCCACTAATCGCACGGAAACATTCGCATCGCAGCGCAGCGAACCCTTCTCCATATCGCAATCTGATACTTCCAGATACCTCAGTATATTCTTTAAAGTGGTAAGATAAGTATACGCCTCTTCGGGGCTTTTGATGTCAGGGGAGGAGACTATCTCCAGAAGGGGAACGCCACAGCGATTGAAATCGACGAGACTTCCATCAATTTCCCGGGAACCAATATTGTGCAGGAGTTTTCCCGCATCCTCTTCTAAATTAATTCTGGCTATGCCCACTCTCTTCTTTGCACTATCGGTTCCTATTTCCAGATAGCCATTTTGAGCTAAGGGCTGTTCGTATTGGGAAATCTGGTAATTCTTGGGCAAATCAGGATAGAAATAGTTTTTACGCGCAAATATTGAACGTGAAGGAACTTCACAGTTTAATGCCAGAGCACTCTTAATCGCATATTCTACCGCCTGCCTGTTAACCACAGGCAGTACCCCCGGCATACCCGTACACACCGGGCAAGTATGAGTATTTGGCGGCGCACCAAATTCAGTTGAGCACCCACAAAATAACTTAGATTTTGTCTTCAGCTGGACATGGACTTCCAGGCCAATTACAGTCTCATATTCTGCCATACATTCACTCCCAGAAAGTAACAGGTACTTTTTCCACGAGATTGCTTCACTTCGTTCGCAATGACACTTTATGTTCAGTCGCTTCGCTCCTTCGCAATGACAGTTATTTCTATGCCTCTAATCAATTTTATTAATTACTAAACCGCTCAATAGCTTGGGATAAAAAAATGTTGATTTTTTGGGCATTATCTCCCCGGCTTCAACTACNNGCTGGCTTTCTCTTGTGCCAGTCAGTATTCTTTTCATACGTATAGGCTATTCTAAGCAGGACCTCCTCGTCAAAAGGCTTTGCCAAAAGCTGAAGCCCAATGGGAAGTCCTTTCTTGCTAAACCCACAGGGTAGAGAAATTCCAGGAATCCCTGCCAAATTTGCAGAAATGGTAAATATATCCGATAGATACATCTGTAAAGGGTCATCAACTTTCTCGCCAATCTTAAATGCCGTAGTAGGAGCTGTTGGCGTAACAATAACATCTACTTTTTGGAAAGCCTCATCGAAATCTTTCTTAATTAAAGTGCGCACCTTCTGGGCCTTCAAATAGTAAGCGTCATAGTAGCCACTGGATAAAGCATAAGTGCC
>JABAOF010001117.1_pt1 | contig 17481 bp, 10 predicted proteins | sample 7062171 | NCBI WGS metagenome assembly JABAOF01 (sample SAMN14538628, study PRJNA623070) | marine sediment metagenome | biome: marine biome [ENVO:00000428]; feature: marine pelagic biome [ENVO:01000023]; material: deep marine sediment [ENVO:00002113] | place: India: Gulf of Khambhat ...
TTGTTCATCATCGTGGCCGAGTCAACGGTGATTTTCGGCCCCATATCCCAGACAGGGTGCGATAGGGCCTGCTCCAGTGTCACGTTTCGGATGTCTTCAGCGGAGGCCTGTCGAAAAGGCCCGCCGGAAGCCGTCAGGATGATTTTATTGACTTCTTCGCGCCGGCCGGACTGCATGGCCTGGAAAATGGCTGAATGTTCGCTGTCCACCGGTAGAATAGTACCGCCGTTTTCCTTTGCTTCTTTTCTTAGTAGCTCACCTGCAATAACAAACGGCTCCTTGTTGGCGATAGCAAGCTGTTTGCCGCACCTGGCAGCGGCAAGGACCGCAGGCAGACCCGCCGCACCAACAACCGCGGTAAGAACAATATCAACCTCTTGGAGCTGTGCAATCTCTATCAAAGCATCCGGCCCAGCCAGGATCTCAACATCCAAATCACTGACTAATTCAGCAAGCTGCTCTGTATAATCAGCATTTGTGATAGCAACAAATTCAGGCTTATATCGTCTTGTTTGCGCAGCCAACGACTCGGCATTACTGTGAGCACTCAATGCAACGATTGCGTACTGCGGCCCAAGCGCATCGATTACCCGAAGCGCATTTCTACCAATCGACCCTGTTGAACCCAAGATAGCAATGTGCCTGGCCATATATCTTAATTCCCGCAATTCGTCATTCTCAGCATTGCCCCTTACATAATTGCCGATAAGCACCGATAGTATGGTAAGCAGCGTTGAAATGTCAAGATAAGAGTTCTCGCGTGTTCAAAAACCATTGCAACCAGCGCTGTAGCAGATTGCTATTGCTCAGGCAATACGTTTATAAAAGTGCAGAAATCTTCTCTTTTCGCTGGTTTCTGACCTTGAATTGGCGCGGCGTCATCCCGACAAGGCCCTTAAAAGTCCGGGTAAAATAGCTTTGATTATTATACCCGATCTCGAAGCAAACCTCCGTGCAATTCTGGTCGGTCGCCAGCAGCAGTTGTTTCGCTCGCTCTATCCGAACATTTGTAAGATAATCTATGATAGTGATGCCCATCTGCTCCTTGAATAGATGAGCCAGCCGCGAAACGCTCAGATGCGAAGCCCTTGCCACGTCGGCAAGGGTTATCGATTTGTTGTAGTTGGCGTCGATATAATTTATGGCCGGCCTGATTTGCGTTACCTTCTTGGCATCCTGCGAAGAATAGACCAACTCGATAAATTCGTTCAGCGCCGTACTTATCCACGCACACAAATCCTCCTGGTTGTTAATTTGCATCACCTTGTTTACGAACGTCAGGTTCTTTTCAAGCATAACGTCGATATTTACTCCGCCTTCCACAGCCGAGCGGCTCAGAATACTCAGCAGCTCCAGCAGTCTTGCCTTGAGGACTCCAATGTCCCCGATAGTCTTAAACAATATCGTCCCGAGTATGGAATTGAGAATCTCCTTGGCGCCTGTTCTGTCGCCGATTTTGACCTTGCCCATGAGCTCGCGCTCGCTTTCGAGAGGATAGTGCCATTCGGTGCCGAGCTTTTTCTTTTCCTGGATGAACTCACCTATTTGCGACTGCTGCATCGAGCGCTCGCGGCGCCATCTGATGACCCGCGGGTCGAAGCCGGCAACTTCGTAAAGCAGGTCAAATAAGAATTCCGCCGCCTCGTTGATTTTTCGGCCGGGTATAAACGGCAGCTCGCGCAGCGCCGCAGTCAGTTTTTCTTTGTTGAGATGAATATCCTTCAGCCGCCTTTTGATATCCTTTGTCAGGACCTGTGTCACAGGCTCCCAAAGACATTTACCGAAGAACATACCACCTAAAGCCTTATCCTTGTCCATAACCGGCACACAGACAAGCACGATACCCGCATGGCAAATTGTAATATAAGACTGCCCCGTCTCTATCGCTATCTGGAGGCTTCGCCGACGTTCCTTATTACACCTGCTCAGGCCCACGGCCTTACCTTGAACAACCGTGCAAAACCTCGGCTGACAATCGGCACTACACATCTGTTTTATTTCTTTGCCCCGGATGTTCCTTGTCTCGAGACCGAGCTGGAAATGTTTGTGAAAAACACCCTCGATTCTTTCAAACTTTTTCGCGGCAAGTAATTTTGTTAGCGACGATTTATCAGCCATTTTGGCTCATGCTCCTACGCTCTTATGCACTTTTGCTCTCAGCGGAAATTATTCCGCCGTAGCAAGATAGTGCTATTATAACAAATAGCAGGATAAGAACAAAAGCTATTTCCCCCTTGCCCCATTGCTTAGGGTGTTGTACACTCTAAGGGGATTATCCCGACCGCAGCGAAGGGGCCTCATCACCATCTGTCGCCGTTGTCATGCCCACAGAAGCGTGAATCAAGTCACCGTTTTCTGTCTACTCGCCCAGCCATTAATAGGCCGCTGCCCATAATTTTGAAATCGGAAAACCAGCGATTAGAGCAGTTTACGTTTTCATGCTCTGTGTTCCGATAAGTTTGTACGAACGCTTTCTATGAATTTAAGTAGACGTGTTCTCCATGCTCTAAAGCATGTTTTTTTCGCCAAGATATATCCATTTCCCGGAGGAATCCTCAAAAAATTGCCTCTACCTCTTAAAGTGGTTCTTTCATTATGACGAAAAACTCCATGCCGGGCCCGTTGGATGGCAATGGGGGCACATTGAAACTCATAATTTGGGAGGAAGGTAATGGTGAACATACAAAACAAGCAAATTGCTCAGCATTTTGTCGGCACATTTTTAATTCTCATGTTGCTCGTCTTAGGATGTGCCGACAGGTATGGTCGGGTCTTGAAGCCGGTACATGATCGTCTTGAAATTTCGAAAACTCATTCGGAATTTTCCCTCTTGGCTAATAGTTCGGAACTGCCGCTCAAGTATGTAAGTGAGGGTAAAATCGGCGTTTCCAAAGTCGAAATGGCCCTGGAAACAGCCGATGCTGGTGATTTACAGGCTCGTGCAGAATTGAATAAAAAGTTGGCTGATTTCAATGCCCGCCGTATGGAAGTGGAAGCACAAGCCAACAAAAGCCTTTCTGAAGCCGGTGCTCTTCATAAAAAGTGCAGCAGGGAATACAGTAAAGCTATGGCGCAAATCGAAGCAAGAGCAGCAGAACTTGGTGTTCTCATCGAACGGAAAGACGCAATCGTGGCGTCATTAATCAAAGAAAGCGACAGCAAACGTAACGATATTATCGCTAACGGACGTGAAAAGTTCGACCGCGAAACGGCTCGTATTGAACAGCTCAAAGAGATTCACAACGCGATTGAAGTCGAAAGCAATGCTAAAATTCTTGAAATGACAGAAGCCTCGAAAGCGACCCGGGAACGGGCCGCTGCCACCGTAGCGGAACTTAAGGCAAAATCTCACGCGGTTAAACTGGAAACGACAGCTCGTGTAGATGAACTTGATGAGCAAATCAAATCTACCACTATTCAGACAAAATCGGAAGCCGACAGACTCAATGCCACCCGCGAAGCAATCCTTAAGGATGCGGCGGCTCACGTAAAAGAGCTTCGTACCAAAGCCGCTACCATTGAGGCGAATCTTGCGAATGAAGAGTATCAATTAAAACTGACAGAAGCCGCGTCTGTCAAGGCCGAAGCGCTGGCGAAAACACAAGAGAAATCCGCCAATGCGCCTACCCGCCTTGAAAAGGCCTTGGCTGAAATTGCCCGTCTTCGGGCGGAGATTAACCATCATCAGGAAAGCTCATCAGCCAACTACGAATCGCAGCTTGCTGAAATTCAGGCCAAACTCGACGATGAGCTCAATGAAGTCAAGAAACTCCGAGTTAGTTCGGACAGGGCCGAACAGGTCGCACGTGCCGAATTTGTTAAGGCAGAAGCCGCCGCTCGTGCCGAGGCCGTACGTCAAACAGCGATTCATGCCGAGGCTGTAGCCGAAGCACAAAAACTTGAGATTATCGCCGAAGCCGAAGCCGAAGCGGCAAGAATCAAACAGGAAGTCTTGGAAGAAATTGCGTCTAAAAAAGCAGCAAATAAAGTGGAAATCGACGATAACACAACTCCCGCACCGGAGCAGCCGGAAGAACTGCACGAGGTGCCGGATGTTCCGCAAGTCAAGGCTGTCGCGGTCAGGATAGAACCGGACCACATCGCAGAATATCGCACAAGCCTTGCGGAGGTTATGAGAACCAGGGCGAAAGCTGACGCGTACGAATTGGTCGCAGAAGCGACATTCGCAGAAGCCCAAACAAATCTTCTGGCTGTAAAAACACAGGAAGATGCCATTGCATCAGAAAAGTTAGGCATCGCGGATGCTCTTGAAGCCCAGGCTCGTTCACGGTTCAGCGAAATTGAAACCAAGACCGAAAAAGAGATAGATGTCGTAGAATCAAAATACCGCCAGCACCTTGTGCAAGCGGCATCCTTCCGTAAGGAAAAAGAAGCCGAGGTCATGGATTATCAGAGTCAAGCGGATGCTCTGGAGCAGATTGTCAACGCCCGCGCAGAACAACTTCTTGCAGAAGCAGAAGCCGTTACCAAGATCGGCCAAAATGATGTTAAAGAATTAAAAGTTGCGCTTTGGGCTGTACAACAGCGCGGCGACGCCCAGTATTCAAAACTCATGGCAGAAGCCGAAAGTATTTCTGATTCGCAAGAAGCTCTTGCACTGCAGATTGATGCGCAGATTGATTCTGCCCACAGATATCTTAAAGCAGAACTGGCCAAAATTGAAAATACAATCCAATCGGCGGAAAGAATCGCACAGGCCGATTTACAGCAGGCATTGGCGCAGGCGACCGTTGTGCGACAAAAAACAGAGGCAGAAATCAGCCGCACTAACGCACAATTTACAATGGAAAACGCGATATTGAAGTCAGAGATAGAACGAGACAGAAAGCTGGCATTAAGTCAGAGCCTCCGGGGCGAAGCTGTCTGTGACCGTATGATGGCAGACGCAAATACAAACAAAACGTGTAAAAATGCCGACATTGATGCCCAACATGCGACCGCGCAAGCTGACATGAATATTATGCTGGCTGCCAACTCTGCAAAACGTAAGGCCGCACAGGTCTATCTTGATGCTGTAAAGGCCAGGTTCAACGCACGAATACAGCAAGTCAAGGCCGAACGTGTAATCGACATGGCCGATAAGAACAGTGCGACTGCTTTAAAGCAAACCGATTTAACCAGTGCGCTGGCTAAAGCGATGGCCGCCCGTGAAGATTCTAAGCGGAAACTGGCTGAACTGCGGGAAAAACAGGTCACGCTTCATACTGCTTCTTTAGAAAACTGGTCTGCAAAACTTGCCAGTTTTCAAAATGACAGTACGGAATTCGAAGTGGTTGAAATGGATTCCAATTAGTTCGCTGAGATGCCTGTGTGTGAAATGACTCCTGTAACCCACACGGTAACTTGGGGTCTTGACGACGCTGGCTAATTTCGGGAAGAATCACAACAACGAAGCAGGACGGATGAAAAAGAGCCGTCCTGCTTTTTTGTGTTCTTACGAGGATAATTAAAGGTGTCCGCCTGCACCTTAGGTGGAACCTTTTTTAGGCCTTTCCCGTATTTTGGAGCATCGGCCACTTTGACATTCATTTATTCTTCTTTTCTTTTTTTAATCTTCTTTTTTCCTTTGGATTAAGATGGGCCTTTTTCTGTTGTTCTCTTTTGCTTTTATCTTTTTTCCCCTTATCGCCCATATCTGTTTCTCCTTGCCTGAAAATGACTGGTATTTATTAACCTGTCCCCGAAATACTTATCGATCATACCCCAGCTACCATTACATCGCTTCCTTGTAAGAAGCTACATCCGTTTCATTGTCCATATAATACGCGCTTTTGCTAAACATATAAGCATGTTTTTAATAAAGCTGCTTTAATCTTGAACCGCAAATCCAAGATGTGCTCGCTCGTTAATGAGAAATTTATACTATTCCTGCTGGATTTACAAGAAAAAAGGTCCAAGTGATGTTAGAAACTTCGGTTGCGCCCAGGATGCTCGCAAGTGGACTCGAAGTTTTGGTTTGACGGGGGGCGTTAGTTTGGTTAGACTTTAGCGTCCAGTTTGGCTTTCTCATCCGGCAGATAGCTAAGTAAGAAGGCAAATCGATAGGAAGGAGTTGGATTGTGCAGGCGGTTAAGGACATTACACGTCGCAGCTTTTTGAAAAAGGCAGCGACGACCGCTGTGGGGGCGATAACTGTGCCGTATATCGTTTCGTCCTCGGCTTTAGGTAAGGCCAGCAGCGTCGCGGCGAGCGAGCGTATTGTGATGGGCTTTATCGGCACGGGCGGCAGAGGAGGGTCGCTGCTGCGTAATTTTATGCACCTGCAGGATGCACAGGTCGTGGCGGTCTGTGATGTCAAACAGCAAAATCGCGAGAGGGCACTGCAGGCGGTAGATAAACAATACGGCAGGAAAGTATGCACCGCCTACAACGATTTCCGCAGCCTTTGCGGGCGCAGCGATATTGACGCGGTCGTGGTTGCTTCCACGGACCACTGGCACGTGCTGCACGCCCTTGCGGCGGTGCGAGCGGGAAAGGATGTGTACTGCGAGAAGCCTTTGGGGATGAGCGTCGAGCAGGGGCAGGTGCTGCGGCAAGAGGTCAATCGATACGGCCGCGTGTTTCAGTTCGGCACACAGGAGCGGTCGAGCCGAAATTCACGTTTTGCCTGCGAGATGATTCGCAGCGGCCGGGTCGGCAAGATTCACAAAATCACGGTTGCCTCCCGGTACAGCCGGGCTTCGGAGAACTATCCGCCGATGCCGGTTCCCGACTGGCTGGATTACGACCTGTGGCTGGGGCCGGCGCCCTGGGCACCCTACACGGCAAACCGGGTCAATAACAGCCACTGGTTCCATATCAGCGATTACGCGCTGGGATTCATAGCCGGCTGCGGGATTCATACGATTGACATCGCAACATGGGGCAACGGAACAGACCTGACCGGGCCGGTGGAGGTCGAAGGGGCCGGGGAATTTCCGCGCGACGGACTGTGCAACTGCGCGACAGGCTGGGATGTGAATCTTAAATTTGCCAACGGTGTGACAATGAACTTTACCGACGGCGAGAGAAATCCGCTCGGCGTTCGTTTTGAAGGGACGGATGGCTGGGTGTTTGTGAAGGAAGAGCATCTGGGCGGTAAGGTCGATGCGAATCCGAAGTCATTGTTGAGCGAGGTAATCGGGCCGGATGAGGTACATCTGCCGGTTAGTGACCATCACCAGCAGAATTTCTTAGACTGCGTCAGGACCAGGGCTCAAACGGTGGCACCGGTTGAGGTTGCGGTTCGCTCGGATACGCTCTGCCAGCTCAGCGACATTACGATGCGGCTGGGCCGCAAGCTGATGTGGGACCCGGAAAAGGAAAAGTTCATAAACGATGCCAAGGCAAACCGCATGCTGACCCGGCCGATGCGCAGTCCGTGGCGATTATAAAATTGGTTATTGAAAAACTCGCTATATTTACTGGGAGCTTTTGTTATGAAGACAAGAGAAATTAACCGACGTCAGTTTTTGAGACGGACTACAGGTGCGGCTGTGGGTGCAGTGAGTTTCCCGTACATAGTTTCGTCGTCGGCGCTGGGTAAGGCTGGCAGCATTGCCGCCAGTAATCGAATCACCGTTGGTTGTGTCGGTGTTGGGCCGCGGGGCACCGCGGTGATGCGCAACTTTCTTGCTGAAAAAGATGCTCATGTGGTGGCGGTCTGCGATGTCAAAAGCAACGTGCGCCGGGAAGCTCAGAATTTGGTGAACGAGCATTACCAAAGTTATGGATGTTCAGCTTACAATGACTTTCGTAAATTGATTGGGCGCGGTGACATTGATGTTGTTCTTGCTGCTACGACGGACCACTGGCACGTGCTGGTAGCACTGGCGGCGGTAAAGGCGGGCAAGGATGTCTACCTCGAAAAGCCGATGGGGCTGAGCGTAGAGCAGGACCAGGCCCTGCGCGCCGCGGTGCATCGCTACGGGAGAGTCTTTCAGTTCGGGACACAGCAGCGTTCGAGCCGCAATTTCCGTTTTGCATGCGAATTAGCACTGAACGGCCGACTCGGAAAACTCCACACGATAAATGTATGGTCGCCCGGCAGCAGCCAGGGCGGCTCGCCGGAACCGGTACCGGTACCGCAGTGGCTTGATTACAATATGTGGCTGGGGCCCGCCCCCTATAAGCCGTACACCAAAGACCGCTGCTCGAACAAGCTATGGTGGTTCATTTCCGACTACGCCATCGGCTTTATCGCCGGCTGGGGTATTCATCCTGTGGACATAGCCTTGTGGGGCGGCGGTGAAAAGCTTGCCGGCCCGGTGGAAATCGAAGGCAAGGGCGTTTGGCCTACCGAAGGAGTGTGCGACACGGCCATGAACTGGAATGTTACCTGCAAGTATGCTGGCGGCGTCACTATGAACTTCACCGGCAATCCGTTCCCTGAGCAATGGCGCAAACGCTACGGAAGGACAAGCTCCCACGGCACGGCCTTTGAGGGCACGGAAGGCTGGGTACACGTCGACCGCTCCGGCATTAACGCTTATCCGAAGAAGCTGCTTGAAACCAAGTTCGGGCCGAACGAAATTCACCTGTACAAAAGCAGCAACCACGTCAGGAATCTGCTGGACTGCGTGAAAAGCCGGGCCAAGACGATATGTCCCATTGATGAGGCTGTGCAGGGCGACATAATATGTCATATCAGCGACATCGCCATACGTCTCGAGCAGAAACTCAAATGGAACCCGAAGAAGGAACTTTTCGTTAATAATGACGCGGCCAACCGCAGGCTCTCGCGCCCGATGCGCAGTCCCTGGGTGCTCTGAAATTGATTATTTACTATTGACGATTGAACGATTGGTAATCGTTGTACAGCAACCGCTTTAAGAAATTGTTTTAAGGAGAAAAGCCAAATGGAGAGAAAGTTAGTCCCAATGCTATTGTGTGTGTGCATTCTTTTTGCAGGCTGTCAAATGCTGGAAAATAAGCACTCCGAGACAACAGGCTGGATAAGCCTTTTTGACGGTAAGAGCCTCAATGGCTGGAGGGCCGGCGAGAACAAGGGCACCTTCACAGTCCGTGACGGTATGATAGTCATTGATGGCAAGCGCAGTCATCTCTACTATGTCGGGCCAATTGAAAACGCCGACTTCAAGAATTTCGAGTTCAAGGCCGACGTTATGACCGAACGAGGTGCCAACTCCGGCATGTACTTCCATACCGCTTACCAGGAGGCCGGCTGGCCCGGCAAGGGCTACGAGGTCCAGGTCAACAACACCCACAGCGATTGGAGGAAAACCGGCAGTCTCTACGGCGTAAAGGATGTTCGCAGGTCACCGGCCAGGGACAACAGGTGGTTCACCCAGCACATTATCGTCCGGGACAAACGAATTATCATTAAAGTCAATGGCAGAACTACGGTCGATTACACTGAACCGGAAAACGTCAGCTATCCGAAGTTTCCAGGGCGCAAAATTTCCCGCGGCACCTTTGCACTGCAGGGGCACGACCCAAAGAGCGTGGTCTACTTCAAGAATATAATGGTCAAACCGCTGCCGTCGAAAACCGCCGAGAAAACCAAGGCCGTCGTGGTTACAGGCGGACACAAGTTTGAGCACGAGCCGTTCTTTTCGATGTTCGAGGGCTGCGATGATATTGAATACGTCGAGGCCGAGCAGAAAGACCACAGCGAGATATTTGAGGATATCAGCGACTGGGATTACGACGTGATAGTGCTGTACAATATGACACAGAACATATCGCCGCGACGCCGGGACAACTTCATCGAGCTGCTCAATCGCGGCGTAGGGCTGGTCGCGCTGCACCATACGATGGCCTCATTCCAGACGTGGGGCGAGTATCGCAAGATTATCGGGGGCAAATACTATTTGAAACCCAAGGCCGGCGGCAGTGTGCAGTGCCAACCCAGCACATTTAAACACGATGTGGACATTAACGTGCACATTGCGGATGCGTCACATCCGATTACACGCGGTATGAGTGATTTCCAGATAAACGACGAGACGTATAAGGGCTGCGGCTTCGAAGAGAGCAATCACGTACTGCTGACCACGAACCATCCTACAAGCGACAGAACGATTGGCTGGGCGAGAAGGTACGGCAAGGCTAAGGTCTGCGGCATCCAGCTTGGTCACGGCCCACTTGGGTACGCAAACCCGAACTACCGCCGGCTGGTGGCACGTGCAATCAGATGGTCTGCCGGCAGACTGGATTAGAATTAAGCAGGGACGATTATCTTCAATCGCTTTGTGTCGAATTCAACTGAAAAGCGTAATAAAACAATCTCGCTCGGCTTTTTCAACAGCTATGAAATGGCGGTTCGAGGCAGAGGTCGCAGCTTTGCGAGCAAGAGCAGGGGGTGTAAAAAAATAAAAAAAATTTTTATTTTTTTCTTGCAATCTCTACAAATGTAAAGTAGCATCTACATTATTAAAGATAAAGGAGCTTGTTATGGCAAAGAAAAACTATGAGCTAACCGAGGCTGAATGGGCGATTATCCAGGCCGTCTGGGAGAATCAGCCGTGTTCAGCACCCACTGTTCAGGAAATTCTTGAAAGACAAAAAGGTTGGAGCTACAGCACCGTCAAGACAATGATGGACCGCATGGTGACCAAGGGCCTGCTGAAGACCGAACAAATCCGTAATCTAATACTTTACCGCTCGGCTATAACTAAAATACAGGCACAGAGAGGTGAAATTATGCGCACGGTAAAAAGGGCCTTCGACGGGGCACTTACACCGATGATGCAGTTTTTACTGGAGAATAATAAGCTGTCAAAGAAACAATTAGATGAGCTTGAAGCGCTTATAAAGAAAAAAAGGACTCGGCGTCAAAATAAATAGGCGGAGAACATATTATGCACACGCTGTTAGAGCAGATTAATTCAGCGGGGCAAACGTTCATCACATTTGCCTTTCCAATGTTGGTGCAATCAAGCGTGCTTATTTTGGTTTTGCTGTTTATCGATTTGCTTCTGCGTAAAAGAGTGCGGGCTGTGTTTAGGTATGGGATTTGGATGTTAGTGCTTGTGAAACTTCTGCTGCCAACCTCACTGTCTTGGCCTTTGAGCGTGGGACACTTCTTTGGCGATAAATTGGCATATGTTGACGTGACCAAGACTACAAAAGTGGCAGAACCGGAGATATTAACGACTGCTGAAGTAATTGTGCCGAAAAATGCAGACCTTCCGAATATTCAGACAAACGCACAGAAACCTGCAATATCAACGATGCCGGCTAACACTGAGCAGCTATCAAAGCAGATGGTTCCGGCATCATCCGAGCCACCGGTTGTATCCGTTACGCCCGTGTCCTGGCAGGGAATTGTATTTCTTGTTTGGCTAAGCGCAGTAGCGGCAATGGGATTATTATTATTGCAGCGGGTAATTTTTGTCAGGAGACTTGTTGCACAGGCCAAAGAGGCAAACGACTTGATGAACGATTCACTTGAGTATTGCCGCACGCGTATGGGTGTGAGAAGAAAAGTCGGCTTAAAGGTCTCAGCGAATGCGACGAGTCCGGCGGTATGCGGGTTATTTCGGCGTGTGATTTTGGTACCGCAGAATTTGGCGCCGAGTTTAGGGGCTAACAGCCTGAGGACGGTTTTACTGCATGAGCTTGCGCATATAAAGCGCGGCGATTTGTGGGTGAATCTGGTGCAGACCATTTTGCAGGTTATTTATTTCTATAATCCTCTATTGTGGCTTGCCAATGCAATAATACGCAGGATTCGCGAGCAGGCGGTTGATGAGACGGTGCAGGTGGCCATGGGTGAGAAGGCCGGGCAGTATCCGGAGACCTTAGTAAATATTGCTAAGTTGGCTTTTGGTCGGCCGGCCTTGAGTCTGCGACTGATAGGTGTTGTGGAATCAAAAAGCGCGCTGTCGGCCCGTATCAAACACATCCTCAATCGTCCAATGCCGAAAAGAGCAAAGCTCGGAATCATCGGTTTATTTGTAGTTATCATCATCGGCGCAATCCTCTTGCCAATGGCAAGTTCTATGCAGGGCCCGCCGAAACTGGTAATCAAAGGAGTAGTAAAAGATGCTACGACAAATGAACCGATAGCTGGAGCAAGAGTCTTTGATGATAAGTATGGTCCTGAACCTGTCTGGGAGCAAATCCGCCCCGACCAGCGCAGCAAGTGGGGGGCGATTACAAATGAGGCCGGTCAGTACAGCTTTCTTACCTGGCCTGAACATCATTCCATAAAGGTAGAAGCGCCGGGATATACACCGCAGCGCCGAAGCCTTTACAGCGGCCATCTTGTTTTCAACAAAAAGGACGAGGAGATTTTCGACTTTACCCTCGAACCTGAAAAAGCTTCAGACTCATCAGAATTCAAAAAGACGCTTCCCAACGGCGTTACCGTTGAATTAGTTGGTGTTTGTGAGCATCCGAGCGAAGGTAAACAGTGGTGGCGGCCGGATGGAAGTAGATTGCTGAACCGGCCCTATGATAAAGTAGGCGGACATGTTTATCCTAATGCAAATGAGCAAGCTTGTGAATTTGCCGTTCGTGTTACAAGTCCAAATTCTAAAGATTGGGGGTACAGCTGGCAGATAGAACCAGGCGGTTCAAGCACATCGGGCTCTTGGCCTGTGAAAAATGGTAAAAAACAGGAAGACCTTCGTTACATCGCAATTTCAATGCCGAGTAAACATGAGGTTGCTAAAGTCAGCTTTGCCGTTGCCTCAGGACCTTGGCATACCTTGGACAACAGAGCTGCCGACGGAAAAGGCGTTGCGTCAAGCAGCGGTGAAGGAGGTGGGATTATTTGGCTATCTCCTAACTGCAACGAAAACGAGACTGTTCTGAGCGTGTGTCACACTTATAAAGAACCACAGGTTCGGATTGTGGCTATTGGTAAGAACGGCAATCTTCATACAGGCGACTACACCTGCGGCGCAGTTGGGGAAATGGCGACAATTACGGCAACTTTTGATTTACTTCTAAGCAACATCGAAGAATTCCAGTTCCAGACCCGCCCGTATCGAATGGTACGGTTCGAAGATGTTTCACTCATACCCGGAAATATAACTGATGTGAAGATGACAGTTTCTCGACCGGATACGCAGGCTAAATTTCCTGATAAAACCGAGATGCAGAGCGAGATTGAAGGTACAAGTATAAGTACGTCTCGTGGAAAAGTGAGCGTTGTTAAGGGCGAGGGAGGCCCTGATGTCACTATCAGAAGGAAACTACCTCCGGAAGGAACAGCATATTTCAAGAAATTTGACCAGGTGTACCTTTTGGAAATAGTGTCCAAATCCTACGGGCAGGATATTAGAGAGTCTGTTGGCAGAAAATCCTCAGGTGGAGGTTCAGGGCCAAAGTTTGTTCAAAAACATATTGGATTCGGAATTCCATTTACCTATAAGGGAATTAAGGGTTTTAGTAAGCTGAAAGAATTCAGGAAACAATTGTGGGATACTATTAAAAAAGACATTAAGAGCACCCTGGGAGTTGTTGCGGGTGGCGGCGGGACGAGTGATTTACAACATTTAGTGTATTCGACAGATAAAGTTGTTGGATCGATAAATATCTTTTTTTCTGAAACTAATGAAGACATCCTGCAATTGAAGTTTACTATTCATGAAGTTGTAATGATAGAGGATAAGACCGATGTGCAGGTTGAGTATGAAACTGCAAAAGGGGGTAAAACGGATACGGGTACGGGGCAAGCAGAGGCAATAGAGAAAGTGTCGAGTTTTATTGCATGTGATTTGTCGGCATCCGTGCAGGATGTAAAATTCTTCTCCAATAGCATTTTCGGGACGTATCAGGTGCTGATAAGATTTGATATTGCACCTGAAGATTTAAAGAACCTGATGAAAAATTCTGACAAACTTCCCAATTTTCCTGATCTTCACAAAAATCCAAAGATACACGCGGCTATGGTAGAAACACACAAAGTTCTTAAAATTGATTGGTGGAAACCGGGCGAGTTAGAAAGTCCAATCTGTGCAGGATGGCAAAAAAGAAAGCGGGCTATGGGAGACCCGAGAGTCTGGTTTTACAGTCTCTTAAAAATTTGTTGTTCCCGGGAAGATAATAATTTGATTCGTGTCTATATCGATTTCTTTTCAGAACCGGACGATATGCCTTTTTCAAATCCGGATATGGAGAGAAAAATTGAGGAGCCTAAAGTATGGTCGCAGGAATTAGCCGGCGATGTTTTTGCTGCTATAATAGCGAACGATAATAACAGCTTCGAAGCCTTGAATATCGACTCAGGGCTTTTATCCGCACTGGGAGGGTATAGAGGGGAGTATGATTTTTCCGGCTTGAATAGAATGGTGCATTATCAGAAGGCAGACCGTTGTTTTGTTATTGTTTCACCGATACGTCACAAAGAAGTAAAGTACCCCGACCAGGAAATTCGGATCGGCTTTAAGTTAAAGCAGGGCATCTGGGTAGCCAGCCTCCTTGAAAATGGGAACATGGGGGCCAAGGACGATATTCTAAAAAGAGAAGGCTTTGAAGAATTTTCAAGAACCGACCTTACAAGAAAAATTACAGACAAGACGCCAATAAATCCGGCCAATAATTCTGCTGTGCAGGTCGAGAACAAAATAGAGCAGTCATCGTCTGTCGGGAAAAAAGTAACCGACATCGACCTGCCGTTTACGTTCACGATATACACGTTGACGCCGGATGATAAACCGCAGCCTGGAGTAACAATCAGATGTGTGCATCCGAGGCCGGAACGGGCGGAACCGATTGTGGATATGATAGCCGAATCAGATGAGAACGGCGTGGCCACATTCATTATCACAAAGGCGGACTTGCGAACAGACTGGATATACTGGTTTTCGTTGGAGGACAACGATTACATAGGGACCCCGGAGGTTGGAATAACGCCGGATGAGGAAAACTGGACTTTTAAGGTTCTGCCGGCTGAAGAAATTGAATTGCAAGTGACGGCTGATAAAGAGGCAGTACCCGGCGCGAAGATATATCTGTATGTAGATCATAATAAGGGTAAGGGGAAGGATTGGGATCCTAAAATATTTCACGCTCACGCCAGCACTCGTTCGGATTCTGCAGGCCAAGTACGGATAAAATTTGTCAAAGACAAAATCGACATAGCGGTAGCAGCGAAGGGTTATGCTTCGACGACTATTCGGGATGTGGAGCTTTCGAGCGAGAAACCTTACCTCATCGAACTGACCAAGGGCAGGGCAATAACCGGACGAGTCACCGATTCCAAAAACAATCCACTCAAGGGGGTGGCGATTACTGCAAAGAAAAAGGAAATCTTTTACTACGATGAAGAATTTATTCTAAAGTCATCAACAGATGAAAATGGAAAGTTTACGCTTAAGAATGCATCCTCCGGCCAGTGGGAAATTTCGGCTCGTTCGGAAGACCCGACTATGCCGTATTTCATCGCGCCGGTAACGATGAAGGTAAGGAGCTGGTGGCCGGTTCGGACGATTAAAATGGTTGCCAGAGAAGGTTTTCGGCTTAAGGGCAGATATGTCACAGACTATAAGATAAACATCAAAGATGATGGCGGGCTGCCGTGGATAGACGGATTTGTGTCCAAACCAAGCCGAGCATGGATGCAATTGCGAACAAAGGAAGATGGGACATTCGATATCTGGGGATTTCCCTGCGAGGGAGAAGGCAGTATCAGATTTGTGGGGGTGGGTGGTTATCACAATTTCATCAAGATGCCGAAGGAATATAGTTATTTTAAGATATTTGGCGCTAGATTGAATTTCAAGAACGTACCGCCGGGAACTTATGAAAATATCGAGGTACATTACCTGCTGGAAGGGAAGATTAGCGGCACCGTGGTTGATGCGGACGGAAAACCCTGGCCCGGACTTGAGGTTGTAGCCAGCCCCAAAGGAGCAGACAAAACCGACGAGCAGGGAAAATACTCGATTTGGGTTCCACCGGGTGATAATGTGTGGTTAAAAGTTCAATACCCAAAACGTGCACCTATCTTTACAACCGATATGTTCAGTGTAAAAGAGGGCCAGGCAATCGAAAAGAATTTTGTAGTCAAACAAAAGCTATGAAATTAGCTTAAGTACATCGCTGTTCAGTATATTACAGAATTGAAAAGTCAGCAACCACCAAACGACCCCGCCAAAAAACCGATACGCAAGTCGGCGATTGAATGGGGTAAATTGAAATTTCTGCATTGCCCCATACTTTTTACGGACGATGACAGGTTTTAGCCGAAGTTGTAGTGTTTTGTCACGGCCTCCTGGACCTGCCAGGTACAATCGAGGTCTTCGGGGAAAACCACAAGGTCGCCGGGACCGAAACTTACCGAATCCTTGCCGTCCGTAACCGTTACTTTGCCTTAAATAAGAAGGCAGGTTTCCTTTTCTTGGTAACTGGTAATTATTTAACCATTTAACCAATTAGCATTTAATATACAATGTGAATTTTTCTAAAAAGTTAGTGGCAAGGGCTGGCGGTTTGTTATAAATTGATAGAAGAACCATTTAACCACATATACCCGCTTGCGCGAGCACAAGTTTCACGGACTATACGGAATTAAAGGGTAAGCAATATGAAAACGAAAATATTGCTGCTCTGTATAATGATTTTTATTTGCGCAATAGTCGCAACGAAGGTATTGGCGGCGGTGTACCCCGTGACAGACACGGCAGTAAAGGTCATTCCAGCCATTCGCAAACCAGCCTACCTGGAGTCTTATGTGGACCCGGTGTTTGGCACCAAAGTCACACGAATAACCGGAGATCCTGGTGCCGATATACCAAACGTCAACGGCACCTGGGCCGAAATCGCACGCCACCGCTACTCCAAGAGCGCTGCCTGGAATTGCGACCAGTCCCTTCTTTATCTCGCAATACACCGGGGCCGGCCGAACAGACTCTTTCTTGATGGCGAGAGTTACGCCGTGCGATTTGCTCGTCATAATATACCCGGCAGAAGTATGGAATGGCATCCTCAAAGGCCTGATATCATGGTCTATGTCAGAGACAACGCCATAGGCTACTGGGATGTCCGAAAGGACACGACTGAGGTCATCGCCACTTTCCCGGGCTACAGTGAATTCCGCATTGGACCGGGCGAAGGCAACCTGTCTCTGGACGGCCGGCTTATCGTTGTCGTTGGCAAGAAGGGCAAGGACCGTATCGCGTTTGCATACGACCTGGAGAAAAAGCATAAGTACCCTGACCTAATTTTAAATGACGTGAGGGTGGACTGGGTCTCGGTCTCTGCCTCAGGCAGATATGTTGTTCTTTGCGGGCGAATCAACAGCGAGAGAGGTGACCAGACACAGGTCTATGACCTCGAAGGCAGCAAGGTCACAGAACTGTGGGAGAAATACGGTCGGCCCAGTCACTACGACCTGACGCTCGACGAAAACGGTGATGACATTGCTGTCGGCGTCTCCAAGTCCAAACCGGACGTAGGGCGGGTGATTAAGCGTCGCCTGCGTGACGGAAAGGTGACTGTCCTGACGTCCGGGGGCTACGCCGGCCACACGTCGACGCGAAATGTCAGGCGTCCGGGCTGGGCATA
>JABAOF010005801.1_pt2 | contig 17481 bp, 18 predicted proteins | sample 7062171 | NCBI WGS metagenome assembly JABAOF01 (sample SAMN14538628, study PRJNA623070) | marine sediment metagenome | biome: marine biome [ENVO:00000428]; feature: marine pelagic biome [ENVO:01000023]; material: deep marine sediment [ENVO:00002113] | place: India: Gulf of Khambhat ...
CCTTGAAGAAAAAAAGATTGCGGCTGAGATGTTTTTTGATTATGATGTTTAAGATAAATTCAGGAAATTACTCATGCGTAAATTCGCCGCTCTCCTTGTTCTTTACCTTATTCTCTTTCCTTGTTGCAAAAAACCTCAGGATGATCTTTACACCATCGGGATCTTTCAAGTCGATGATGCCCCCACGTTGAATGAGGTTCGGAAGGGATTTCTCCGAGCATTGGAGGATAATGGGTTGATCGATGGTGTGAATATCCGTCTTATCATCAGGAATGGGATGGGAGACATACCTGAAGTGCAGCGTATCGCTCGGGAATTTGTCAAGAAGAAGGTGGATATGATCGTCGCGTTTTCGACTCCGAGTCTCCAGGCTGCCCTCCACGCAACACGCGAGATTCCCATCGTTTTTTCTTCGGTGGCGAATCCTTTCCTTGCCGGAGCAGGAAATTCAGCCGAAGATCATCGGCCGAATGTCTCCGGAGTTTCCTCGAAAGGACCGATTAGGGAAAGCCTGATCTTCCTCAAAGAAGTTCTCCCCGATGCGAAAAGAATAGGGACTCTGTGGACCCCTTCAGAAGTCAATTCCACCTTTTATTTAGATTTAGCGAGAGAAGCAGCCCAGGACCTCGGCCTGGAAATTGTCGCCATACCGATAGTCAACAAAAGCGAAGTTCTGCTTTCTGCCCAGTCGCTTATCAACAGAAAAATCGATGCGTTTTATCAAATATCTGACAATACCATCAATGCTTCTTTCGATGCTGTAGGCCGGGTTGCGGAAGAAAATGCCATTCCTCTCTTCGGTGGCTTCATCCTCTCCACTCATCATGGGGCCTGTGCAGCTTTAGGTTGGGATTTCTTTGATATGGGTTATAAGGCCGCCATTATCGCGATCAGGGTCAAGAATGGAGATAGTCCGGGAGATATTCCGATTCAATACATGGATAAATTGCGATTGTATCTTAATCTGGATGCGGCCAAGAAGCAAAGCCTTGAATTCTCCGAAAATATCATAAAGCGAGCCGACGAGATCATCGGCGTTGGAGAAAGCAACCCTGAGAACTCCGAAGTTCGATGAAAAGAGTTTTTCTCGTCGTTGCTCTTTCGCTTGTATCCCTGATTCTCAGCGTTCTCTTTTTCTTCTGGGCCTACTTCCGTCATTCTGTTCCGAAAATAGAAGGAACAGCTTCGTTTAAAGGCCTGAATTCCGCTGTTGAAATTTTTAGAGATCCTTGGGGCATTCCTCATGTCTTTGCTCAAAACGAGAAGGATCTGTTTTTTGCCTGGGGGTATGTGCATGCCCAAGACAGGATGTGGCAAATGGATTTCCACAGAAGAGTCGGATTTGGCCGGCTCTCGGAAATATTCGGCAAGGAGGTTCTGGAGAAGGATAAAATCATCAGAAATTTTGGTTTGGAAAAGGCGGTTCTCGAGGACGATAAGCTGCTTTCTGATGAGTTCCGAGATCTGCTCCGAGCTTACACGCGTGGAGTGAATTCCTGGCTTGATTCGCGAAAATTCAACTGGCCGCCTGAATTCTTGATTCTCCGCTATCGGCCTGAACCATGGCGGCTGTTGGATTCCCTCATCATTAAAGAAGTTATGGCTTTGTTCATGTGTTTGGAGTACCAGTACGAAGTATTCAGAGCGAAGTTAATCGAACAGTTTGGAGCTCAAAAGGCTCTTCAGGTTTTAGAAAAAGAAGTTCTGGCCCCAACACACGAAATCGGCGAGCTCTCTCTCTCTGAAAAGCTGAGTCTTCCCGGAGCTCCTGGGAGCAACGATTGGGTTATAGCGGGGGACAGAACTGCATCCAAAAAACCCTTGCTGGCCAATGACCCCCATCTGGATATCTCTCTTCCTTCTATCTTCCATGAAATCCATCTGAGCTGCCCCACGTTGAATGTGATCGGGGTTTCTATTCCTGGAATCCCTGTTGTTATCATAGGCCATAACGACACGATTGCTTGGGGATTAACCTATTCTACGGTCGATGCCCAGGACCTCTTCATAGAGAAGTTGAACGCTTCCGGGGACATGTACTTAGACAGAGGCGAATGGATACCTCTCCTGAGAGAAGAACAGAAGATCAAAGTCAGAGGGAATGAAAACCCTGAAACGATGGAGGTCCTGTGGACAGAGCGCGGTCCTCTGATCTCACCCTTGATCATCGAGAGTCAGAAGCCCATCTCCCTCTGCTGGACGATATACGAAGGGGGGAGGACGTTCGAATCCTTTTACCGTCTCAACAAAGCCCAGAATTGGGATGAGTTTAAGGCTGCGGTCAGTCTGTTCGATGCGCCTTCACATAACATCGTCTATGCCGATAGGCATGGAAACATCGGTTATTATCTCTGTGGAAAGATTCCCCTCAGACCACCGATGGCGGCTCTATTTCCCTATCCAGGATGGGTGGGGGATGGCCAATGGCAGGGATTTCTGGAAGAGAAAGACAAACCAACGCAGTATAATCCGGCTGAAGGATACATCGTGACAGCCAACAATAAAGTTATCCCCGACGAATTTCCTTATTATGTCAGCATCGATTGGGATGTTCCCTTCAGGGCGGAAAGAATTACAGAGCTTATCCTCGAGAAAGAAATCCACACTATCGAGACTCAGATGAGAATTCAAAACGACATCTTTTCTAAAAAGGCTGAGGTCATCTTTCCGCTGCTTGAAGAGATAGAAGAGGCTTCTGGAAACCTGAAAGATTCGATTGGCTTTCTCCAGGAATGGGATCGAGAGATGGGATCCAGTCAAGGAGCCGCTTTTTTTGGCGTGTTCATGAATATTTTTCATGAGGAAGTTTTTCAAGACGAACTCGGAAAAGATTTCAAGAGGTTTGATCTTCTCTTCAGGCGTAAAAAAGCTGGTCTTCTTCGGATCCTGTCCAATCCCAGTTCCCCTTGGTTTGATAATATCGGAACTCTCCCTGTCGAAATGAGGGAGGATGTCATCAAAGCGAGTTTAGAGAAGGCCTATCTACAGTTAGATGAGACCTATGGTTCTCCTGAAAACTGGGATTGGACGCAGCTCTACTCCATCACATTCATGCATGTCTTGGGCCGGTCGCCCGTGTTGAAATTTTTTAATCGCGGCCCGTATGCTGTCGATGGCCGTTATTTTACGGTTAAAGCCTCTTACGCTCCAGATTATTATAATGTGACTTATGGTCCGTCTTATCGACAGATCATTGACTTATCCGATTTCGAAAATTCCATCAGCGTTATCACATCCGGTGAGAGCGGCCATTTTTTGAGTCGATTTTATGCTGACCAAATCCATCTCTGGCTGGAAGGCCGTTATCATCCTATGCTATATAATAAAGATGTGATTGAAGCCAGAGCTAAAGGTGCTCTCTTGCTTGAACCTTTATCCTTGAGAGAAGATCGAGAGGAGTGAAACATGAAAATCTGTGGACTCTTACAAGAAGATCATATCATCCTTGATTTGAAACCAGGAGAAAAAAAGCAGATTCTTGAGGAATTTGTGGATACCCTCAAAGAGAGAGGTTTAATCTCAGACGAAAAGATCATCCTGGAAGAACTCTTGAAAAGAGAAAGTTTAGGAAGCACGGGGCTAGAGAAAGGGATTGCTGTCCCTCATGCGTTAACGGATAGGGTGAAAGAGCCACTCCTGGCTCTGGCGGTCATCAAAAAAGGAGTTGATTTTGAAGCTGTGGATCAAATGCCGACCTATGTCATCCTCCTCCTCCTGGGTAACAAAGACAACCCGGGATTTCAGCTTAAAGTGTTGGCCCATATATGTCGGCTCGTCAAAGAGACAAGAGTCGTCGAGAAAATAAGAAAAGCCAAGTCTCCCAGCGATGTCTGTACAGTATTTGATGAGGAAGAAGGTAAGATTTGATGAAGCTTTTGATCGTGATCCTGAACAAAGTAGAAAAACTCGAAGAAGTCCTGGAGGGTTATCTCGAGATCGGTATCTCAGGGGCCACGGTGATCGACAGCGTGGGAATGGGACATATCTTATCTGATGAAGTTCCGATTTTTGCCGGTCTGAGGTTCATGTTTGCTGGAGCCAAGCCCCACAACAAGACCATCCTCTCCGCGATCAAGGAAGAGAAGGAAAAACCCGCCATCGAGCTTCTCGAGAAAATATTGGGGGATTTAAATAAACGGGGTACAGGGATCGTGTTCACGATCCCCATCGATTTAGTGGAAGGCTTGAAACCAGAAATTTGATTTCATGAAAGCCTTTTTTGCTTTTGGCCTTCTTATCCTCATTGCTCTCCTCGGCTCTCGTTTTCTTTTCAAGAGAAAAAAAGTTTTCAATCCCCTGTATTACTTCATCCTGTCAGGTCTCTTGTATATTTTCTTTGGTGTATTTTTAGGGAGGCATTATCTCAATGTTCTCAGTTTAGAAGTGTTGAAGGGGCTTTACCCTCTCATCAGTTTTGGCTTGGGGTGGATTGGATTTCTGTTCGGCTTCCAGCTTGAAATCAAGTATCTTCGTCGATTTTCCCGAAAATTTATCACCCTCTCCTTCCTCCAATTTTTGCTTGTCCTTCTCATAGTGAGTATATCCCTTTCTTTTGTTCTCCGGTTGTTTTTTTCGTCTCAACCCTTGTTCATCTTGAATGGCATGGCTGTGGCTTTAGGTCTTCTAAGCAGCCTGAGTTCGCCGACATTACTCAATTATGCATCGACACGAATCCCCAAAAAGGGGAATTGTTTCTACCTTGCCCGCTTTCTTGTCAGTGTCAGCGGGTTCTGGGGGATCATCGGGTTGGCTGTGATTTCATCTTTCTGGCACTTTCCCCTTTCGGATAAAATTGTTATTGTTAACAGCTTTATCCTGTTTCTCTCCTTGATCCTGTTTGCCGTTTTACTTGGCTTTGTCTTTCATTTTTTGACCATCAAGAAGATTTCAGACCAGAATCTCTTTGTCATCTTGTTGAGTTTGGTCTTTTTTGCCTCCGGAGCGGCGCTCTACTTCAACCTTCCCCCTTTGTGTGTCTGCATGATCTCAGGGATCGTCTTCTCCAACCTGACCAGGAATCATGAAAAAATCTATCCCCTCTTTTTGGCCTCAGAGAAGCCATTCTACATTATTTTCCTTATCCTCATCGGAGCCCTCTGGGAGCTCCATTTCGATTACAGAACAGCCATCCTCGTCGGACTTCTCCTTTTCCTGCGTCCCTTAGGATTTTCTCTTCCGTTGAGACCCTTCGGGGGATTGCTCCGTTTTCCTTTTTCCCTTCCTTCACGTTTAGGTCTGTGCTTTCTTTCTCCTGGAGGGATTGCCGTGGCCTTTGCCGTCAGTCTGGAATTGATGTACGCGCTGCCGTTGATAGATGAGTTTGTTTCCGTTGCTCTCATCATGATTGTCATAACGGAGTTTATAAGCCCGTGGACCGTAAAACAGTCACTTTATGTGTTGGAGTCTGAAGGATGAATATCGTCATCCTCATCATCGTTTTTGGGCTCATGCTCTTTCTAAGGAGCCCATGGACTGAGGCCTTCTCCAACCCGGCCCAAAGCACCTCCTTAGCCTTTGGCTTTATCATGATTTTTGCTTTTCTCCTGGGAAAGAGGGTGAATAAGTTCAAGCTTCCTCAAATCACGGGCTTTATCCTGGCTGGGATCATCTGCGGTCCCTATGTTCTCAAAATGCTCACCGTGGGCGAGGTCGAAGATTTAAAGCTTCTCGACGGTTTGGCCTTGAGCTTGATCGCCCTCACAGCAGGTGGGGAGATGGAACTTCGTAAATTGAAAGGAAGCCTAAAGGCGATCTCCTCCCTTGTCATTTTCCAAACCATCACCATCATCGGCGGGTTTATCCTTTTCGGCTTTATCGGACGCCTCTTTTTTCCGTTTTTTACTGATAAATCAAGCCTTGAAATCTTGGCCCTGACCCTTCTCTTGGGGACGTTGGCTACAGCTACCTCTCCCTCGACCACGATTGCTGTTATCACCGAGACCCGCGCCAGGGGACGATACACGGATATTTTGTTGAGCACTGCGGTGGTTAAAGATTTTCTGGTTATCATCCTCTTTGCCTTCTCTCTTTCTATCTCAAAGTCTCTCTTCTTCCCGACTGAAGTTTTTGACACTTCTTTTCTCATGGAAATTTTGGCGGAGATCGGAGGTTCCTTCCTTTTGGGGGGAATTGTTGGTGTGGGAATTATCCTTTACCTTAAGTATATCAGTCAGGAAATCACGATTTTCATCCTCAGTGTCGCCTTTTTTAGCTATCAGGTTTCGGAGAGCTTCGGATTGCATGCCCTCCTTGTCTGTCTGTTGGCAGGATTTTTGGTGAAGAATTTCTCTTCTCACGGAGAAAGTCTGATATTGGCAATCGAAAGAAGTTCCCTTCCTGTTTTTATCGTCTTCTTTGCCATTTCTGGTGCCTCGATCAATGTCCAAGCCCTGAAGAGAAGTTGGCTTCTAGCCCTTATCCTCGTCATCTGGAGATGTTTTCTTAAATTTACGGGAACTTATGTTGGAGGAAGGCTGGCCGGGGAGGATGCCGTGGTTCGAAGAAAAAGTTGGTCTGGTTTCATCTCTCAAGCAGGCGTGGCCCTGGGGATGGCGATTATCATCGAAAGAGCATTCCCCACGTGGGGAGTTGAGCTTAAAGCTCTGGTTTTGGCCCTGATCGGGATCAATCAGATCATCGGCCCCATCCTTCTCCAAAATTTCCTGTATACCGTGGATGAGGCCGGGAAAAAGGAATAAAGCATCAGGCTTCGTTATCTTGATTAGTCTTGATCAGAATCATACTCACTGTTTATCCTTCAAGATGAAGTCTGATCCCTTGTCATCAGGGGAAATCGATGATGTGTTGGCCTCGGCCTAGCTTGACAGAAGATTCTAAAGCTTTGTGTGTTAATTCAATGGCTTGCCGAACCGCTTGTTCAAGTCTCAATCCTCTAGCAATGTAAGCTAAAAGGCTTGATGAGAGAAAACAACCGGTTCCATGAACTTTTCTGGCTATTTTTTTTCTTTCAAAGACATGGCATTTTTTCCCGTCAAAAAGAATATCTGAAATTTCTTCCTGTAGGTGTCCCCCTTTGATAAGGCAAGGACACTGGATCTGTTCAAAAATGATCTTTGCGGCTTTCCTCATATCGTCTAATCTGCTCACCTTAATGCCGGCGATCAGAGACGCTTCTTCCAGGTTTGGGGTGATGAGAGTGGCTTTTCCTCTTATCTCCTTTACATAATCGGGGATCGCATCCTCTTCGATGAGCCAAGTTCCTGAACTCGATTTAAAGACAGGATCCAGCACTTTGGGAATTTTGGTGTGTTTGGATAATATTTTTGCTATAATTCTCGCATTTTTTTTTGAGCCGACCATTCCGAGTTTGATTCCAGAAAACGTGACATCCTCAGAGAGGACTTGGTATTGATTCCAGAGAAAGTCTGGGGGAAGGCAGTAAACCTCGATAACGCCTTCTGTATTTTGGGAGGTGAGGGAGGTGAGGATGGCCATACCATGGAAATCAAGTTCCCGGAAAACCCTCAGATCAAGGCCGATGCCTGCTCCAGAAGTGGGATCAAAGCCAGCAATAGAGAGGAGAATCTTTCTTGCCAAGCCTAACTCCTTGCTACAATCCATTTCATTCTAATAGAAAAAAACACGAATTACTAGGTGGAGAAAGAGTATCGCAGGAGTATGGACGACATACCAAAACATTGATAATTTTCAGAGGTCGATGAAAAACGGAAGATTAGGCTTATCATCTTTCTACTCGATTTACGTTTGTTTTAAGATATGCTAATATGAAACCGATTTGTGATGAATTCCAGGGCACACATCTTTGTCCAAGGGTATGTCCAAGGCGTGTTTTTCCGTGATCATACTCGGAGATGGGCCTCCTCTCTTGGGCTTACCGGCTGGGTCAGAAATTTGTTTGACGGCCGTGTTGAGGTCTTAGTGGAAGGTGACCGTGAGAAAATACTAAGCCTTATTGCTAGACTGGAAGAAGGCCCCCATTTTTCGAAGGTCGAGGATGTCCAAGTCAACTGGGAAGAATACAAGGGTGAATTTGATGATTTCAAGATAGCATGGGCCGGATATTGATCGGATATCGAAGATTCAGCCTGATGAGGATTCAAGGATACATAAGAGCTTATTCTAGGAAAGAGAGGATAGCTTATGTTTAAAATAAGCAAAGAGAACCAGCCTTCCGTTGATGTTTTCGAGGGAGTTGTCCGCACAACTCTGGCTTGCGGAAAAGATGTTTTGATGGCAAAATTTGAATATAAGAAGGGCTCGAAAGTCCCTCCTCATAAGCATTCCTACGAGCAAGTCACGACGATTATCAAGGGAGAACAGAAGATCATCATCGAGAAGGATGGAGAGAAAAGAGAAATGATCATTAAAGGCGGGGATTCCTATGTCGTTCCAGCCAGTTATGAGCATGAACAGATTAGCCTCAAAGACTCTGTAACGATCGATGTTTGGAGTCTTAGTCCGTAATCTTTTTTCTTGGACTTCATCAGAGGAGAATTCCCAAAGATCCTCCAGACAAAAAATGTCTGGAATGAGTCATACAGCAGAAAAATATTGGGGGTGGAAAGAGTTAATGGATTCTTTTTTGTTCTAAGAATTTCTGCTGGCACACGTTCGAGCAGAAATAATATTCTTTTCCTTGATGGATTTCTCTGATGGCATCTTCTTTAGGGAGATAAGTATTGCACACTTCATCTTTGACCATCATTCCAGATGCTTGTTTGGGAGCCTGTGGTTTTTTTTTGACTCTACCTAAAGTCCGAAAAAATCGTACGAGAAGGTAGATCATATAGATCAGGAATCCATACAGAATAATCTTTATGATTTGCATCAATTTTAATGTAGAGGAATTTGTATAGCCTGTCAAACTCCAAGGGCAGAGAGGGGAAAAATTTTCTTGATTGTTCATCTGGTAAAAAGTAATATGATTAAGAAAATGAGTATGTTACGTGGACCTATGAGAGATATGACTGCTTTAATTCATATCCATAATTTTCTGAATTCATAAGGGAGTAAAGATGGACTTTTCGTTGACAGAAGAGCAGGAAATTTTAAGGGATTCCATCAGAAATTTTGCCCAAAAAGAAATCCAGCCCTATGTCAAAGAGAGTGATGAGAAAGGGGAGTGGCCAGAGGCATTAACAAAGAAATTGGCGGAGATGGGTTTATTAGGGATCGTCATTCCGACAGAATACCAGGGAGCGGGTTACTCCAATGTTGACTATGTCATTATTCTCGAAGAGATTTCGAAGATCGATCCCTCCGTGGGCCTCGCAGTGGCTGCCCATAATTCTCTCTGTTCTAATCATCTCAATCTGTTTGCCAATGAAGAACAGAAGAAGAAGTATTTGACTCGATTGGCCTCAGGTCAAACCTTGGGTGCATGGGGATTGACTGAACCAGAAGCAGGATCTGATGCTGCGGCATTAAAGACGAAAGCTGTTAAAAGGGGAGATCATTGGGTGCTCAACGGCACAAAGATTTTTATCACCAATGGCACGTTAGCAGAGATTTCTGTGGTCATGGCTGTCACCGACCCGGATAAGGGGAGAAAAGGCATTTCAGCCTTCATCCTGGAGAAAGGGATGGAAGGCTTCAGACCAGGAAAAAAAGAGGATAAGCTGGGTATAAGAGCGTCGGATACTTCGGAGCTTATATTCGAAGAGGTCAAAGTCCCTGCGGAAAACCTCGTCGGCGAGGAAGGAGCAGGGTATCGACAAGCCATGGCTATTTTGGATGGAGGCCGAGTCAGTATCGCCGGCTTTTCGTTGGGTATTGCGGCCGGTGCTTTGGAGTGGAGTCTTAAGTACGCCAAGGAAAGAGTTCAATTCAACCAGCCTATAGCCAATTTTCAGGCTATCCAATGGATGCTTGCTGATGGCTTCACAGAACTGGAGGCCGCTCGCCTTCTGACTTTTCAAGCGGCCTTCTTGGAGGATCGGGGAAAGAAGATTCCGAAAGAATCGGCTATGGCCAAGTTATTCGCCAGTGAACTGGCGGTCAAAGCTTCTTCCATGGCTGTCCAGATTTATGGAGGTTATGGTTTCGTCAAGGATTACCCGGTTGAAAAGTTCTACCGGGATTCCAAATTAGCTACGATCGGGGAGGGGACATCCGAAATTCAGAGATGGATCATCGCCCAGAAGGTCCTCTCCGAGTATTGATCGATTGTGCTCAGATATCTTATCCCCAGTATGATTTGACTTAGAAAACCATGGATAGTCTTGCGCAAGAATTGATCAAGGGAGATCCCAGAGCCATCGCTAGAGCTATTTCTCTCGTCGAAAACGATGGCCGGCTGGCCAAGAAGATGATGAAGGAAATCTTTCCCTACAGCGGCCAATCCGTTATCGTTGGGATTACTGGGGCTCCTGGTTCTGGAAAAAGCACTCTGGTGGACCAGATGATCCCTTTACTCAAGAAGGAAGGGCGTAAGATCGGGATCGTGGCTGTGGATCCTTCCAGTCCGTTCAGCGGAGGTGCTATTTTGGGGGATAGGATTCGCATGATGCGGCATAGCACTGATCCTGATGTGTTCATCAGAAGCATGGCCACTCGGGGTCATTTGGGGGGATTAGCCAAAACCACCGGGGAAGCCATCACCATCTTGGAAGCTGCGGGCAAGGATTTTATCCTCGTCGAGACCTTGGGTGTGGGACAGGATGAAGTGGAAGTTGTCAAGCTGGCGGACATCGTGCTCGTCGTCCTATTCCCTGGGACTGGGGATGAGATCCAGATCTTCAAAGCAGGAATCATGGAGATTGCCGATGTTTTTGTCCTTAACAAAGCGGATTCTCCTGATACAGAAAGAGTGGATAGACAGCTCAAGGCTGTTCTCGAAATGGGTCTCAAAGGAGACGACATAACACCGGTCATAAAAACCATCGCCACAGAGGGAACAGGAGTCGACCGGCTGATCACCGTGGTCATTAGGCTAATATCGGATAAGGATAGACAGCAACAGGAGATGAGGAAGAAAAAATTGATTTCTTGGATGCTCAGGGATATCATCAGCGACAAGATTTACCAGGAGATTGTTCAGAGAATTCAAGATTCTGTTTGGGAAGAATACATCGAGAAAATCTACAAAAGAGAGATGGACCCTTATTCCGTCGCGGATAAGATCATCAAAGAAGTGAAAGAAGGCTGAGTTGAAATCGAAGGTGTTTCCCACAGAACATAACTCACTCTCCGCCTTGAGCATAAAGAGACATGACCCATTTGGCGAAAGCTATCGCATCTTTTAGATCCTCTTTATCAGGATGAGTGTGGGCAGAGGCCGCCATCTCGGCCCACAACTTGTGTTCAGGAGATTTCATCAGAACCTCCAGAGCTTCACTGGATACTTTTCCTCGACAGGAAAAGGTCCCCAAAACATCGGCCTTCGCAGCCAGAACGACCGCATGTTCGAGAGCTTCCCGGGATAAATGACTTCCTGTTATAGAACCGTGCGTGGAGAAAAGGGCAATTTTTTTCCCCTGGGGTATTTTCTTGAGAAAATCCTCTGCTTTGAATGGAACACTGTGGGAATGGACCGGAAAGCCAAAGAAGATGAGCCTGTATTTTCCTATTTCTTGGACATCTTCCATCGGCAGGAGGTCTTTTTCTTCTTCGAGCGCATCGAATATGGCCTCGGCAACTTTTTTCGTGTTTCCTGTTAGGCTAAAGTAAGAGACAAGAATTTTTTTCATGTTCTGTAATTTTTCCATAAACGGAGGAAAAACACCAGCCGTTTTCGCACTGGGAAGTGGGAACGAAAGGTTATGCTTCCAAGGTTGATTGGTATAACAGATGATTCCCTGGTACTAAGATTAATTGATAATAAATTCCAACTCTTAATTCCTAAGCGCATCACAGTGCTAACCCAGGGCAGAGTTGGAGAAGGTCAAGTCTTTTGATTCAACGGAAGCTTTATCGTTATTTTTGTCCCCCTGTCCTCACTGCTTTCAGCTCGAATTGTGCCTCCATGACTATCGATGATCTTCTTGGTTATGGCCAGACCCAATCCTGTTCCGGCGTCTTTGGTAGAGAAGTAGGGTTCAAAAATATTTTTTAAGACGGGTCTCTTTATTCCTTTCCCCGTATCACTGATTTCGATATTCATTCTTCCCTTAACTTGGGTGACTTTGACTGTAATTTTTCCCCGATTTTTAATGGCCTCAATGGCGTTCATCAAAATATTCCTTAAGGCTATTTTTAGTTTTGCCTTATCAGCCACCAGATTAAAGTTTTGACCTTCATAAATTTCTTTAAAGGAGATCCTTTCCGTTAGAATTTTCTGGTAGGGTTCTATAGTTTCTTTAATGGTTTCTTTGAGGTCAATGGTCTCTTTTCTGAGGATTGTTTCTCTCGAGACCTCCAAAAACTCGTGCGAGATCTGTCTTAAATTTTCGACTTCTTTGATGATGTATGAGGCTGATTCTTTGAGTATGCGATCCAGGTCTTCAGGTTTATCCTTGTACACCTTCAGGATGTGTTCGGCCGAGAGCTGGATTGGTGTCAGCGGATTTTTTATTTCGTGAGCCACTTTGCGGGCCATTTCCGCCCACACCACTTTTTTACTCATCTCGGCCAGCTCCTGTTGATGCTGTTTCAAGTTTTTGACCATGGCGTTGAATCCATCGATCAGAGTCTTCATCTCATCATGTGGTTTGTGCTGGATAGAAAATTCTAGATTGCCCAGGCTGACTTCTTTCGTCCCGCCGAGAAGCTTTTTTATTGGAGTGATAATCATCCCCCCGATTCGCTGAGCGAAAAACAGGACGACGGCAACGAAAAAGACCGAAGTTAGAAAAAGAAATTCGATCAAACGAGCTGTGGCGTCTGAAATTTCCTGTTGTTCCAGCGGAAAGGGGAGGGAGAGAAGAAGCTGCTGTTGGCCGAGGAAATACGGAATGGTCAGAGTTTGGAAGGTGTAGTCTCCGATCTTTTGAGTTTGAGTGAACAAGGGAGTGTTCTCGTAGCGAATTTGGTAATAGATTTCTCCGTCGATGAGCTCAGAGAGAAGCCCGGCATCGAAAAATTCACGCCGGCTGGAGGAGATGAGCTTTCCTTCTTGGTAGAGATTAACGTCGTTGGAGATAGTGGAGCTTATCCAGAGGACGATATTTTCAGGGGGTGAGGTTGGAGATAGCTGTTCTTCCTGCTGGAGAAAGAAGTAATCCTTCATCACATTCTGCGCGAGGTTGGCGTGAATTTCAGCCTTTTCCGTGAATTGTTGGGTGAAGATTCGACTGAAGAAATTGCGGGTGAAGATGGTGAAGAGAAGAAGGGGAACGATGGCCACGACAAAGAAGGAGATGTAGACTCGATTCGAGAAGGACCAGAGGGGACTTCGGAATTCTTTTCTCCTAGGGACGACGACCAAGAATAGGAATAGAAGGAAGAAGAAAATAAGATAGACAAAAAAGAGCTTCAAGTATTCCACAGAGTAATCAAAGAGATTTTTAACAGGGAGGAAGAGGGAATATATTCTGTTATTGCTTCTGATGTGGAAGCAGTCATATTTCTTCTCTTTCGCCTTGAAACGAGTCCAGATGGAGCCCGGTGCTGTCTGAATATCTTCCAACAGAGCCGGAGAGATTCCCGAAGAAATTCTGTTAGGATTGAAGATGAGTTTGGCGTTGAGGTCGAAAATGGCAAAGCCGAGGTCGAATTGATTGAGAGAGGGAAGTGAGGATACTCTAAGAAGCTCAAAATAAGGGTTAGCGGAATACAGGAAGGGGAGCATATCATAATCGGTTGAAAGATAGAGAATCATCCTTCCCAAATATTGCGTCTCCTTCATCCAATCCTTGTATGCGATAAGAAAATCTTTTTCTTTTCCCATGAAGGGCACACTCTGACTAAGGATGGTCCACTCTTGAGTTAGGGGAAGGTCGTAGTCGAGACGAAAAAGGCTGGGAATGTTTAAAGAAAAACGAGAGAGAATCGTGCCTTCAGAATTCAAGAATTCTAGACTGGAATACCAGTTGAATTTGGCGATTAAGGTTCCTTCCCATAAAGAGCGGGCCAGGTCTTTCGGCTCACGATTCTCGAGGAAAGAGATGATCGAGTCCGTCTTTTTTTCTATCTCTGGAATCGATTCTTTGATCAGGAAGTGACCCCAGTGTTCTTGAGATTTAATGATGTTCTGAAGAGAGTGCTCGATCAGGAGGCGATTTCGGGTGGTCGTTGACGATTGGAGAGAGGCATAAATGAAGAGAGTGCAGATCAGGAATGATATGAAAAATGCCATCTTCTTCTCGATGATTCTGGGAATGTAAGCCGATAGGAAGAGTGAAATGACGACAAGTGCCTGGAGGATGAACAGCAGAAGGAGGGCTTTCTCCTTGAAGAAATAATAATAAAAAACGAAAGTAAGTAGAAAAATAAAAAGAAAAGGGAACGTCCGGTGGACAGAAAGAGGTATGATCTGCGTTCCGGTGAACATAATCAGAGCGAAGCAGAGAAAGAAAGTAATAATGCTAAGATGGATAAGCAGGAAAGGAGGAGAGAAGGAGAACCGAAGGAGGTTAAGGTTCGAGTGAAAGACGAGACGGAAAAGTATCCCTTGAAAAATGTAGATTAAACAGATCGCCCCGAAGGCTAAAGCCGCATTAGCCGCTATCGTGAACAGGAGAGAACGTTCTCTTTTTTCCTCCTTCCTAAGGTTCTTGGAGTAAATTCTGAGGCTCAAGATGATGAGAAAGAGAAAGAATGAGGTCAAGAAAATATCGGCAGGAGACTTTGTCAAATTCCAGATAGACAAAAAACTCGATACATTGGGAGAAAAGATAACCAAAGATTGAATTTTCTCCAGTTGGCTGAAAGGGAAGAAGAGAGCTCTGATCCCGGCTAAGATGAGAATAATAAAGGCCAGGGTCCAAGCTTTTCGATCTTTGGATAATGAGGGAGTTTTCACAATATGGAGAAGAAGGAAGAGGAGAGAAAGGCCGAGAGCCAGGTAGAAAAAGAGGAGAGTATTTTCTTTCAAAGAGGAGATTTTTGCCGAGAGAGCAGGAGAGGAGAGTCTCACTGTGCCCACGATTTGCTTTTTTCCATTCCTCAGAGGGAAGAATATCGTTTGCACCTCGTCCTGGAGGCTGGGCTGACCGATGAATTCGTCCTTATGTCTAGAGAAGAAGATTTCATCGCCTGAGACATCCTCCTGAAAGTCTCTAAAATCTACGATGCAATTGTTCAAAAGCTTAGGACTCAGAAAATGATATTCCTTAAGATAGGGAGCTTGTAATCGGGGAATAAATGCCAAGAGCCTAAAAAAGGCGAGATGTTTATCCAGACTGACTGTTTTGATCGATACGAGATAGACAGAGGCTTTCTCTCGGATGAGGAGGGGAGCCCCAAATTCTTCGTTTGTTTTTATGCTCTCTTGGTGAGTGATCATAGGCCCCAAATCGATGACATTGCCCAACCACAATAAGAGGTCGCCGCGATCGTTGGTATAGGCTATTCCCTCTTTTTTTTTGTCCGGGTTAAATTTTTTGAATGAAGCGAAAATCTCCTCTGTTTTCTCCGGGAAAGGAGAAGACAGAAAAATATCTTGTTTCTGTTTGAGTTCTGCGGCCAGTCGAGAGTATTCGGATTTGATGGCCTCAGCCTGATTTCTAAGATGCTTGAGACTGTTTTGATAATAATTAGAGGAGATCAAAGTCGGGAGAACGGAGAAAAGGCCGATGAGGAGGACAGAGAGGAGCAGGCTGATGAGAAAACCATAAAAAAATGGGCTTTTCCTTGTGGGGAAGAGTGACATCTTCAAATTTTCTCCGCTTTAATTTCTATAATTTGCCAAGAAGTTTTTGGGAGTTCTCCTTTTTTCTGGTTCAGGCTTTTCGTTAAATAGAAGAAGACATGAAAAACGTACTGGTTATTGGTTTTTTTGTTCTTGAACGACCACCTGGTTTTGAGGATTAGATTATTTTCTTCAGAGGAAAGAGGGTATTCTTCTTCGGAATAGAATTCAAAAGTTAAGTAAGTTGAAAAGATATTCTTCCAGAGAAAATAGGCTTGTTGATGGGAGAGTTGATCAGAAAATGAAATGGGTTCAGGAAGAGAGATGGTGATTGAGCTTTGAGAAGAAAACAATTTGTAAAGCATTCTGGAATTGTTTTGAAGGAATGACCTCTCTATATCTTCAGTGGGGGGTGAGACGGTGGTGGAAAGAATAAGGAGGATGAGGATAATATTAGGCACTTAAAAATATTATCATAGCTTTTGAATAAGAGGCAAGTGAATCAGTTATCAGTTGCCAGTTTTCGGTTCGAAGTTTTCAGATTTAGAATAAGATTCCCGTCTTCCCTGACAGCTGNNTCTATGCGACCTCTCAAGGCGAAGCTCAATCCGTTACCCGCTTGTGCGGGCACAGGTTCACCGAAAATCCCCCACCCATCTCTATGCGGCTTAGACGGATTGGACCTCTCCTTCATTACATCTTCAATACTTCATTTGTTCTCGTATCACGGAATTGAAGATACTAACAGGCCAGATACAGTTTCTATGTAACACAGCCACTCAGTTTAAGAATAAGAATTCCGTCTTGACTGATAACTGACAACTGAGACAGTCACTATGATTTTTTCTGTTTGAGGTCTTCCATTTCAGAGGAGATGATGGTTTTGAGTTCTTCTCTGATTTTATCTATTTTCTCCAACTTGCTCGACATTTTCGAGAAGAGGACTTCTTGGCTCTTGATCCCCTCCTGGATGAGAAAGGCTGCACTCTCCGAACGGCTTTTAAAGAGACCAGCATCGACCAGCATGCCTAATTTCTTGTTGGACTCGTCATTCACTCTTATAGTCAGGACCGTATTCCTGGATGCCAAGGCCTTATCAATAACCCTTTTTATAGACTCGGCCGTTCTCGTTGCAAACTTTTCCACATGATTACCAAATTCGTCCAGGGTGCTATGGCGCTTTTTTTCTTTGGTCTCAGATTCGGGCTGTTGTTTTGATGATTTGCTCTTCATGTATGAACTCCTGTAATTTGTAATTTAATTACAAAATACCATATACTTCGATTCCTTGTCAAGCGAGAAAGTGGATAGAGATGGGGATAAAAGATTGACGATTGAATGGCTAAGGATGAAAAGAGGTCTTTATTCTGTTTTTTCTTCTTCGGCCTCTTTGCTGGTTTCTTCTTCGAGCTTTTTAGCTCTCCTGGCGTCTCTTATGCTGCTGATTCCAGCAATAAGAGCAATGAGACCACCAAAAAAGAGGATGGGTGGAATGAACCCGAAAACGAGCTCATAGAATTCACGCCACCAGACAAAAATTACGAGGTAAACGCCTGCGGCCATGGCGATCAATCCTCCGATGATGGCGAGTGCTTTTCCCATTTTGACCTCCCTAGAGAATTGAGATTTGTAACTTTTTCGAGCCGCATTATAACATTATGAATTAAAGCAAGCAATAAAATTTCTACTCCCGCAAGCTTTTCATTTTCTATGAAAGCAGAAAACATTATGAGTCATGTTGATTGTTTCGATGACAAGCAAGATTTCGCCAG
>JABAOF010023556.1_pt3 | contig 17481 bp, 8 predicted proteins | sample 7062171 | NCBI WGS metagenome assembly JABAOF01 (sample SAMN14538628, study PRJNA623070) | marine sediment metagenome | biome: marine biome [ENVO:00000428]; feature: marine pelagic biome [ENVO:01000023]; material: deep marine sediment [ENVO:00002113] | place: India: Gulf of Khambhat ...
TAATATCGTCCTGACCAATAGCCACTCTCCCCAGTCCAGCCAGGGTGATTGACGCACATCCTTTGTCTCCCATGGTTCGAAAACTCGCCAACGATTCTTCGTATAAAGCACGAGCTTGCATCGTGTTGCCTTGAATTCGCTCCACTCTTCCCAACTCTCTGTGCTGCGTAGCGACACCGTGATGATCCTTCAAATCTTCATATATCTTAAGACTTTCACTATACATCTCTCTCGCTTTATCATAATTCCCGACGACTACTGCAATCTGGCCGAGATTCCATAGCGCACCTGCGATTTCACGCTTATCTTGCACCTCTCGAAACAGGGCTAAGCTTTCTTCAAAAAGCTTGTTGGCTTGTTCGAAATCATACGCAGACGCTGCGCGGTGTGCCAACGGGCCAAGCGCGGTGGCAATACCGCGTTTATCCCCCACTTCTCGCCACAACTCGAGGCTTTCCGAATATAATGCCTCAATCAATTCGTCATCAGCACCCAAAAATTCCTTCGCATATACCATTCCTCCGAGAGCTTTGGCTATTCCCGCCTTGTAGCCAATCTCCCGGGCAATCACTATCCCCTGCTCATACAACCGAATAGCTTCAGCCATATCAGACTGGCGGGTGGTGAGCCATGCAGCACCGATCAGAGCGTCCACTCGTTCATTTGTGGGAGTATCGCTCAGCGCAATCATCTTCAACAGCCATCTTCGGCCCTCGCTAACATACCCGTGTGTATCCCAGAACCGCCACAGCGCTCCCGCCATCCGTAAGCCCGATTCTGCAGCTTTTGAACTGCTTTTGTCATCATCCTCACCCTGCTGCAAAAACCACCCCAGCGCTGAGCGCAGATTGTTATGTTCCACCTCCAGCCGCTCTAGCCATAGTTGCTGTTCGGGTCCCTCGAGCAAGGGCTTGGCTTCTTCTGCCAGGCTAAGGAAGAAATTGGCATGCCTATCCCTGATCTTCGCCTCTTGACCACTCTCCCTCAACTTCTCCCTAGCGTAGTCGCGGATCAGTCCCAGCATAGTGTACCGCGACTCATCTTCGCCCCTCTCATCCTGCCGTAGAAGGCTCTTATCCAGGAGGGAAGCAAGCCCTTCCATGACATCCATACCCAGGGCTTCCTCTGAGCGCGATTTAGGCTTTCTCTCTGAAAGACAACACACGGCTTCGGCTGCGGGAAAGGTGAAGCCACCAGCAAACACAGACAGAATCTGGAGTAGTCTCTGCTCGTCTTCGTTCAGCAACTCGTAGCTCCAATCCATTGCGGCACGCAAAGTACGATGGCGTTCGGGTGCATCGCGAGGCCCACGGGCCAGTAAGTGCAACGACGAATACTCATCCGCCTCAACGAGCCGTTTAAGCAACTCTTTTGGCGGAAATAATTTTGCCCGCGCCGCAGCTAACTCGATCGCCAAAGGCAACCCATCTAGCCGGGCACAAATCTCGGCCACAGCTTTAGCATTCTCATCTGTGATGCGAAATTCGGATTTCACCGACTGGGCGCGCTGGAAGAATAATTCCACCGCGGGATTCTTTGTAAGTATATCCACCGAAGATCTGCGGGATATATCAGGAAACGCCAATGGATGCACATGGAACTCATACTCGCCCTTTACATGCAGCACCTCACGACTTGTGACTAAGAACTTGATGAGCGAGCACATTTCAAGCAGTTTTGCTACTTTTGAGGCTGCTTCGCAGACATGCTCGAAATTATCAAGGAGAAGCAACATTTTTTGTGAGCGCAGAAATTCTCCTAAAGTTTCGATAATCGGCTGGCTTCCTCGATCACCTACGCCTAGCGTTTGGGCAACTGTCGAAGTGACGAGCGTGTGGTCTGAAATTGGGGCCAAGGGTACAAAATAAACGCCATCAGCAAATTCGTCAGAGAGTTCAGCCGCCAATTGCAGAGCGAGTCTGGTCTTTCCAATCCCTCCAGGTCCGGTTAATGTGAGCAACCGTACCTTAGCTTGAGACAGGAGATTCAGGGCAGATGCAATGTCGGCATCCCGGCCGACGAAGCTCGTCGGCTGGATAGGTAAGTTGTTTGGATGGGCATCCAAGGATTTGAGAGAAGGAAAGTCGACAGGCAATCCTGAGATGATTAATTGGTAAACGCGCTCAGGATGGCGTAAATCCTTCAGTCTATGATCGCCCAGATCGTGCAGCCCTACGCCTTCAGGTAGCTCATCCTTTACAAGAGGCGCAGTGGTCTCTGACAATAACACTTGGCCCCCATGTCCCACGTTCGCGATGCGTGCCGCTCGGTGGAAGTCTGTCCCTGTGTACCCTTCCTCGCCGACATCGATCGGCTCCCCAGTGTGGAGTCCCACGCGCACTCGCACATCCACTCCCTCTGGCCAAGAGTGTGCCGCAAGGGCTCGCTGAGTCTCAACCGCCGCGGAAACGGCATCCGTCGCCCGTGGGAAGACGTAGAAGAGTGAATCTTCTTTCGCATCGATCTCCCGACCTTTCGATTTCCCGAACGCCTCTCGAAGGATCGCGAGATGATCGTCCAGTAACTTTTTATAATCCTCACCTAACTGTTTCATCAACTCCGACGACCCTTCAATGTTCGTGAAGAGAAAAGTAACGATACCTTCTGGAAAGCTTATATGATATGTGTCGCCGGTCAATTCAGAAAGTACTTCTTCTGCACTCTGATACCGTCTCTTTTTGTCTTTCTCAAGACATTTCAACACTAGATTGCTTACAGCCTCAGTAATCTGATCATTGATTTTCCTCGGATCTTGAGGAGGTTCATGCTTGTGTTTATAAGCAATACTTAATGGTGTATCTCCCTTAAATGGAACTTGACCTGTTAGCATTTCATACAATATGACTCCCAGCGAATAGATATCAGACCTCTGATCGACTTCCTTTCCCTCCACCTGCTCTGGAGACATATATTCAGGCGTCCCGATCATTACCCCCGCTTTTGTAACTCCTGGGACATCAAGCGAACGGGCTATTCCAAAGTCCATGATCTTTACATCGCCATCTATATCTATCATAATGTTACTGGGCTTTAGGTCCCGATGAACAATACCAAACCTATGAGCCTCAGCCAGCCCTTCACAGACTTGCTTAGCTAACGATATGGCTTCCTTTTGTGCTATCTTTCCTATCTTTCTGATGTGACTCTTTAAATTATCTCCTTCAACATATTCCATGGTGATGTACGGGATTTCTTCTTCTTCATTCAAATCGTACATCCTGCAGACATTCCTGTGAGCAATTTTGCGGGCAAGCTTCACCTCATTCTTGAAACGTTCTATCGTCCCCTTTTCAGCAGCTATTTCGGGCTTTAACACCTTTAAGGCCATCTCCTCATCTAATTTTTCATCCATCACTTTATAGACTTCTCCCATTCCTCCTTTGCCCAGCTCTTCAAGAATTTCATATCTATCGGCAAAGGTGGTTCCTCTGGTAATCTTTTTGACAGGAGCTTCAAAGGTTTTAGTTGCGGATATTCCCACAGAGGGAGGAAGTGGAGTCGCACATTTCTTGCAAAATTGAGAGTCTGAGGTGTTCTCAGTTTGACATTCGGGGCATTTAACTCCCACTGTTTTCCCCTAATATTATCGGCAAAAGAATATCAAGGAATGAGAGAGCTGTCAAATTGACCCAGCTCAAGATTTAATGCTTGATTCTATTCAATGATGACCCAAAGGATCAAATTGTGACCAAGCAATGCATGTGTATTTAATAATTGCAAATAAAAAAATTGTTTTTGCGACCTTAATGCCTAGTAAAACTGGGAGGCTCATTTTAAGTTGAAATTGGCCTATCCGATGGGGCTAAAACTCTTATAATAACGAATCCATAACCAGAACCAATGAGGTCAAAAAAGTCTCATTTTTTATTTTCTTCTGCCCGTGGCATAAGTGAATTTTAAACATGGAAAGCCTTATAATAGCTTATAAGAGAAGGAGAGCAAGCTCTTTACCCCTGGAAAAAGGATTTTTTATAGATATCTACGCTATGTCCATAGCTTTGTATTCTCAGACGTTTGAGCAGATTTTAGAGAAAACCTTAATGGAAAAACCAGTTAACTTATTGGGTCCAAGGATACTGATTCCTATCTTCGCAGTAAATGCCTGAAGTGGGTTGAGTTAGGTTCAACTCCAGCGGAAGCTCAAATGATTTGATGATTATTTTATATAACCCAGCTTTCAAATCTTTGATCTCATAATCAAGGTCATAAAGGCATTTACATAAACATGGTCCATTGATATAGACTTCATTTGGCTTTATGGAGATAAAGGAATCATCAAGACTTATTTCGGCAATAACATCATCAGCACAGCAATTCAATGCTGCATTGATGTGTTTGAGCCGCAGAATATTTCCGTCAAAGTCATACTCTAAACATTCTTTGTTCAAGATCGACAAGCCAAGAGAACTCGAGGCTGTCCTCATGCTGGCGGATTTTTTACATCCATTGAAATAAATCAAAGCAGCACTGGGATTTGCTTGAGTACCAGTGGGATTTGTCAGATCACAAGACGAAAGAAAAAGCATTAAAGCAATTACAATGAAGCCACCTGCAAATATCTTTTTACATACATTCATCTTAAATTCCCCTCAAACTTCAATAAAAGAATGTTTCTCTTATTTTCGTTTCTTTTTTAATGCAATCTATATACTCAATACTCAGATATTTCTTAAGAGCAAATAATGTGCCATAACCTCTGCCCTATTTCCTCTCTATTTTCATAAATTTGTGTCCTGATAAGAGGACAAACAGTAGCAAATTTGTATGATTTTTATGCAAAATATGCCAGATAGTGCTATCCCTTTGATTGCTTACTACCCACTGAATAGGATAGAGCCATCTGACAGCTTATCGGATTAATAACCCGATAAGCATTTTCACTTATGCCCATCTTCAGTGGTATGTCAGAAAAACATTTCATACAAAGAATAGATGTAAACTTAACAAGAGATTTAGTTTTTTTTGATGGTGATTTAGAAAGACTATAGAATATCACCCCTGGAATCACCTGTTAAGGCTATTTACTTGTTTTTCCCCTTATCTATAATTTTGTTCGCTCTTTTAAAATAGAACCATCCTAAGAGTTGTACAGATAGCCAGGTGGCTAAAATGAAATGTCCATTCTTCAATCTTATTTAAAAAAATGAAGATAAAGAAGCAAAATCAAAAATATTTATATCAGGAAAATTACATAGAGTCTCTCCCTTTCTTAAAAGAGGAATACATCTCCATTTCCATCTGAAAATATAATGAGAAAGATTTTATTTATTTTCGGGACAAGGCCAGAGGCTATAAAACTTGCTCCTATCATCCATAAATTAAAATCAAAAAACCATAATTTTCAAGTCAAAGTTTGTGTGACTGCTCAGCACAGAGAAATGCTTGATCAAGTCTTGAGTTTGTTTGAGATCAATGTGGATTTCGACTTAGACATCATGAAAGAAAATCAAAGCCTGTCTGATGTGACCGTGACTGCATTGAGGAAGTTAGAAAAGATACTAAAACAGGAAGAGCTGGATATGGTTCTGGTTCAGGGGGATACAACAACCACTTTTGTGGCCAGTTTAGCAGCCTTTTATTCGAAAATCAAAATAGGGCATGTTGAGGCTGGTCTGAGAACTAAGGATAAGTTCAATCCATTTCCTGAGGAGGCAAACAGGAGGCTTACTGATTGCTTGTCTGATCTATATTTTGCACCAACCAAAAGAGCCAAGGAAAATTTATTAAGAGAAAGAGTCGATGAAGAAAAGATTTTTGTCACCGGAAACACTGTGGTTGATGCTCTGATGATGATTGTTCAAAAACAAAAGAAAAAGAAAATTCAAGAAAGCTATGAACGTCTATTTCGGGAAAATTATATGATCGAATTTGACAGCCAAAGATTCATCTTGGTCACAGTCCACAGAAGAGAAAGTTTCGGTCAAGATATTGAAGATATATGTCAGGGGCTGAGAAAAATTGCCCATCATACTCCAAGGGAACAGATCATTTGGCCTTTACATCTCAATCCTAATGTTCAAAAACCCGTGAGAAAGATACTGGGGAATGTGAATAATATTCATTTGATAGAGCCCCTAGATTACATCTCTTTTGTTTGGTTGATGAGCCGATCTTATTTAATCTTGTCCGATTCGGGAGGAATTCAAGAAGAAGCCCCTTCCCTGAAAAAGCCTGTTTTAGTGATGAGGAAGGTTACAGAAAGATCAGAGGGAATCGAGGCTGGTACAGCTAAATTAGTGGGAACGAATGGCCAAAATATTTTCTCTGAAACTTTGAAGCTACTAGAAGACAACAACGCATATAAAACTATGACGAAAGCTACGAATCCGTATGGAGACGGAAAAGCAAGCGACAGGATTATAGCCATCTTGAAGCGGGAAATGGGAAAAATTTAAAAACTCTAGACTAACAAGACCGCTTTTTTTTAAAAACAAGCTCTAATAGATTTCATATAGAATCTTGAGAGAAAAATCTTCGACTTGAAACAAACATGAGAAAATCGAGGAAAACATTTGCTTTTATCGCTGCGCTATTAATCATTCTCATGGGAGTCTTTTTTGGTTTGAAACGATTGGCATTATGGTCAGAGGTGAGAAATGTTTCTAAATATACTGATTATCCCTCCCTTATCCCAGAAATACGGCGAACCATGGGGGTAAGATTCGATCCTTCTTTTTATTATAAGGGAGAGCGGCCCAAGAAAATGGCAGTCAGGCTGGCCAAGCGCTGGAAAATGGCGGGTATCAATACGGTCTTCTATCGAGCTTACGATCCTAAATATGGAGCATTCTACCGGACTAAATACGATCTTAATCTAGAGGGAGAGTTCGGAAAATATGACCTTTTAAAGCACATCATCAGGGAATGTCATGCAAGGAAAATCAAGATTTTCGCCTGGCTGCCAGTCCTTAATCACTACGGGGCATGGAAGGCTCATCCCGAATGGCGGGCAAAGAGGGCCGGGGGAGCGGATTTCAGCGATATCGGCCTTGAATTTCCGCTGTGTGCAAGAATTCCCGAGGTTCGGGAATGGTGGTACGATTTTGTAATCGATCTTCTTAAGAATTATCCTGGAATCGATGGAATTGATTTTGGGGAACCCGTGGTGAGCTGGAAGAGGGGAGACGCATGTTATTGTGAGAGTTGCAGCAAAGCGTTAGAGAAGTCCGATGCAGCCATAACTCCTGAAGAGATTCGTGCGCAACCGCTCACCACATTGCTCAAGAAAAGCATCGCCCTTACCCATCTTGCCGGTAAACAAGCCTCTCTGACCTTCGTGGTATCTGCCTCCTCTTCTGGAGAAATTCTTAATCTCGAACAGACAAGCGACTTGACCGGATTCGATCTTGAAAGTCTTCTTCAAGCCGAGATCCATGAAATCCCGGACATCATCTGCCCAGAATTTCTATGGCAGGAATGGAAGAGCCGATATCCAAAGGCCAAGGATTCATCTCAATTTTTCACTCCGGAATGGATTGAAAAAGCGTTCGAATCCTTTCTAAAAGAAATCGATATACCCGTTAAAATCGTTATCCATCTGGAAATTACCGATTTTCCAGGTGTAGAAGTGAGCACGTCTCTATTTGAGGCTTCCCTGAAAGCAGCCCTGGAAAGCGGCGCGTCAGGCTTCGATGTCTACGATTCTAGTCAGCTTGATGAGAAAGGTGCCTGGTCTGTCCTTGCTAGATTCAAAGAAACGGTAAAAAAGAAGAAATGCCTGATTTTATTTGATGAAGAGAGCAACCGTAATGATGCCATCCAGGTAGGCGAACTTCTGCGCCATTTTCATACAGAAGTCACATTCCAATCCTTGGATAGCTATACATCGGGTGCAATACATGCATATGACAATGTTTTTTATGTAGGAACAGAATGGAGATCCTCTATTCCGGCCAGCTTGATTGAGGATGTTTTGAATTTGAGAACGTCTTTTTGCTGGCTAGGATTCAATATCGAGTCGCTATTGGGCTGCGAGCCTCTTTCGAATAAACTGGGGCTGCAATATCTTGCCACAGTCAAGGATCAATATCAAAACATCTTTTACAAGAATAGGATGCTGAAAAAAGAGGACCCGTGGATGAACGTGGTCAGGGTCACCGGAAAGAGACGATGTCAAATTATTGGCTGGGCGAGTGATGGGAAAGATCGGGTTCCCTATGCGGTACGAAGCGGTCGACACTTTTGGTTCTTCGCAGATGTTCCCACAAATTATGCCATCGAAGGGGGGCGTTTTTTGGTGTTTGCAGATGTTCTGCATGATGTTCTCAATGAGGACCATGTCAAACGACATTTGGCCTTGTTGCGTATCGAGGATGTTCATCCCTTGATTAAACCGAAAGTCTTGAAAAAGATCGCTGATTACCTGCACAGTCAAGACATTCCATTCCAGGTGGCATTTGTTCCTTATTATGTTTTTCCTAAGATGAATGTCCGTCTCTCCCTGGCAGAGAAGCCTGAATTTGTTGCGGCATTGAAATACATGGTTAAAAAAGGTGGAACGTTGGTCATGCATGGAGTAACACATCAAAGGTTTGAAGAAACCACTACAGATTATGAATTCTGGGATCCGGTGAACGACACTTCTGTCGAGGGTCAAACCAAGTCCCAAATTCGCCAGCGAATTGAGAGTGGTCTTCATGATTGCTGGTCGAATGGAATCTATCCTCTTATCTGGGAGACTCCTCATTATGCTGGCTCCCAAGAATTTTATTCTGTGATCAGCGACTTCTTCTCAATCTCCATGGAACGCCGACAGGCTATCGACATGAGAGATACTGATCAATACTTGCCCTATGCTATCTTTTCTGATCGTTACGGTCAGATCATTCTACCCGAAAATTTAGGCTACATTCCACTGGATAATCCGAGATCTGAAGTGGTTACAGAGCCCGCAAAAAAAATGAAGGTCGTCCGTGATGGTGTGGCTTCCTTTTTCTTTCACCCATTCGTCGATATCAGTGTCCTCAAGGATATCGTTCGTAAAATGAAAAAGGAAAATTTTTCTTTCACTAATGCCACTGGGCTCCCCATCAAAGTGGAAACGTCTTTCGGAATCCTCCAGAACAATGCTGGATTAGTGCATGTTTCGTCTCCCCAAAGAATTTGATCGGTCATGAAAAGCGTCTGGCGTTCCCAGGAATCGTTCTCTCCCAACAAGAAGTCATGAAAGATCCAACGGGAGAATTCCAAAAGCAGATCAATCTCAAAAAAGGCGAGCTCTATTTAGTCCAATTTCTAACTCCTGATGAAGAAAGCATGCAAACGGCCAAAAATAACATAGACAGAAAATCACCAGAAGTCATGGAGGTTCTTCAGAATGTTGCTGATCATCATGGACAGAGCTGTCAGGTTCCCAGGCCACTTTTGCTTGTCGATTCTAAAGCGAAAGGAGCATTGGAAAGTGAAATCCGAAGCTTCGATTGGATTTTTGCTTTGGTGGGAGTGGAATTACAGAAAAAGGATGTCGAGGAATTCCACCAACTTCCCTCAGAAATTAATTTGGTTATCCTCCCTTCAGCATCTGCACTATTGCTTAATGGTTCTCAAATAGAAATTATCGTGGATTCCCTTAAGAAAGGGGATATATCGCTTATCACCAGCGGATTCAATCCTTTAGCCGATGAACTGGGGATCGAAAAAAAATCCGATCAGATTGAGGTTATTTCTGTTGTAGATACATTTTACCCCAATGTCAGGATCACTTGGGAAAGATCAATCCCTGTTCATGTTTTTGAATCTCCTCAAGATGCCATGTTTATTTATACAGATAAAGAAACTATGGCTCCCTTGGTGATTGCATCATCTCTAGGAAAAGGAAAATACATATTTCTGGGCTCGCTGTTCGATGAAAAGAGCGGTTATGGCTGCATGCGTTTTCCCTATTTTCTTACTCATGTTTTTCGATTGTTGAAATTTTTTCCGATGATTCGCAGTGCGAGCGCTGAAGTCTTTTTTAATCCTGCCGAGCGTGAAGATATTGCCATAGAAGACCTGGTGAAATTCTGGCGTCGAATTGGAATCCGGATCATCCATGTTGCAGCCTGGCAGATTTTTCCTGAATGGAGCTTCGACTATAAACGCCTGATTCATCTGGCCCATACTAATGCTATGCTTGTCTATGCTTGGCTTGAACCACCCTACGTGAATGAAAAATTCTGGATAGAACATCCGGAATGGCGCGAGAAAAATCGCTTAGGTGAGGATGCAATCATAGGCTGGCGAAAGCCTATGGCGCTTGGTAATCCCCAGATTCTGAATGCTGTCCTTCAAGAATGGCGTTCGTTACTCGAGCGTTTCGACTGGGATGGTGTAACGCTCAATCGGCTAGGATTTGAATCCGAAGGAGGTACAGAATCTAAAGAAAATAATACCCCCTTTCATCCCTCAGTACGGGAGCAGTTCAGAACGGAAGAAGGCTTTGATCCTGTTGAATTGTTCAATCCAGAATCTCCCTATTACTGGAAAGACCACTCCGGCTATTTTCAGAAGTTCGAGGATTTTAGAAGCTCATTGGCTAAAAACTATACTGAATCTCTGGTGGCAATGCTTTCAGAAGTTGGTAAGTCAGATAAAAATTCATGGGAGGTTATTCTGACTTACGACTCCAGGCGGTTAGATTCAGGAATTGGGTTGGAAACTCTTCGCGATCTTAAACGCAGGTATGGAGCTAAAATACAACTCATTCCCAAAGCTAAGGACAAATGGATATTGCCCAAAGATGAGATTGATCTGGTACAGCTTTTTATTTCTCCTAATCAAGATGGAACCACTTTTCACCCGCTTGCTCCGACTAAATATCCTACAGGGTTAGCTCTTTACACCATGCTGAAGAAATTTATCAGTCATTCTCAAAGGATCACTCTCTATTCCGAGAGTTCTCTGTACGAGGTTGATACGTTGATGCTTCCATTCATTCTGGCATCTGGCAATTATGAGGGTTGGGCTAAAGAATATCTTTCTGTTCGGATGCTCCATTCAGGAGAGATCATTTTTTCAGACCAAAACCTCAAAGAGCTTACTATTGACGGTCTTCCGGCTGGTTCATTTTATCGGAATCGCCTTTTGATTCCTGTAGGCAAACATAAAATTGTTCCCGCCAACGAGATTAACGATTCTGTCAATAACCTAAAGTCCAAGACGCGATTAATCGACTGCTCTGGTGATCTCTTGAGTAGCCAGTTTACCTCAAGGGGAATCAAGATTGAGTATCGCTCAGATAAACGGACGATCTTGATTACTAATCAGAAACCCCTTGCCGTATACCTGGATGATGAGCGAACAAGAGTTATCCCTGAAAGGGGCTTGGCTGGATGGGCCATCATACTTCCAGGCGGTCAACACTCAGCATCGATCATTACTAATAGCATCCTGAATTTAATCCTGTCCTTCATGAGCTGGACTCTTTCAAATGGCATCGTGGTTATAAGCTCAGTGGCAGTGGTTGTGCTCATTTCCATCTTCATCATAAGTTTAGTGCGGAGAAGGCTCCTTTCTAAGGGATAATTTTATGGCATATTCACGTCCATTTTTTGAAATCTTATTTCTTCTCACTGTGACTGTTTTATGGGCGATGATCTTTTATCAGCTCTTTTTCGCCTTTATGGGTCTACTCTTTAGATTTCGTTCACAAAAGGAAAAACTTCAGCTGGATCGCACGGATGGATGGAATCTGCCGCCAGTCTCAATTCTGATTCCAGCCCATAATGAGGAATTGGTCATCGACGAGACACTAGAGTCATTATGTAAGCTGAATTATCCAATAGACAGAATGGAAATCATCGTTATCAATGATCGTTCGAATGACTCCACTGCAGATATTGTCCGAAGATTCAGCCATAAAGATAGCCGCGTTAGGCTTTTCAATATTCCTACCGAAAAGTCATGCCAAGGCAAAGCATCCGCCCTTAACCAAGCTCTCCAGCAGACTCGCTATGATATAATCGCAGTCTACGATGCCGACAACACACCAGAACCTGACTCTCTTCGATACCTCGTTTTGAATCTTATAAAAAATCCCAAGCTTGCCTCAACTTTCGGCCAATTCAGAACCCGAAACAGCCGGATTAATCTGTTGACGCGTTTTATCAATCTGGAAACATTATCATTCCAGTCCATGATTCAGGCGGGTCGTTGTCTTCTTTTAAGAATCGCTATTCTTCCAGGGACCAATTTTGTTATCCGCAAAGATGTGCTTGCCGGATGTGGAGGCTGGGATGAAAGAGCTCTCACCGAAGACACAGAGCTGAGCATCCGCCTATACCAGGCTGGTTATGAGATCAAGTTTGTCCCCTATGCGGTAACTTGGGAAGAAGAGCCCTTGAAATGGGGAATTTGGTTTCGCCAGAGAACGCGCTGGATCAGAGGAAATTTTTATGTGCTCCGCAAGTATCTTTTAGCCTCCTTTCGTTTCAAAAAGTTAAGCCTTACCTTTGAGCTGATCTATCTCTTTTTGCTGTACTACATGTTTTTGGCTTCGATATTACTATCACATTTGTTTTTCATCGCTAGCGGGCTTGGATTTATAGCTGTACTTTCTCCTGGGCCTTATTTTGTTGTCTGGATCTGTGCCATTCTGCTCTTTGTTGTGGAAATCATGATGTCAGTCTCATTCGAGGGAGAGGCTTCATTTGAAAATCTTGGTGTTATCATCTTGATGTATTTTACTTATTGCCAGGGATGGATAGTGCTGGTCTTCAGAGCCTTGTATCAGGAATTCATACAAAAAAGCGAGATAGGATGGGAAAAGACGCCTAGATTTGAAGCTACGTGGTATCTAACAACATATTATGAGGACTCCTCATGAAGATCCCTAACTATACAGGAATTTATACATTATAAAGGAGAGCCAAATGAGAAGAAAATTCATCATTGTCTTTATATTGAGTGTATCGGCAAACTTGTATGCCGGTATTTATCCCCAGACAGGCGCTGAAACGTATATTGGGAAAAATAAGCTTTTTGTTTTCACTCCTTGGGTGGGCCTAAGAATCGGATTGTCCAATAGCGCTTCTCTCATTTTTAAATATTACAACCATAACATCAGGTTCAATTATTTAAACGATGAAGGGAACGATACGAAGAGGATTGCCCATCTCTCCAACTTCACAACTGTTATATATGCTCAAAAAAACCAGCATGATTTTTATTCAGCCTTTTCTTATTTTGTTGGAACCGACTCCTACAGAGCCTTTGCCCTGGATTCGGGAGCTGCTATCAGAGTTTCTGATAGGATTAAACTCGAAATGGGGACATATATCTTAAAGGAAAATTCTATTCTCTGGTACCCTAATGAAAAATCAAGGAATATATCATTGTATTCTCTTAAAGGAGGGATTGGATTCAGGGTGTTTAAATGGTTTAGTATTAATCCAAAAATATATCTTTACAGTAATTCCGAAGATGTGAAGGCCTCTACTTACTCTTTAGGCTTCATATTTATTCCCAAGTCTCCTATATATATCACTCTATACTATTTCAAGTATTCTGAGTCAGCTCAATATCGATTCTCGGGCGATTATATCTCTGTCGGCTTGAATTTTTATTATTGATACAAACGCACTTATTTTTGTTATATTTTCTNNATCTCATCAATTAAAGAAGAGATCGCCACGTCACTTGGTTCCTCGCATGACACTTCACTTAATGCGTCTTTATTAGATTCGATCTAGACCAATTCCCAACCTATTTCTCGTACTTTGAAATAGGTTAATTCCTCTGGATGGAGGATTTTATATTCTTCTGCTAATCTTTGAGATATTCCTCAAGCCAGAGGTGAATTTCTTTCCACCAACGGACATTATTCTGCGGTTCGGAAATCACATGCCCCTCATCTGGGAAGACAACCAGACGCGAAGGAATCCCCTGCCTTTTAAGGGCAGTGAAGAGCTGTAGACTTTCTGCAAAAGGAACGCGATAGTCACGCTCACCGTGGGTGACTAATGTGGGTGTTTTGAAATTTTGTGCATGCACATGCGGTGACCATTTTTTGTAGAGTCCCGGCTCATCCCATGGACTCTTGCCCATATCCCATGCAGGAAACCATAACTCTTCTGTTGCGCCATAAAAACTAGTCAAATTGTATAAACTGGCATGGCTGACAATGCATTTAAACCTATCCGTATGACCCATAATCCAATTCACCGCATAACCACCGAATGATCCTCCGATAGCGGCCTGCCGCGATTCATCAACGAAATCATAATGCTCCAAAACATAGTCCAGACCTTTCATCAGATCCTCATAGCAGCGACCTCCGTAATCACGGCTTATCTGCTCACGGAACAGAGAACCGTATCCGGAACTCCCTCGCGGGTCAATAAATACGCCCACATATCCAGGAGAGCAGACTAGCTGAAAGGTAAACCATGTTGTCATAAATCTATCGGCCCACATGTTTTGCGGACCTCCATGAATGGTGAGAACAACCGGGTATTTTTTCTCAGGATTAAATCCAGGAGGTTTTTGAATAAAACCATGAACCTTTGTATTCTCAGCTCCTTTGAACCAGAATTCTTCTAACTTAGGAAGATCTAATTCTTCAAGAATTTCTGAATTGGCGAAAGTCAGCTGAGAAGATTCTCCTCCAGCAGCAGGCATCACAAACAATTCATAGGGCATATCGTTATAAGAGCGTAAGAAAGCCAGATTTTTCCCATCAGGCATAATATCAAACTGGATATTGTAACCATCACCTGTAATCTTCTTTGTATTTTTATTCAAATCGACTCTATAAATAGAACTTCGCCCTTGCTCACGAGCCGTAAAAAATATCGCTTTACTGTCAGGAGACCAAAGAATCTCTCCAACTGACCGGTCAAGGTTTTCGGTTAAACGAACATGCTTTTTTTCTTTCCTATCATATATGACCAATCGCTTGCGGTCAGATTCATAACCGACTTTTTCCATGGCAGCGTAGGCAATATAACGCCCATCAGGTGAATAATGAGGCTGGCTATCCAGTGCCAAATTAGATGTGATCTTCGTCTCGGTGAGTTTAGCAATATTCACACTGAAAAGATCGTGATTTGTGCTGATGGCAAGCATAGGATCCTCATTTTTAACATAACAAATCTCTATCCCATCAGGAGAAATATCAAAGTCGTGGCCCCTCGACAATGATACTGGTGGCGTATCAAAATCTCCGGGGGTTAAATCTTTCATTGTTCCATCTTGAGCATCGATAAGGAAAATATGATTTCTCTTATCTCCAAGCCACCTGTCCCACTGCCGGAAAAGCAACCGATTGATGGTTCTTGCTTGACAATCTGGGAGCTTATCCTTTGTCCAATTTTCAATGTTCTCTTTTCCTTCTGGGACAACTCTCGAGCCACAGAGGATGTATTTCCCGTCTTTTGACCATATGGGAGAATAAAGATCAGTTTTGGACGAGCTGATTTTCTGGGCTTCTCCTCCATCCATTCTGATGATGTAAAGGTTAGCTACACCATCCCTCTCAGAAATAAAAGCAATCATCTCTCCATCTGGAGACCACCTGGGCGAATGGTCAGCTTTAGGACTACTCGTCAATTGCATAGGCTTTCCGCCGGCAAAAGGAATTAGCCAGATATCGCTGTTAAAATCATTTTCATCTAAATCAGGAACAGAGACGGTATAAGCTATCCACTTTCCATCCGGTGAAAATTGAGGATCAGAAATCCTCTTAATCTTATAAAGATCTTCTGGTGTGATGGGACGCTTGGATTGAGCTAAAGCCAAAGGACTTAAAAAAAAGAAAATTAAAACACAAAAAAACGATAAATATTTCCTCATGACTGCCTCCTTTAAAGATTATTATTTGATGTTTTTAAAATCGCATGGTCTGAACGTATTTAAATCCTTGCGAGTCGGCTCCGATGATTATCATTATCATCTAACAGCACAAAGTAAATTTTAAATTTATAGTGGCCATTCAATCATGAATCGAATATCTCAACAGTGTCAAGCTGGAGAAGAAAATAACTCTTAAGAGAATTACAATCCTTCCTTATTCTTCTTCTTTAGATTCTTTCCAACTCTCCAACCCCTCTCTAAATAGAAAAAAGACAATGATCAAGCCCACGATCGGGTCTGCCTGCCAGAGGCCAAAAAAATAGTTAGATCCTAAGCCGAAAAGCAAAGCCACTGAAAGAAAGGCACAGGCTAAAGTCTCCTTGGCATCTGCAATTAAAGCCCGACTGCTGATTTGCTCGCCTGTTCTGTATTTATTTCTGCCATGTTAACACAGGCATGACGATGATCGAAACGATGGCTATGATTATCCCAGGGAGAGAGGGATCAGGAATTTCCTTCACTATCAATTTTTTTATAGACTGGAATAATACATAAAGTCCGAGTACAAAGAAAGTCAAAGCCACAAGACGCATGGCCTTTTTTTCTATTTTTTCCTCTTCTGATTTCGATATTTTTCCATGTTGACGAAGACGCCAAATCAAAACAGCGCCTGATAATGATTCAACAATACTGTCAAGGCCAAATCCAACCAAGGCGATGCTGTTGGCAATGCTACCAAACACGATGGAAACAGTCGCTTCAATGATGTTATATCCGACCGTAAAATATTCTAAGCGAAGACCCTTTCTATATAATCTTTCCATAGTCTATTTTTTTAATGACTTGAAATGTCTGGAATAGGATAACCTTGTCTATTCGCCGCTAGCTTTAACATAAGGAAAGTCTATTGTCAATTGAGAAAAGATAGCCGTAAGCATCTCTTCTCTCCGATTTGCGAAAATAGATAATACTGTTATTTATTTTAGCCGCGATTTTCGTCAATCCTAAACCGATGGCGAAGGCCAGGAGTGTTTTGGCGAAGATGGACGGAAATCGTATTTTTTACAAATAATTTCCCTCATTACCGGGAATAACTGAAAAAATAGGCTTCTTTCTTTAAGTTAGACTTGGAGTGAGACAATTCCTAGATTTTGATCGTTGTTTTAATGGACGGTAAGCGTTTTTCGCCTCAGGGAGCCAGGGGCTTTAGGCTCTAGGCTCCCTCTCCTCAAAACTTTTAAGAAGTTTTAAATAGAGACTTAACCTAATTTTTATGTTCCTTTTTAATCTTTTCTTTACTTTTCTATATTTATATATGCGATAATCTATCTCTTACTTTCAAAATAACTATTTCAATTTTAGCGCGTTAGTTAAATTATTGCAGCCTCAATCTCTTCAATAATTCTATTTAGCTGATGAAGCTCTCTGTGATCTTTTTGACTTTTTGCTTTTGGAGCGGATTGAGTGGTTCAGTTTGACAAGAGTGGCTTCATGGTTTATAAACCTAGGCATCGAATCTGAGCAATAAAATAAAAATAATGGCGAATTAAGGTGGAAGCCGGAAATCTTCTTTTCTTAATCTTCATCATTTTTACCTCAGCCAAAATCCTTGGGGAAATATGTGTCCGGTTAAGAATGCCGCCCATAATCGGAGAATTAGCGGCTGGTGTGCTTTTGGGAAACTACGTCCTTGGCGTGATCGATACATCCAAC
>JABAOF010003286.1_pt1 | contig 17455 bp, 18 predicted proteins | sample 7062171 | NCBI WGS metagenome assembly JABAOF01 (sample SAMN14538628, study PRJNA623070) | marine sediment metagenome | biome: marine biome [ENVO:00000428]; feature: marine pelagic biome [ENVO:01000023]; material: deep marine sediment [ENVO:00002113] | place: India: Gulf of Khambhat ...
CTGGCCATTCTCTTGCCAGCCTTCGCCGCTCCTCCACCGACAATCGCAACCTTTCTCATTCAGTTCACCTCGTTATCAACAGCGTGGTTTCACTGGTTTGCCCTTGTTCTTGAAGGTGAAGACTTTCACTTTCCCTTGTACTTCGGTTTTCTTTTCTCCAGAAACGCAGCGACGCCCTCGTTGAAGTCCTCCGTGGAGACAATGACTCCAAAAGCCTCTGCTTCCTGCAGCAGTCCCTTGGTCAAGTCCATTTCGATGCTGTTGTTGATCAATTGCTTGGTCATCTGGAGGCCTACAGGTGGCTTTGTCATGAGTTCATTGGCGAGATCCGTGACAGCGGATTTCAGTTTGTCAGGGGGCACAACGGCACTCAGTAAACCCAGTTGTTTGGCAGTCTTTGCGTCAATCATCTTGCCTGTGAAGATCAGTTCTTTAGCTATTCCTCTACCTACAAGTCGGGGAAGCCGTTGGGTTCCGCCCCAGCCTGGAATCAATCCTACGTTTAGCTCCGTTTGTCCCAGTTTGGCATTTTCGGAGGCGATTCTGAGATCGCAGGACATGGCTAGCTCGAGGCCGCCTCCTAGCGCATAGCCATTTATGGCCGCTATTACGGGCTTTCTGAGTTCTTCTATTTTCTTCGTTAGCCTTTGCCCGAATACGGTGAAATTCATCGCTTCTACTGCGTGCATACCCCTTGCCGCATTAAGGTCAAGGCCAGCGCAGAATGCGCGGTCTCCAGCTCCTGTGACGACGACCACTTTTACCTCTTCGTCTTGCTCGGCGTCATCCAGCCTCGCTGAGATTTCTTGGATAGCTTGTTTGTTCAGGGCATTTACTTTGGGACGATTGATGGTTATGGTCGCTATTCCTTCGCGTTTTTCGTATAGTGTGTTCTCAAATTCCATTTCAATTCCTCCTTTCGAACGGCTCTATTTCTTTTCCCAGTCGTAGAAGCCCTTGCCCGTTTTTCTCCCAAGCAGCCCTGCGCGCGTCATCTGTCTCAAGAGTGGGCAGGATTTGTATTTTGAGGCGATTTCTCTTTCCAAGACTTCTGTTATGGATAACGTTGTGTCTAAGCCGAGATAATCCATGAGTTTTAGAGGACCCATCGGCCAGTTCAGGCCAAGGGTTATGGCTTTGTCGATGTCATCTCTGTCTGCGATGCCCTCCCAGAGGAGGTAGAGGGCTTCGTTTAACGCGGGAACAAGGATTCTGTTGACGATGAAGCCGGCGGAGTCTTTCTTGACGATCACCGTCTCTTTTCCCATTTTCTTAGAGAAGGCGGCTATGTCTGCGACGGTCTCATCTGATGTTTGGGCTCCGCGGATGATCTCTACTAAGCGCATCAGTTGTGGCGGGTTGAAGAAATGCATGCCACAGAATCTTTCAGGTTTTTGTGTTGCTGATGCCAGATCGGTGATGCTGATCGAGGATGTGTTGGAGGCTATCAGGGCGTCCTTTCTGACAAGTTTGTCTGCTTCTTGGAGGACGCTCTTCTTTATTTGGACGATTTCAGGAACGGCTTCGATTACGAGATCGGCGTCTGCTACGGCTTCTTTCATATCTAGTGTGGGGTGGATTCTGTCCAAGGTCTGCGACATCTCTGCCTCTGAGATCGTTCCTTTTTTCGCGAATCTTTGAAGGCTCCCCTTTATCATTTGCATCCCGTTGTCGAGAAACTCTTGTTTTATATCCCTTAGATTTACTTCGCACTTGGCAACTTGTGCCGCAACTTGAGCAATTCCGTGACCCATCAACCCAGCCCCGAGAACCGCGATTTTCCTTATCTCCTTCAACATTTGCACCTCTTTGCTCTGATTAGACAGGGGAGGGAATATATAATTTCTGAGGACGCTCCCAAAGCGAAGCCGATCGAATGTTGGGCTGTTAGGAAGTAAACGTTTTAAAAACTGGACCATACTTCTGGTGAACAGTGATCAGGTCGGAGGAAGAGCGCATGGTCTGGTTGAACATGGGGCAGATCTTGGAGACGCATACAAGGAAGTCTCCAAACAAAATCGCGCTGAAAGATTGGCGTGGGACGCAGCTGACTTATCAGGAATTAGAGTCGCGAACGAACGGGTTGGCAAACGGGTTGCTGCATCTAGGTCTGCACAAGGGCGACCGAGTTGCGGTCTTGCTCCACAACTGCGCCGAATTCGTGGAGATCTATTGCGCCTTCGCGAAGATCGGCTTAGTAGCGGTTCCACTCAACTGGCGGTATATTGGCAGAGAGATCGAGTACGTAGTTAACAATTCTGACGCGAAAGCAATCATAGCCGGCGAAGAGTTCGTTGACGTTGTGGATCCGATTCGCTCCAACCTACAGGAGCTTAAGCCTCAACGCTACATCGTCATCGGGAATGCGACTCCTGAAGGGTACGTCAACTATGAGGCCCTTCTCGCTAGCGGCTCACGTAGCAAACCCGATCTGCAGGTTGCCTCCGCGGATACGTGGACTCAAATATACACTTCTGGAACTACTGGGATACCGAAAGGGGTGGTTAGATCCCACGAGTCCTACATCGCGTTCTACCTAATCAACGCTGTGGAGTTTGGCTTTTCTGAGAAGGATTACGGGATGATCGTCATGCCGTTGTATCACGTGAACTCAACCTTCTACGGTCCCTTGTTCCTGTACCTCGGGGCGTCTCTATACGTTGGGCGGGACAAAGGATTTGACCCCGTCGAACTCTTGCGCGTGATCAGTGAGGAGAAGGTGACTTTCACTTCGCTGATACCGACGCACTATAATCTAATACTGAATGTTCCCGAGGAGGAGCGGAAGAAGTACGAAGTGAACTCCTTACAGAAGCTTCTGTGTTCCTCTGCGCCCGTGAGAAGTCACATCAAGAAGGGAATTCTCGCATGTTTTCCAAATGTCGAGTTGTATGAAGCCTACGGATCCACGGAAGCAGGACTTGTCACCATCCTCAAACCTGAGGACCAACTGAAGAAGCTGGGGTCCATGGGGCGGGAGTGTCTCGGGACTGACGTGATCAAGCTTCTTAATGAGGGTGGTAAGGAGGTGCCTGTGGGCGAAGTGGGTGAATTGTATTCCTGCGGTCCCATGATGTTTGATGAATACTACAAGCTGCCTGAGAAGACCAAGAAATCCTTCAAGGGGAAGCTCTTCACAGCCAGAGATATGGTGAAACGAGACGAAGAGGGGTACTACTACATCGTGGACAGGAAGGACAACATGATCATCACTGGTGGGGAGCATGTCTATCCCTCGGAGGTCGAAGAGATCATCTCTAGGCACCCCAAAGTCTTCGACGTTGCTGTGATCGGGGTGCTGGATGACAAGTGGGGCGAGGCAGTGAAAGCCGTCGTGGTTTTGAAGGAAGGTGAGACCGCGACGGAAGACGAGATTATCGAATGGTGTAGAAGAAAGATGGCTGGATTTAAGAAGCCCAAGTCTGTCGATTTCATCGCTGACACTGAAATGCCAAGGACCACCACCGGGAAAATTCTACACAGAAAACTGCGAGAGCGATATGCTCAATAACGAGGCTACCGCTTAATGTTAGGCGAATTGGATTTTCCGCTCGTTATCCATGTGGTCTGCAACGGTGGAAGGTATTGTGGCCGTCACTACCTATGGCAAGGGATTTGCCGAAGTCTATGACCAGGCAGGGTTTTCCGCGTTCAGCGAACGAATTATGCCTTATATCGATCAGAATCTGGAACGCCTCGACTTTGGACCCCGAAGTGTCTTGGATCTTGCTTGCGGTACGGGGACCGCAGCTGTTCTCCTCGCTAGAAAGGGATGGAAAGTCTATGGGGTTGACGGATCCCCGCATATGCTGGAAGTAGCTAAGAATAAAGTGTCAAAGGCGAGAGTTCCCGTCGAATTCATCTTCTCCGACATGAGGACGTTCTCTCTTCCGGAAAAAGTGGATCTTGCGTTGTCATTATTTGATTCGCTGAATTACATCACTAATCCAAAAGAAATCGTTCACGTGTTCGCCAGAGTGAAAGCGAACTTGAATGAGAATGGCGTTTTCATGTTTGACCTGAACACTCCATACTTCCTAAAATATCGATGGGACAACAGCTTTCGAGTGTTTTGGGCCACCGACGATATTTTTGTGGTAGAGAGCAACCTTCATGATCCCAAGAAAAAGACGACGACCAAGAGGTTCAACTTCTTTGTGAGAAGAAGACAGGAGATCTTTGAGAGAATCGTTGAAGAGCACGCACAGCGGGGCTACACAGTGAACGAAATACGGAAGGCATTAGTAGACGCTGGACTTGTCCCTGTCGATATCTATGATTGTTTCTCCTTCAACGAACCTAGGCCCAAGACAACAAGAATTTTCTGCATCAGCAAGAATACGAAATGAATGATCCTGCTGCGGAAGGTTCGGAGGACCTTCCAGTTGACATGTCATTTTCTTCTTTCTACTGCGATGGTGCATCTGGCAGCCAAAGCGGCTATTGCCCCCAAGGCTGCAAGCCAAGGCGCCAACACGACCCCGATTGCTCCAACCGTAACAGGCATGTCCAGAAGAGTCTTGCCCTTTTCATCTCTTATGACAATCCTCGTAACGTTTCCTTCACGGATCAACTCCTTGACTTTGCTGACAAGATCATCGGCAGAGACTGAAAACTCCTCTGTGATCACCTTGCCCACTCGAGTCCCACAGCTAGGACAGAACCGTGCCCCGTCGGGCAGTCCGGCTCCACATCTCTCGCAGTTCGCCACTTTTCATCCTCCACTTCTTAACTCATCGACGAATTCTTATATCTCCGGTCTTCGTTTCCCCGTAGTCTTTCCCTCGCAACGCCGACGTGTCTGAGCCACTATACACGCTCGGTCCCCATCTTCTACAGTGGAGAAATCCCTATTATGCGTTTAGCCAAGCATCTCCAAAAAGCCCTCGAGCTTGGTTCTAACCTGGTTCTTGTCGCAGGTTCTCCAATCAGACGAATCAACATCGATTATCAGGCTTGGCACACCCAGTTCCTTTTTAATGACATCCTTCACAATGGTCATGCCTATCGACATCATTCTGCAACCCCAGTTCGTCGGGATGATTATTCCGTCGGCTCCGAACTCCTTCGCGAGGTTGCGCATAAGATCGAGTCTCCTCTCGATGACGCAGTTCGCAAAGTTCGGAAGATATTTCCTCGCCAGACTTTCAAAAGGGTTGGAAGGATCTAGGGCTCCTGCCCAAACATGAGAAAACGTCTCAGCTACCACGATTGCACCCAGACTGTTCAGGTAATCAAAAAACTGCAGGTCAAACCACATGGGAAGGTTGTCCCATATGAGCCTATGCTTCTCATTCTCAATTCTTCCAAACCTCGTCTTAGCGCGTTGCCCAACTTCCTGAGCCAGCCGCTCATAGAAGTCGACGGCTACACGTGTGCCGGGAATGCAGAGCATGAAGAAAACGGCTGAAAAGGCATCTCGCGCCCCCATCGGGGTAGGAGTGATCTTTCTGTAATTCTGGATCTTCATCCAAAGGTTGCTGGTTTGGTCTGACAGCGTTATGGTCTTCTGCAGCCTGCCCGGGTCCAGCTTGTTGTCGGCCTGCTCTTCTAGAAACGACACCAGTTCTTCCAATTGATTTACATAATGTTCGACACAATGGCGTTCGACGTTTGCCGAATCAGCCCCTGTCACACCATAGGGCACATCCAGAAGAAACAACGGGCTCTTTAAGCGTCGACTCGCAACTTGAAACCACTTGAGATGGGTGTCACATGCCCCCGTTGATGCCACTAGAAAATCTGGCTTCGGCATCCCTCCTTCCGGCAACTCCTTCGCTTCAAAGAGTGAGCCAAGGACGCATCTGGCATAGGAGCACAAGTCTCTGGAAAAGCCTTCTCTCTCAGCCGCCTCACAAAGTCTAACAGAAACCTGCTTGGCAGCGCACACCGAAGCATAATTCTCTGGCCATATGGGAGTCACGTCCATGGCTAAGAGCATTTCAACTGGAAATGTGGAAGCAACCCACGCTACAGGTTTTCCTTCAGCCCTAGCTCGGTGAGCGTCGTCATAATACTGCCTTATGTAGTTTCTGTAGAACCCTTTAAGGGTTTGCAGTCTCCGGTCCGGATGCGCCTCAACCATCATTACTTCACTCCACCAATCATCTCCAAGAAGGCCTCGATCCGAGTTCGCAATTGAGCTATTCCACCAAGCGAGTGTTCCCACTCAAGGTACAAGACTGGCAAACCCAACGCCTCTAGTGTTTCCAACAAGAGTGGCGCGTCAAACAAGTGGGGATCGCAAAACTTCAGTACAAAGATTATCGCACCCTCCACATCGTATCTCTTCACCATCTCCTTGACATATTGAAACCGCTCCTCGTGGTGATACATGAAAGGACCGGGAATCATGTCCAGATAGCGCTTCGAGATCGCCCGCATCGGGTCGGTGTTGGGACCAACTAGATTCCAGAAGTATCTTGTTCCAGTGCTTAGGTCGTCAGCGACTACGTTTCCACCAAGATCCTCCACGAGTCTTATCAACTCGGCGTTGTCCATCTCACTTCCGGAGACCAGAAGCCGTGCACCTTCTCTTGGAGGGTCTGGGCGACCAGCGACTTCTTTGACAAGTTGACGCAGCAGCTTGGTGTGTTCGGTTTTGGGGGCTACTAGGCTTGATAGGACAATCTCTAATGCTTCAGCTCCTGAAATCAAGGGAGGGGCTTCTCGCTTCAAATCATAGGCCTTCTTCAGTAAAGCTCTATTCTCATTGTAGATTTCGCTGGCTTTTCTCAGGGAAGCATCTGAGATCTGGCACTTGAGGGCTTCTTCTAATGAAGCTCTGAATCTTTGGAGTTCCTCGTAGAAGAAATTGTGAGCGGTTGCAGTGTTGGTGTGGGGCGTGTTGATGAGGTGAAAATAGGGAATATTGGTGTGGTATCTCCACAGGTCGTACATCTTACCACTGTTGTCACAGCAATTGGACACAACGTAACCATCGAGGTACTCGTAGTCGCTCCTTAACGCCGCGTCGAGGCAGCTCCGGGCGAAGGAACAGACGTTGCGTGGCAACAAGGCGTCCGCCAAAGATGTACTGCCTAAGTCTCCCAGAACCATGACAGGTAGAGCTTCGGCAGCGTAGACAATCTCCTCAGGGGTATAGGTGCAGCTCCATCCAACTACGTGTTTGTGCTTGCTTTTCCACTGTTTTGCTATAGTGTGTCTTGACGCGAGCAAGTTTCTGAAGGGTTCTATGACGTTCAAGTTGAAGCATCCGTTTGAGATGAGTTTTGAGCAGAGTCTGTGGAAAGAAAGAGAAGGCTTGATCCTTCATTTTTAGCTTTCGTTACGAGTTCTCTTCTCGCTGGGTGATGTACTACGCGTGGTAGTTTTCTTTGCTTTCAATAACCGCAGAACGCAATTGAGGAACTGCTGAAGGGAGGGTGTGACTAGGAACCCAGATACTTGTTCTCCAGGGCTTTCAGTAAGCCTGTGAAAGTGGAGTTGACCGGTGTTGGAATTTCGTATTCTGCTCCATAGCGGGCTATTGCCCCGCTCATGAAATCAACTTCAGTCGGTCTTTTGTTTTCCACATCGATGAGCATGGATGGTTTGTGAGCTCCTCCTTTCTCAAGATAGGACGTGAACTCAGCGAGCGCTTCATCGCCAAAGTCGTATCCATCTGCTTCTGCCACTTCTAGGCCTTCGTCCAGTATCTTTACTGCAAGATTGCGTGTGGGTCTGAACTCCATGGCCTCCTTCATTGTCTGTCCAGTTACTGCGCATATTGAACAGAGCGCAGAGTTCATGATCGTCTTCTTCCAGACGTGTTCCTTTATGGCGCCAGTTTCCTCGGTCTGCAACCCGGCATTTGTCATGACGCGTGCTATGTATTGTGTTGTCTCGTCAGTTGTGTATTGCCCATTTCTAAGGGCTCCAATGTAGTTGGGGGGTTGAAACCAGTTCATTCTGACATTGTGGTGGCTTATTCTGTTTCCTGCGTAGTTGATGACTACGCGGTAGGTCGTGTCGATTTCGAGGGTCTTGGTAATGAGTTGTTCGTTGCCGAGTCCGTTCTGGTAGCTGACGATTTTCATCTCAGGTGTGTATATCTGCTTGAGTCGTGGGAGTACGTTTTTCAGGATGCAGGCTTTTGTGGCTATGAAGACTATGTTCGGCCTGTACTCCGCTAGTTCCGCAATGGATCTGGCGGTCTTGTGTATGGTAGTAGTTAGCTCCGTGATTCCAGATACGTTCAAGCCTTGCTTTCGAATTTCCAGCAAAAGATCTTCAACGATGTCTTCAGCGACAACGTTTTCTCCACTTCTGGCTAGATGAGCTGCTAGGATAGAGCCTACGGGCCCCATGCCGATTATTCCAATCGTTGGTCTTTTCTCTTTCATGTTCTTCTTCTGGGCTCCTTCTACTGGTTGCCCCGACAGCACTAGTTTAGAATGATCCCATGCCGATTTATTTCTAACGCCTTGGCATCTAAGACACAACGTTGTGGAATGCCCAAGTTCCTCCGTATTTCCGCCGAACACATTTATACAAAGAGCAAAACTAACAATGCAAAGGTGGATCATAGAAAAAGGTGAAAGATCATTGGGAAAGTTACTCTGGCAACCTTCTGAAGAGCGTACAAGCCAGGCCAACATGACGCGGTTCATCGACTTTGTCAATGAAAAATACGGTGCTGAGACTGACTCGTATGCGCAACTCTACAACTGGTCGACAGAAAACATACCAGATTTCTGGGCAGCGATGTGGGAGTATGGAACAATTAGGGCTTCCGCTGATTACGACAAAGTGGTTGATGACCTGAGCAAATTCCCGGGAGCAAAGTGGTTCATCGGCGCACGATTGAACTTCGCCGAGAACCTTCTGAGGTATAGAGACGACCGCCCAGCCTTCATTTTCAAAGGAGAGACTCAGAAGGCCGTTCGGATGACCTATGCAGAAGCCTATGACTCTGTAGCACGTTTGGCCAAATCGCTACGCGACGTCGGGGTTGTCGCCGGAGACCGCGTGTGCGCCTACATGCCCAACCTGATCGAGACAGCAATTGCGATGCTCGCCGCCACCAGCATCGGCGCTACGTGGGCTTCTTGCGGAGCTGAGCTGGGCACACAAGCGGCATTGGATCGTCTCGGCCAAGTTGAGCCGAAGGTCCTATTCACCGCAGATGGATACTACTACAAAGGCAAGATCTTTGATGTTCTAGCCAAAGCTCGAGAAGTTGCTAGGGGGATCCCTTCGGTAGAGAAAGTTGTCGTAGCCTCATACACTGGCACAGAACTTGATATCAACAATATCCCTAACGCCGTACACTATGATCAATTCCTCGCTTCAAAAGGACATCTGAAAATCCGTTTTGAACAATTGCCCTTCGCCCATCCTGCGTACATCATGTTCTCCTCGGGAACAACCGGCAAGCCAAAGTGCATGGTGCAGGGCGCTGGCGGCGTCCTCATCAACCATTTGAAGGAGTTGATGCTCCACACAGACCTGAAACGCGACGACACGATCATGTATATAACCAGTTGCAGTTGGATGATGTGGAATTGGCTCCTAAGCTCCTTGGTCATCGGAGCCACCATCGTGTTGTATGACGGCAATCCGAACTACCCCAGTTCAGGGGCCATGTGGAATCTAATTCAAAACGAAAAGATAACCATCTTTGGTTGCAGCGCAGCATACATAAACTACCTTCAACGTGTAGGGTTCAAGCCTGGGCAGGGCTACGACCTGTCATCGTTGCGGGAAATCTCCCAGACTGGTTCAACCCTTTCAGCGGAAGGATTCGAGTACGTCTACCAGGAAATTAANNCAACCCTGCCAGTGTACGCTGGTGAATTGCAGGCTCCGGCTCTGGCAATGAAACTCAAGGCATACAATACGCAGGGAGATCCGGTAGTTGATCAACGAGGAGAACTGGTCTGCGAGGCGCCGTCTCCGTCCATGCCACTCTGTTTCTGGAACGATCCGGATAACGAGAGATACAAAGAAGCCTATTTCAATTATTATCCCGAAAAGAACGTGTGGAGACACGGCGATTATATAGTAATTCATAGCGACACCGGCGGCGTAACTTTCCTTGGGCGTTCAGATGCCGTCCTGAAGCCTTCCGGCGTCCGCATCGGTACCGCGGAAATCTACAATGTTGTCGAGAAACTAGAGGAGATTGCTGACAGCTTGGCCGTGGGGCAGAAGTGGAAGGGCGATCAACGAATCATTCTCTTTGTCAAACTTGCTCAGGGGCATGAGCTGACAGAGGCTTTGAAGAGCAAGATCAGAAAGTGCCTGCGCCAAAAGGCGTCTCCACGGCATGTTCCGGCCATAATCATGGCAACGCCTGATGTTCCTTACACCTTCAACATGAAGAAAGTTGAGATTGCGGTCACGAACATAATTCATGGCAGGCCTGTCCTGAATAGGGATGCTTTGACTAACCCAGAATCGCTGGATTATTTTGAAAAGGTGCTTCCTGAACTTCAGGCTGATGTTACCTAGCGTGTAACATATTATGCAAGGGTGCGTCGGATAGACGAGCCCGCCTGACGAAATGAGCTATTGTTCGTTAGCTTTCAATACGGCGTTTAATAGATTTCGGTACATGCGCATGTCTGAGACGTTGACGATGGGAATCTGCATCCCTTTCTCCACCTCGAAAACGCGGGTGTATTTTGGGTAGCGGGCATAGCAGACTTGGCTGATCGGAAACTCCTTTTTCTTGAGTTCTTGCTCAAAGGATTTATCATATACTTCAACGCAAAGCACGTACCCATCAATCCAGAAGAGTCGGTGCAAATCGTACGTCATGGCGCACCACGCAAGATTTTCAAGAGATCGTTTGTCCACCCCCAGGACGACGATTTTTCTTGTCGGGGTGACTTTCACCTCCAATTCAGCTCACTCCTTGAAGGGTGTATGCAAGACCTGCTTCACCCTTTTCGTGATTTTCGGTCCCAAGCCGTGGACTTCTTTTGCCCAGCCGTCCACATTGATCAAGGCGTTCAATGGGCTTGCGTAGGAGTCAAGGATAGCTGTTGCCTTTTCCCGGCCGACATTTGGAAGGCTTGCCATGAAGAATAGTTGGGCGTCCGCGAGGGTGTCAAGCTTTTTGACCGGATGCACCGTTGGCACACGCTTTTCGATGATCTGCTCTTGTCGGGCCGCCGTGTACAAGAAATCCACGGTCTCCTTGTAGTTTGTCGTGTGGATCATCAAAATCCCCTGTTTTGCCAAGGCGAACATGGCGCCCCAAACAGAGGAAGGTCGAATCTTGCTGAACCTGTAAATAATCGGTAGATACCCCTCGATAAGGACGAAGGGTTTCGTATACGCATCTTTGAGTTTGAAGAGTTGGTCAAATAGATATCTACGTGTAAGGGTGTATACGAAGTCTTGGACGGTCTTTCTTTCAATGGCACAGAGGTCCGATATTATGTAGTCGCCCTTCTCCAGGGCTTGTATCGAGACTTCGGCTCCGAGCTCTTTTAATCTCGTGACGATTTTTGAGGCGGAGCTCGCTTCGCGGCTATCTACAATGATAGTCGGCTGTTCTTTGGCGTTCTCTTTAACGTAGGGTATCAGCGTCTCGGTTCCAGACATAATCGATTTCTCCTAGTCTCCAGAGAAAGCTGAGTGCTTCAAGAGTCAGAATAGCTCTGCAAAAGTCTTTAAGGATTTTCCGTTATGGTTTGTTGGAGACCGACTGGGATTGGTTTTCGAGTTTCTGGTAGACGTGGCACCTTTTGTTTTGATCTTGGGAGGTCTCATTGCGGCGTCGTGGCTTTTCGGAAAGCTTGGAAGCGTGCTTTTCAATGGCTGGGAAGTCGTCACTTGGTTGCCTAAGGCTTTAACCTATCTTGGATTTTTCGTAGGAATTGTGCTGTTGGCTACGGCGGCGGTTGGCTGGTCACAGCAGGTTGATTGGGATCTTGGTACGAAGTATCTCCTAGTTGTGATTGGTCTCGCTTTGTTTTTGAAGCCGATTAAGAACTTTCCTATTGCCGCGTTGATTGGGTTGACGGTGGGGTGTGCATGTGCTGCCTATGTTGTTCTGTTTGTCCCACTTCCAGAAACCGTCTTAGGGGTCTCGGTGCGATGGGTTTATCTCATCGTCTTTCTTGTCCCGGCCTTGATCACGTATCTGCTCTTCAAATTCATCGAAGACGCGTTACGGCTTATACGAATTGTCTTGACCTTTGAACCCGTGGCTATCGTCTTAGGTCTAGTGTGCATAGCTAATGGGCTGCTTATGCTGTTTGGAACAAGCCTGTTCGCGATATTGTTCCCTAGCTGAACTCTCTAAGATGTAGATATGACGTGATGCTGGAATGCTAAGCGGAGTGTCTATCCCTTCTGGGTGATCTCCTTGATAACTCCAGCAGCAACGGTTGTTCCCATGTCGCGAATTGCGAACCTGCCGAGCTCTGGGAAGTCGGAGTAGGCTTCAACAGCGATCGGGTGTAGCGGCGCAAAGCGAACCAACGCCCCGTCGCCGGTCTTCAGGAAATCTGGTTTCTCCTCAACAGTCTGTCCCGTCCGAGGGTCAATCTTCTTGATGAGCTCTGCGAAAGTACATCCAATCTGGCCGGTGTGTGCGTGTAGCACTGGAGTGTAACCGGCAGCAATGGCTGTGGGGTGATAAATGACGATTACTTGTCCGATGAACTCTTTTGCAACGGTGGGGGGGTTGTTCGTGTGGCCACCCACATCTCCTCTTCGGATGTCTTTCTTGGCAATCCCTCGGATATTGAATCCGATGTTATCACCTGGTGTCGCCTTAGGAATCTTGACGTGATGAGTCTCAATGGATTTAACCTCACCTTCGGCGTTTGATGGCATGAAAACCAACGTGTCGCCGACTTTCACGACGCCTGTTTCTACTCTGCCAACTGGAACAGTTCCAACCCCGGTGATGGTATAGACTTCCTGTATTGGGAGTCGCAAGGGCTTGTCCAGCGGTTTCGGGGGGTCTTCAAAGCGATCAAGAGCTTCGTAAAGCGTTGGTCCCTTGTACCAAGGCATTTTGTCGCTGGGCTTGACTAGGTTGTCACCTGTCCATCCGGAGGTGGGGACAAAGGGGATTTTGTCAACTTTGTATCCAACCATTTTGAGCATGCGAGAGACTTCGTTCTTGATTTCATTGTATCTTTCTTCATTCCAGTTGACGGAGGCGTCATCCATTTTGTTGATTGCAACAATCATCTGATTTACGCCTAAAGTGAAGGCGAGGAACGCGTGTTCTTTCGTCTGTCCACCTGAGCCGATGCCAGCTTCAAACTCGCCCCTTTTGGCAGAGACAAACAGCACGGCCCCGTCCGCTTGGCTGGCTCCGGTAACCATGTTTTTTACGAAGTCTCTGTGTCCTGGGGCATCTATGACTGTGAAGAAGTATTTCGGCGTCTCGAACTTGAGGTGCGCCAAATCAACCGTCAAGCCGCGTTCTCTCTCTTCTTTGAGCCTGTCGAGGACCCACGCGAACTTGAAGGTCTCTTTACCCATCTTCTTCGCTTCTTCTTCGTACGTTTTAGCAGTCCTTTGGTCGACTGCTCCGGAGAGGTAGAACAGGTGGCCTACCGTAGTGGATTTCCCATGATCTACGTGGCCGATGATGACCAGGTTAAGGTGAGGTTTCTCGGTTTTGCTCATCCTTCTTCCTCCATACTTGTTAACCTATTTCTCCATTTGTCATGGAATTCGTACAACCAACTGTTTGTACCATTAGATAAAGTTTACTGGGGGAGTTAGAACCGAAAGCTCAGCTCTATTCAGATGACACTGCACGAGCAACTATGGGCCAATTGAGATGGTCCAAGGACAAAGCCCAGCGACTAGGAGAGATTTTCCCAAATCAACACGGGTCCAAGAGCTTTCAGGGACCAAGTCCTTCTAGCTGTCTACATCTTGACTCCACAGTCTCATGCAGTCGCTTTCTGAGGGGCTCACCTGATAAGTCCATTGTTCTAATTGAACCAATGCTGTTTGCCAACTCGGGATCTCCCAGCTCTTCTCTAATCCATGATTCGAAGTCCTTTCGAAAAAGGTGGAATCTGATGGAGTTCAGGTCGATGGCGCGGATCTTTTCACAAAAGTCGCTGAGGCTAGTTGCGTCGATACCAAGATAATTATCCATTCCTTTGTAGAAGCGGAAAGCCTTTTCTGAAGATACTGGACTCAGAATTGCCAAGGCGTGTCTTATTTCAGCTTTGTTCACACCGATCTTCTCTTGTCCGCGGTCTGTTATTTCGTAGAACCCTCTCTTGGGCGTTGAAACGTGTGCTGCCTTGACAAGGGCTTGGAGGTGAGTCATAGAGGAGGAAAAGCGTAACCCAGTTTTGGTCGCTATTTCCTTGGGGGTCAACGGTTTGCCTGCCTTCCACAAAGTCATTAGAATCACTTTTTGTGATGTACTATCATCAGTCAACAATCATCACCACTTCAGGTCTACTGCTATTAACAGTATAGCGGATATCGCTTTTCAGTTTTAGCTATTTCTTGTTCTCGTTCCAGAACAGCATTATGTAAGCATAGGCGCAAATCGAGAAAAAAACCAAAAAGGCCTCCATGAAGGCGGTTGCCAGACCTACGAGGGTTAGAATGAATGATACAATGCAGACGAAGAGCAGGTACCACCTGAATCGCGCCTTCTCTTCCACGCTTTGCCTCTCCAAACCAGTTACGCCCGCGAGCCAATGTTCAGCGAGAGGATAGGGCGACGCGTTCCATCTCGTGTCGTTTGGCTACCGAGTGGCTCTTCACATCTTTGTTTGCTGCCAGGATGATTTCCTCCGCTAAACACTCTTCTAAGGATTGCGGGCTGCCTGAGGCCATTTTTCTGGTTCCTTCGGAGAGATGTCTTAGGGCCAGATCAACGCGTCTTTGGGGTGATATGTCCACAGCCATACGATAAGCTACGCCTCCATAACTGATTCGAGTCGTGTCTTCGGCGGGCGCTGAGTTTTCTATGGCTCTTACAAGGACTTGTATGGGATTCTTCGTGGTGCGGAGATAAATGATCTCGAAGGCATTCCTCACGAGGTTGATGACTCTGATCTTTTTCCCCGCGCTCAGCCCGGGACGCATGAGATTGTTTGCCAGTCTCTCGACGATGCTAACGCCGGATTTGCGAAACCTGCTATGTTCGTGTCTTCCCATGCTGTGAGGAACGTAGACCGGCTTGACCGAGATGTAACGCTTGAGTCCGGGATCGGTAACTTCCACGTCTGCAAAACTCCATTTCTCGAAGAGTTTGACTTCTTCACTTTTGCTCAAGCGTTTCACCTTGACAAGACTTTTGGGTTGAGGTGCCGTTATTTAAGGGTTGTTCCTTCTTCTTGAGAAGTCCTTGGCAACGAGCAGGCAATTGTGTGTATGTCGATTTATTGTCGTCCTGCAAACTCTCATATCATAAATGGACCGCGTGATAACAGAGGTTAACGCATAGGCTTTTCTTTCTTGCCTAGGACTAACTCCTTGAGCGAAACTCCGTTGACTGTGATGACCTTCCATCGAACGCCCGGGATGTCGCCCATGCTTCTTCCTCTAGAGCCTCCGATTCCCTCTACTATCACTTCGTCATGTTCATCGACCACGTTGAGGGCTCCGTCGCCTGGCAGAAAGGCGGTGATAACTCGCCCATTCTTGATGAGTTGCGTCCTCACACACTTTCGGATAGCGCTGTTGGGTTGCTTGCTCTCGACTCCAACCTTTTCCAAGACGATTCCTCGACCCATAGGAGCACCTTGTAGCGGGTCTGATTTAACGTCCAGTCTTAGCATGCGGCGTTTGTAGTAGATGTCGCTCCATCTGAGCTTCTTGCGTTTTTCTTCGAGTTTTCTAGCCGCGAATTCTCCTTTAGGGGATTTTGAACCCATGCGACAGTTTCCTCTGTTGTTACGTATTCGTGAAGTCTCCTATTTAAATTCTGATTTCGGCAAAGTTATTCTTAGTCCAGTCAATAGGAATAAACGCGTCAGATCTGCATGTAGCTGTGCTGGAATTGGGAGTTTGGAGACTGCTCGGGCTCGAGACGAGAGACGCTTTCACAAACATGGCTATCGATGAAGCCGTTCTGACCGCAAGGATCCAAGGAAAGGTGCCTAACACGCTGCGTTTTTTCATGTGGAACCCCTCAGCAGTGTCTATTGGTCGCTTTCAGAACGTTTTCAACGAGGTTGACTTGAAAAGCTGCAAGAAACATGGCGTCGACGTTGTAAGACGAATTAGCGGTGGGGGCGCAGTGTACCACGACTGTGACGGCGAGATAACGTATAGTGTAATCGTTAGCAGCGAGGATGTGGGATACGATGATGTGTTCATGGCTTACCGGAGGATATGCGGGGGCCTTACGGAGACGATTGAGATGCTTGGAGTCCACGCCGGTTTTAGCCCTGGCGACCCAAGACAGTGTCCAAACATTACTGCAAGCGGCAGAAAACTCTCAGGTAGCGCCCAGGCGCACAAGAAGGGAATCCTGCTGCAACACGGCACATTGTTGATGGATGTAGACTTTGAGAAGATGTTCAATTATCTTAAGGTCCCTTGGGTGAAAACAAGCATAGACATTATGAGCGTGGCTGAGCGAAAACTTACCTCTCTCAAGCGGGAACTCGGGGCTAGAGTTTCGATTGAAGAAGCCTGCCGAGCGCTGGTTGAGGGTTTCGAAAAAGCCTTGGATATGCAACTTGAAGCAGGAAAACTGACAAGCTTTGAGCGAGACTTAGCCCACAGACTCTGTAAAGCGAAATTCGCAACAGATGATTGGAACCTGCGAGGGAACGCAGCTTTATAAGCGTGTAATAGGGAGTTGTAGTCAGTTTCAATGGAACGGTCAATAGATGATATGGGTATACACCCTAAAATCTGAAAAATTGCAGGCCTTCGACGCTGATTCTTTGAAGGAAATCGAAGAACTAAGTAGAAAAGTTGATTGGCTCTGGGTTGACTGTCTGGATCCCGATGATGAAGAACTTGAAATTATCGCAGGCCTTCTCGGAGAAACAGGAGCAATCAAGGACATCAAGGAGAAGACGCCGTTTTCCCGCTACGCGAGGATAAATGATTATACTGGAATCTCGATTCCTCTTGTCGTATTCAAGAGTGAACTAACGACGCATCCAATCTACGCCTTTCTGAAAGAGAAATCGTTTGTGACTGTGAGAAGTCTTAATTCTTCTAGACCGATTGAAAACGTACTGAAGACTTTGCACGACTGTGCTACGGGGATCATCTGTCCTTCAGGAGTCAAAGCGATAAGTTCACCCTTTGTCCTCAGCAGATTGCTTCATGAGGCAACCAACGAGAATCTGGATGCTATCATCTTTCTCAGAGAGCGAATCGATAGGGTCGAAGAAGAAGCACTTTCAAACCCGAGAGATAAGAAGATCAGTCGCTCTGTCTTCGCATTGAAGCGAGAGGTATCCACCTTCGAAAGGGTTCTATGGTCCCAACGAGAGCTGATGTTAAACATGAGAGAAGGGGTGGTCCCAACCCTTCAACCCAG
>JABAOF010004481.1_pt3 | contig 17453 bp, 9 predicted proteins | sample 7062171 | NCBI WGS metagenome assembly JABAOF01 (sample SAMN14538628, study PRJNA623070) | marine sediment metagenome | biome: marine biome [ENVO:00000428]; feature: marine pelagic biome [ENVO:01000023]; material: deep marine sediment [ENVO:00002113] | place: India: Gulf of Khambhat ...
GCAATAGTGAACTCAGTACCAGGTATGGGAACAGGTCTGCGTCGGCCGCTTGAGTCAACATCACCCAGTTTGTTTCTAATGCACAGGATATCGGCCAGGTGTCCATTTCTCGCGTCTATTTTTACAGGCTCGACAAATGTTTCAACTTTGACACCCTCGGCTTCAGCAGCTTTGATGTAACGTATGCTCGTTGGCGAAACCAGCGTTTCGAGCCTTATACCTTCCTCCAGAGCTGCCTCGACTTCTTCGGCATAAGCGGGCATCTCCTGGGCGGTACGGCGGTAGAGCAGCGTTACACTTTTAACTTTTTTCTGACGAATAGCCACTCTTGCGGCATCCACGGCGGAATTACCGCCGCCAACGATACCCACGTGCCCCTTAGCCATTTCCTCGCCTCTCAGATTAAAGGCCTTAAGGAATTGCATTGACGGATAGACTCCTATGGTGTCTTCCCCTTCAAGTCCTAACCGCCAGCTTTTATCCGCCCCTATTGCCAGGAAAACGGCCTCAAAGCCGTCCTTAAATAATTCGTCGATTGTTATATCTCGACCCAGGGCGGTTCCGCATCTAAGGGTGATATTTTCATCAAGGAGCAATTTTATCTCCTTGCGTGTCACATCCTGAGGGAGGCGATAAGCTGGTATACAACTAATAAGCATTCCGCCCGGCTCATCTCCTGCGTCAACGAGCGTCACTTTGTAGCCAAGCAGAGAAAGATAATGAGCGGCCGAGAGGCCGGCAGGACCTGCACCTACGACCGCTATCCTATGAACATCCTTGCCCCGGCGGCTGGTTTTGACAGGTTTATAAACCGAGGGGTCAACGCGGTCTGTGATAAATCTCTTCAATGCCCGGATAGCAATGGCTTGCTCTCCACTGGCAGCGATGTTACATCTATTTTCGCACTTGCGACCACAGACCCGGGCGCAGACCGACGGGAATGGGTTGGCTTCCCTAATGACTTTGTAGGCTTCTTCGTATTTACCCTTTTCAATTAGAGCAACATAACGCCAAACCTCGGTGTCCAGTGGGCAAGCGGTCTGACAGGGCGCACCCACCAAATCTCCGCATACGAAAGCATTGCACTCTTTATCAATCACGTGCCGATGGTATTCATCACGGAAGTAACGGATGGTGCTCAAAACGGGATTTGACGCTGTCTGTCCGAGGCCGCACATCGTCGTATCTTTTACTACCTCCGCTAATTCTTTCAGAAGGTCTAATTGCTCAAGTGTTCCTTTACCTCTTGAGACATCGTCGAGAATCTCGTACATTCTTTGTGTGCCTTTTCGGCAGGTGAAACATTTGCCGCAGGATTCATCCTTCAGAAAATTCATAAAATATTTGGCGACGTCAACCATGCAGGTATTTTCATCCATAACAATCATGCCGCCAGAACCCATAATCGAGCCGGCATCGGCCAGGCTTTCGTAATCAACGGGCAAATCAAACATATCGGAAGGAATACATCCCCCGGACGGTCCGCCTGTCTGAACCGCCTTTATCTTAGCCTTGCCTACCGGGCCGCCACCGATATCGTAGACAATTTCCTTGATAGTCATTCCCATTGGTACTTCGACAAGGCCGGTATTCTTGATTTTGCCAACCAGACTGAATATCTTCGTGCCGCTATTGCCTGGGGTACCTATATTCGCAAACTTCTTGGCTCCAAGTCTGAAGATAAGCGGAATGTTCGCCCAGGTCTCAACGTTGTTAATCGCTGTAGGTTTGCCATCAATACCTTTCTGCACCGGGAACGGCGGTCGCTGGCGCGGCTCACCCATCTTTCCTTCAATAGAGCGTATCAGCGCAGTCTCTTCACCGCACACAAATGCGCCTGCTCCCTTGACCAGCTTGATATCAAATGAAAAACCGGTTCCAAGAATATTCTCTCCTAAAAGGCCGAGTTGCCTTGCTTGTCCTAACGCGATATTCAAATGCTTGACAGCAATCGGATATTCATTGCGAACGTAGACTATACCTTCTGTGGCCCCAATCCCATAGGCACCGATTACCATCCCTTCGATGATGCTGTGTGGGTTTCCTTCCAGTACGCTACGATCCATATACGCACCGGGGTCACCCTCATCAGCATTGCATACAAGGAACTTGCCACGCTTGTTTGGCTGTTTTGCCAGCAGTTCCCATTTCAATCCTGTGGGAAAGCCGCCTCCACCGCGGCCGCGCAATCCAGAACGCTTGACCTCTTCCACCATCCAAGCGGCGTTGCCCTTGGCAAATACTTTGTCCAAGACCGAATATCCACCAGCTTTGATGTAATCATAAATGCGGATAGGATCTACCTTCTCATTCCAAGCAAGAAGTCTACGAACCTGTTGATTGAAGAAAGGTACATCATCCTGGCTTTCCACTGGCTTGCCGGTTTCAGGATCCGCGAAAAGAATATCAGTAAGCACTTCGTCCCTTGCTGCGGCCTCGACAATACGTTCCATCTCTTTGAGGCCGACTTTCGGGTAAAAGATCCGGCGGGGCTCGACAAGTACAGAGGGTTCCATTTGGCAGAATCCGTGGCATCCGGTAATGCGTAGGCGGACCTTTCTGGTCAGGCCCTTTGCCAGAATCTCTCGCTTGGCCACACGGACAAGGTCGCTGGCTCCACTAGCCTGGCCGCATGTCCCTGTGGGAATAACTATGCAAGGAATGCTTTCATCAGTGGCCTCAAGAAGCGCCTTCTGTAATTTCTTTAGCTCATTTATGGAAGATAATCTTAACACCTTGTTGCCTCATCTTAGTTAAACTAAATCCAGCATATGGTTCTTACAACCACGACGCGAGCAAATCTGCACTATACCCCCACCGTCTACGAGCATTGGCACCATTGGCGCAGCGCACACCGAACAGTCCAATGTGCTGGGAAATTCCACATCGCAATGTGGGCAAATAAAACCCACTACCAAGTCTGTGGGGACGTCAAACTCGGAAGCAAAATTGTAACTACCATACAGGCAAGAAAGCCTAAGCCAACCTTGCTTGTGGTCAGAGGATATGGTTACCCGGATTGATGGGTGGCCGTCAATGGTAAAGGTCTCGTCTTTCAGGCTGTGATTACAATGGGGACAATTTACATTGATGGGGAAGATTCGTTTATCCTTTCCTATCTCGATTTTGCCAGATCCTTTCAGGGCATCATCTAATAGCTGACTAACCCTCGATTTTCTGACTTTCGAGAAGTAACAGCCGTCGAGAACAACAACAGGTCCGAGAGCACAGGCCCCCAAGCAGTTCACTGTTTCCAGCGTAAATTCCTTATCTTCAGTCGTCTGGCCGGCTCTGATTCTCAATCGCCTCTCGAACTCTTCGACAACCCGCGGCGCACCTCGAACGTGGCAGGCCGTACCGAGACACGCACAGATAAGATGCTTGCCTCGAGGTTTTAAACTGAACGAACGATAGAACGTAGCAACGCCATATACATCGACCAGAGGTCGGCCTATCTCGTTGCTTACTATGCGCAGTGATTCTTCGGGCAGATAGCCATATTCAGCCTGGATTTCTTCGAGAATAGCGATAAGTCTGCCTCTATCCTCAGTATGCTTTTCCAGGATTCTTAAGACATCTTTCGAATCCATTTCTTTGGATCCCTCTACTGTGAGTAGATGTTTATTTTGTTTGAGAACGCGGTGTCTTGTTTCATTCTATCGATACTCCCCACAATGCCAGACGCCCCCTTCAGGCTTTCGAAAGCCGCAGGTTTGGCGGCCGTCACAATCGCTGCAAAGTCCAGCGAATTTGGTTGAATCCTTGCTCTTAGCAGCAGAATCTGTCGCTAACGGCGGCTCTTTTCCTGGTGGTATTATCGAAGAGGTTTTTTCAATCTCGAACTCTTCACAATAAAAGGTCGGTCTATCAGGGTCTCGCGGAAACGTACAGGACGAGGCATTCCTGCAACTCATACATAGCCCAAAGTATTTCATATTTTCTGGCATACCTTGTTCCTTACTATGCGCTTCGTGATTGCCTAAGGGCGATGCAAAAACTATACCATCTGTTGAACAACAGAAAAATATCGTTACTGATGGTTGGTTTGAAAAGGGGTGCAACGATGGAATCTCGCACCTAATCGAACAGAATAAAGGAATTTGACGAAATCAATTTTTTTGACGCGACCAGGTTCATTAGACCGCCGTACCTGATGACAAACAGCAAACAAGCGGGGAGACTCGAACCACTGGGGAGAAATGCTCCAGGGACGACAATTCAGGATGGAGACTGCTCGGCCCTTTTGAGCTTTTCACGCAGGGTCTTGCGGTCAATGCCGAGAATCTTTGCCGCGCGGCTTTTATTGCCGTCCACACTTGCCAGAACATTGGTGATGTATTCGCCCTCTACTTCGGCGAGAGTTCGGGTGAATCCCGTTTTCCGAAGAGCTGAAAAACGACAAAGATCCGGTAAATCGGGAACCTCTATAAGATCCCCATCGGTCATTACCACAAGACGCTGGATTACATTCTCTAATTCTCTTACATTTCCCGGCCAATTATAACTCCGCAGACTTTGCAAGGCTTCATCGGAAAATCGGAGCTTTGGCTTACCTGATTCGGCTGCAAACTTAGTTAGAAAATGATGAGCCAGTAACAAGATGTCGTCTCCCCTTTCTCTCAAAGGCGGGATGACAATCGTAATGACATTAACGCGATAAAATAAATCTTCGCGGAATAGCTCTTTCTTCACTAAGCCGTGTAAATCCTTGTTTGTTGCAGCCAAAATCCTTACGTCGACTTTTCGCGTTCGGTTTGAGCCGACCATACAAACTTTTTTGTCCTGGAGCACACGGAGCAGTTTGACCTGCATTGCCAGACTCATATCGCTGACTTCATCAAGAAAAATCGTGCCGCCATCCGCAGCGTGAAAGAATCCTGCCCGGGATTCAGTCGCTCCTGTGAAAGCCCCCTTTACATGCCCGAACAATTCACTTTCAAGCAAGCCTTCCGGAATGCCTCCACAATTGACGGGTACAAACGGTGCTGAAGATCGGACACTTCCGTAGTGAATAGCTCTGGCCGCAAGTTCCTTGCCCGTACCGCTCTCGCCAGTAATGAGCACTGTGGCTGATGCAGACGAAGCTTTCCTTATAGCAAGAAAAACCTCGCGCATTCCCTCAGACCTCCCGATAAGACCTTTGTGCACCGGAATTTCTTTGTCTGGTTTAATACGTCCAGACCTGCGCACCCTTGCTTTATCCAGCACACGTCCAACTGCAGACAAAAGCTCATCGTCAGTGAAAGGTTTTGGCAAAAATTCCTCGGCCCCGATTTTGACAGCCTCTACTGCTCCCTCGATGGAGGGGTAGCCTGTAATCATCATAACCTCGGTATCCTTGAAATTTTCGCGAACATGCCGCACCAAGTCCAGGCCACTGACGTTGGGCATCTTGAGGTCGGTGATAACCAGGTCCAATCGCGTCTGCTCAAGAATTTCAATTGCCTCAGGGACACCGAGTGCCGTGAAAACCTGATAGCCCGCTGCTCTCAGATTTCGCTGTAGAACCTCCAGTGTATTTAAACAATCATCCACTAACAAAATGCATTTTTTCTTGTGAGAGGATGACATATTAACCGAGTGCCTCCGTATTTTCCGGCTCTGCCACCGGCAATTGAATTTCGAACCGAGTACCATAGCTGGGTTTGCTCTTAACATCAATCGTACCGCCGTGGGCGGTAACGATTCCATATACAACAGGCAAACCCAAACCCGTTCCATGGCCAACATCCTTTGTCGTGAAAAATGGAACAAATATTTTATCAAGAACCTCCTTGCTCATACCGGTGCCCGTATCTTCTACAATCAGATAAACGTTATGATCGCAAAATCGTGTCTGAACCGTGATCTTGCCTGATCCCGGCATTGACTGCAAGGCATTGACAACCAAATTGACCAGAAGCTGGTTCAATTGCGCCGGGTCAGCTGTGATTTCTGGCAGGTTTGACGAAAGCAAACGAACAAGTTCTATACCTTGCTTGGCACACCGAGCTTCAAAAAAATAAAGCCCATCTTCCACCACCTGATTGAGGTTAATCTGGGTCTTCTCAGGTGGTGCCTGTCGGGCAAAGACCAGCAGCTTCTGGATAATGTCCCGTGCGTGCAAAGAAGCGGTTTCGATTTTTCCGATATCCTGCTCGGCTGAGGCCGGAACCCCGGGACACTTCTTTGCCAGCTGTGCAAATCCGAGAATATTTCCCAGTGGTTCATTTAGTTCATGAGCTACCCCTGCGGCGAGCATCCCAATTGTCGCCAGCCGATCGGCATGCAGAAGCTGATTATGTAGCTTCAGTTTGTCTTCCTCTGCCTGTCTTCGTTCGACAACTAACGCTACCTGTCTGGCTACAGCGTCAATTAGATTGCGCTCTTCCTTAAGAAATGGACCCTCATCAAGATCAGGCTTTTCCTCCACATAAACCAGCTCAACAACGCCTCTTGGCACAGCCCCCACAATAATCTCAGCCATCTGCTTCTGACGGCCCCCACGAAAGCCTTGGGTCGTGTAGGCAATTCCATCCAGAATTATTCTTGCGGAGGCGGCCTCCGGGTATTGCCAGGCAGGAGGAAGAAGTTCAACAATGCGCTGGATAATTTCTTCCAGTGATAGACCAGGCTGTCCGGCGATTTGAGCAATGCCGTAAAGACAGGTAAGCTCCTTAACTCGCTCGGTCAAAGCCGCTCTTGTGGAGTCTGATAATTGGCCATCTACCATCAGTATCCTCACATGTTAAGTAGAATTACAAAGTAAGGATTCTTCTGAGTTCTATCTATATTTGGCTATTATATTTATATTCATGAAGATTTGTCAAGTTTCACGAAGGCTCATCAGATGTTAAAACGCATCTTCGTTGATATCCCTTTGCCCCGTGCCTGCGGAGCATTTCGGTGTGGTCTGCGACGTCTGCATACCATAAGGCAGTCCGGGGCGCGGCTAATCTTATTCATGCTTAAAAAGAACACACTGTCTCTTTATATTCTTGATCGAGAAGCGTTACTTCTTTTGTCCCCGATACCCTATGTATAGCGGCATGATTTTTTCGACGGCATTGTCAGTCCCGATCTCCGGGAAGTCGGAAGATAAGAATGTTTTTGCCATCCATTCTCGATCGTCCTGAATATAGATTTCATACGTCTTGTTACTTTGCATGAAACGCGTGATAATTGAGACTTCGGCGCCGTTGGTTTGAATATAGGGGTAAGCATCCGTATACCATAACGGCCTTCCATGGTTTGTGTGAACACCTCCAAGGATTTCGACCTTGGAAGTCCCCGCTATATCGAAGCCGACGCCCCCCCCTTCGGTTTTGTAGCCCAGAAGAACAACGCGGCAGTTGTCTCCGATGGAGAACAGATGGTCGCGATACTCGTCATTGCCCCATCGCCAAAAGACATTCGCGCCCCTGATTGCATAGTCCTTATCCACCCGCGAAATGTTCGTTGAACAAAGGAAAGCCTTGGCGCCGGGATTGTTTCCAGGATTTCCAAACCGCCCGGGAACCAACTCCGTATAAACCGTTCTCATGCAGTCCTGTTCAATGAAGACACGCGGCCGACTGCCTGATTTACAAAGATCACGAAAGTGAATCGGATCAGAAGAATCTTCGCTCACGCGAAATGGTGTAGAGCCGGAAATTCTACTGAACATGAAATCAACGACTTTGATGTGAGCAGGAATATTGACCGTTCCTCTGATTCTATAGTTCCGCTTGGGAAAATAAAACACGGATCTGGTCGTGTCGTTCATGGCCTGTTGAATCGCCTCGGCATCGTCCGTTCTCCCGTCGCCGACTCCCGCGGTGGTCCACTTTGACAAGTCCTGCTCCCAGGGAACAAATGGGACCTCTTCAATGGGCAGATTCATCGAAGTGACGGGCATGTCAGGGGAAAACTTCTTTATCGGGTCGGACACATACTCGGTCACGCTTGCTGGCTGCATCAGGGCGCCGTCCTTTCTGACGCCGCTGCCATATCCGGAAACCACGACATTTCGGACGAACACATGGCCAATACCATACCCATCGTTAACGATATCGATCGCAGCATTCGAAGGGCTTCCGCCGGCGAAATTGCTGTCGAGGACTACGGCGTGAGTGTAGCAGTCCGTTATCTTGATGGCGGGCACGGAGTTCTCGCTCTTGATCTTTCTCAACGTCCCGGAGCCCGCCTCGCATAAGATGCCTGCCTCTTTCTGGTTTTTCAGCGTAATATATTCGAGGGTGGGATTGTAAAAATACCTCTTGTGCGTGCCAATACGAATGCCACAATCGAAACCCTCAACAACAATATCGCGGAAATATCCACACGGCCCTCCCATGGCAAAGTCATATCCGACAAAACCTTGTCCGTCGCCGGAGCAAATCAGCAGTTCGTTGGCCTCGCCATTATTTGCTGAGGTCCAGCGTATTCCTATCGCCCCCGGATTCCCCTTGCCGGCGTCGATTGTAAGGTTCTTGATGGCATTGTTGGCCTTCATCGGATTGACATCGTGTTTTTTGCCAAAGGAGAATATTGGTTTGGGATTTTCCTTGTCATCAAAGCCCGGAGAATTGTCGGCGAGCCTGACGACCGTTTTCTGGCGGCTTTGCCCAATGAACCGCAGCCAGATACAATATTCGCGCTGAACGCCAGCCACTCTGCGCACTGGGCCGGAATATATAAGCGTGTCGTTTACATAGTAAACTCCATCCGGTATGTAGATGATGTATGAGCACGCAGTGGAGGAAGGCTGGGTGACCTCTCGCTGCATATCGCCATATTTGTCCAACTGCTCCATGATGAAGTCATATACGGCGATAAAAACTTTGGCGTTATGGTCGGCATCGTCGGGGTCGCCCGAGCCTTTGGCGTGGTAGGGTGATCTTGTGATATCGATAATCGGCCCCCCATTTTCCCGGAAAGCGCCAGCTGGATAAATCATGTTGAGGTTGTGTTCTCTGTCTCCATACACTTCAAGAGCAGGATTGTCCATAGAAGCAGACGGCGAGTCTTTTTGGGCGGCGCAGACCTGGGAGACACCGAGAGCTACGACTGCGCAAAAAAGGACAGAAGTAGTCTTCATGATGGGTCCTCTTTAGGATAAAGATCGGATTTTGGCTCGGGGCGATCGATGTGGCCCGATGTTGGCTCACAAGACCGAGATGCAATAAATAAATACTGTTTCTTCATATCCGTCCTGTTTGAACATTTATGCGTCCAGGGTTCTCATTAGGGTTTTTAAACATTATATCCTATGGTTACTGTTTCGAATAGGGGTTACTCAAAAGGAGGAATATCAAAATGAGATTCTGGAGTACTGTTTGTAGCCAATAAAAACGGCACAGATTAATGCTTTAGGTTAGAGCAGACCTGCAAGCAGTTTCCTTAGGGTAAGAAACTGCTTGAAATTGTGGATTTCAATTTCATAATCGTGGCTTTTACCCCAAGAAGGGAATTGAAAAATGGCGAAGTCAAAGGATGTCATAAGGCAAATCAAAAAAGCCACACATCGCCAGTTCTCTGCGGAGAAAAAAATCCGAATCGTTCCGTGAGGATTAGAAGGTGAAACAGCCATATCCGAGATCTGCAGACGAGAAGGCATCGACAACCTGTGCAAATGACTCAAGAAGCCATAATGTCGCATTGTGTCAAGAAGTGCTTCGCTGGTAAAGTCTCGATAAATCGCTCTACTTTGCTCAGGCCGGTTGGTTGCTGTGTTACAGGAAAAGGTTCTACTTTTTCTCGGCGGCGTCGGTAGATGGCAGCGTCGTCATTACAGGTTGATCACGAGCGTGCCTTGCAGAAAATTCCGCTGGTCGGCTTCACCTCGGTATGGTATCATTTTTTGCGGTCCCAGCAGCAACCTCAAAGTCCGAATTGAGCAATCAACGTAAATTGAGAGCCAGCGGAATAGTGAAAGGGTTGAGTTGCAGAACAAGGTTATAGTAGTCACGCCACGCCTCGGCTTCTGAAGGTACTGATGGCTGTGCGGTTTACGCAAAGATCTCCGGCATTGGGAAAGAGCAGGTGAGGTGTCATGACCGACAAGAGCAGATTGTCGACGCGTAGGGATTTCCTCGAATGCGTAGCGGCCGTAGCGGCGGGCATATGTGGGGTACTCTATTTTATTCCCAGCAGGGCCTTAGGCGTCCGTGCACCCAGCAACCGAATCAATATCGGCTGTATCGGTACGGGCAACATGGGATTTACCGATTTGCAGGGGTTGATGCATCAGGACGATACTCAGATTGTCGCGGTGTGTGACGTGAACCGAGGCAGTCATGGCTACAAGACCGCTGCGCAGTTCCGCGGTCGTGAACCGGCCCGCAAGCTGGTGAATGACTATTATGCGGAAAATCAGCGCTCGGGGATTTATGCCGGCTGCGACGCATACAATGACTTTCGCGTGCTGCTTGCTCGCGACGACATTGATGCCGTGTCGATTACGACACCCGACCACTGGCATTCGATCCAGACCATCATGGCGGCCCGGGCCGGCAAGCACATCTACTGCCAGAAACCGTTGAGTCTGACTATTGCAGATGGGCGCGCCATGGTCGAGGCGGTACGGCGCCGCGGCATCATTTTGCAGACAGGCAGCCAGCACCGCTCCAAGGAAACCACGCGTTTCGCCTGCGAGCTTGTGCGCAACGGCCGCATCGGTCGGGTCAGACGAGTTATTACCAGCCTGAGTCGCCACGGCTTGCGTTTCGACATCGATACCCGGCAACCTACACCCGTACCCGATGGATTTGATTACGAACTTTGGCTGGAACCGGCGCCATGGGTGCCACATCACCAGCATCGCTGCTTTTTCCTGGATTGCATCAAGTCGGGTCAGGATCCGATCACTCCCGTAGAGGTAGGGCATCGTTCGGCCAGCGTATGCCACCTGGCCAACATTGCCATGACACTCAAATGCAAACTCCACTGGGATTCGGACGAAGAACGCTTTATCGACCATGACCAGGCCAATCGCTTGCTAAGCAAATCCGTAAGTGCCCCTTGGCACCTGTAGTAAATTCCATGGTATACAAGCCAATTGGAAAGGGCTTATGATGAATCGAACTTTCACCACCGCAATTATGTGTGTTCTAACTGCCATGGCGTGCGTGGACGCCGGCGCAGCAGTATCGCCACTTCCCGGTACCAGGCCGTTGGAGTGGCAGGAAGAGGACCTCTCCGTGCGGCTCATGGACGGAGCACACAGATTTATTGACAAGCGGATCCAAGCTTCACGCGCAAAGCGCGCTCGGTTCTGGAAGTACGACACTTCGTCGAAACAGGCGTACGAAGCCTCTGTCTCCAAGAACCGACAAAGACTTCGCACGATCATTGGGGCCGTGGATCAGCGGTTGCCGGTAAGGATGGAGCGGTTCGGGGATGATACCAATCCGGCCTGCGTGGCTGAGGGTGCCCAGTACCGCGTGTTTCAGGTACGCTGGCCTGTATTAGAGGGGATTTTTGGTGAAGGTTTGCTCGTTCAGCCGAAGCGGACGCCCTTGGCTCATGTCGTTGTCGTGCCGGATGCCGGCCAGACACCCGAACAGCTTCTCGGGTTGTTGCCCGGGATTGACCCACAACAGCAGTACGCACGCCGTCTGGCCGAAAATGGCTTTGAGCTTGTCATCCCAGTGCTGGTGAGCCGTCGCAAGCTCGACACCGATGATGCGAGACTTAGGAGGTCTGATCAGACGTATCGCGAATGGATCTATCGCCAGGCATTTCACATGGGACGGCATATCATCGGCTATGAAGTGCAAAAAGTGCTGGCGGTGGTGGATTGGTTTGATAAACGAGATGCGTCGGGACGGGTAGGTATCATTGGCTATGCCGAGGGCGGCTTGATCGCATTCTACGCTGCGGCGATCGATACGCGGGTCAACGCCGTGCTGGTTAGCGGTTACTTTGATACACGCGAGAATGTCTGGGCCGAGCCCATCTACCGCAACGTGTGGAGTCTGCTGCGGCGGTTCGGTGATGCAGAGATTGCCTCGCTGATTCTGCCGCGTTCACTCGTGGTCGAATACAGTACGGTGCCTACAGTAACAGGCCACAAGGGCGACTTGCGTACACCGGACTTCACCTCGGTCTCACAGGAATTTCATCGTATACCTGTTCGGCGCCGATTCGCACAACCTGCCCTGGTTCACGACGACACTGCTCCAATCGGACCCGGCTCAATTCGTTCACTCAATGCATTCGCACGTAGGCTGGGAGTCGAGACCGACACGGCCTTCTCAGGTGATGTCCCCGCGGACAGACGACGCTCGTTCCAGCCGGACAGCCGGCATAAGCGAGCGGTGCAGCAACTTGAAAATCATGTGCAAATGCTTGTGCGAGAATCGGAGCACGTGCGCGACCGCTTCTTTCTATTCGACGTCATGCCGGAGCTGGCTGAACGCCGCTGGAGCACATTACGTCGCCATGACACACATTCCGTGGAGGAGTTTGTCAAGGGTGCCAAGCCTTTCCGCGAACAGTTCCAAACCGAGGCCATGGGACGCTTTGAAGAACCGCTCCTTGCGCCCAACCCACGTACGCGCCGGATTCTCGATACGGAAAAATGGACGGCGTATGACGTGGTGCTCGACGTATTTCCCGAACTGTTCGCTTGGGGGGTACTGGTCGTCCCCAAGGGCCTGCGGCCCGGTGAGCGACGCCCGGTCGTGGTTTGCCAACACGGACGCAATGGCGTGCCGCGAGACACGCTCGATGGAAACAAGACCGCATACAACAACTTCGCCGGGTCTCTGGCAGAGCGTGGATTCATCACCTTCGCGCCGCACAATCTATACCGCGGTGAAGATCGTTATCGCTGGCTCGACCGCAAGGCGAACACCGTCAAGGCGACGCTCTTCTCATTTATAATTGCGCAGCATGACCAGATTTTGCGCTGGCTGGAAACGCTGCCGTTCGTGGATGGCGAGCACATTGCGTTTTATGGCTTAAGCTACGGGGGCGAAACGGCCGTGCGGGTGCCAACGATTCTTGAGAAGTACTGCCTCTCGATTTGCTCGGGCGACTTCAATCAATGGACGCGCAAAGTCGCTGCCACCGATCAACCCTTCAGTTTCATGCGGACCATTGAATGGGAAATGCCTTACTGGAACCTTGGCCAGACATTCGACTATGCCGAGATGGCGTACCTGATGGTGCCCCGGCCTTTCATGGTTGAACGGGGCCACCTGGACACGGTGGGACGGGACCGCTGGGTGGCGCACGAGTATGCAAAGGTGCGTTGGTTGTACGCCCAGCTCGGCATCGCTGACCGCACGGAGATCGAGTTCTTCCAGGGTGGGCACAGCATCAACGGACAGGGCACGTTTGAATTTCTGCATAAGCACTTGGACTGGCCGGCGCGTACCTTTCAGGTGAATTCATCTCGCATAGGTCGAGCCTCGAACGGCTACTGAGAATAGAAATAGGAGATAATCATGGAGCATCATACGGGATATCGCCTTCTACCATGGTTGTTGGTACTCAATTGCAGTCTTCTTTCCGCTTTCGGATTTTGTTCGGAAACTGGCGGCTCGGCATGGTGGAAGAATCGACCGTTGAGGATATACCATCCCAATATGCGGGAGGCCGAAGCCGAAAACTTTGACGTCAAGCAATTTATAGCCGACTGCAAATCTCTCCACGCCGAGGCCGTTGTCTTCAGCACCGGAGGGATATACGCATTCTATCAGACGCAAGTTCCGCATCACGTGAAAAGTCCTCATATGAAGGACCGGGACCTCTTGAAGGAAGTGATCGAAGAAGCCAAGACCAATGGCATCAGAGTCATTGCCCGGTTTGATTTCAGTAAAGCCCGCCAGGATCTCTTCGAGAGCCGGCCAGAATGGTTCTATCTGGGGGCGGACGGAAAACCAAAGGAACGAGGAGGTCGTCTTTATCAAACAATGATGCTCGGCGGTTACCAAAACGAGGAATTTGCGATGCCGGCGCTGCGCGAGATTCTCAGCGGCTACGAAATCGACGGCTTTCATCTTAACGCACCCGGTTTTGGCGGAACGGTTTTTGACGAAGCAACAATCCGGAAATACAGCATACCAGCCGGGAAAGAAGCCCAACGCTGGTGGCGGGAGGAGAGGTTAGCCAGCCAAATGAAAAAGTACAGGCAGATCATTCAGCAGGGCAATCCCGAGGCTCTTTTCATGGCCGAAATCAACAGTCCGGAGAGCCCGGGATGGGGGATTAGCCGCGGTTTCAACCACGAACTTCTGGCCGAGGGATATACCAATCTGCTCTCGACTGCTGGAAGGCCGGACGATGAGGACCTCTACCAATTGCGCTGGTGGGTGGGGCTGACGGCGGATTGGAGCCACGCGTCAAGATCGAAGAGTTCGGGTTTGCCCCTCGTCAACCTCAAGGTAGGTTATCACAAAGGGAAACTGTCCCTGAAACCCGTTGAGGAGTATGCCTTTTATTGTTACCAGGCGCTGGCCCACAATGCCGGCATCAAGGCGCCCACATACGGCCTGCTGGGGAACATGCCCGACCCTCGTACGTTTTCCATGATCGCCGACGCCTTTCGATTTATGGAGCGGTGTGAGCCCTATCTGACATCCGCCGAACCCGTTGCGCCCGTTGCGTTGATTTGGGCTGGAGGAGAGAAGGCCATAGGCGATGAAGGAACGCTGAGAGAGGAAATGCTGGGGCTGTACCGGGCCATGGTTTCCCGGCACATATTATTCGAGGTCGTGCTTGCCCATCGCATTCCTAAGGACCTCGCGCGCCGGTACCGCACAATCGTTCTTCCTTCGGCGACGGTTCTTGACCCATCGCACATCGCATCGCTGATTGCTTTCATCAAGACCGGCGGCCGCCTTGTTCTGATGGATGCATTTCCCGACAAACCAATGCCTGCCGCGTTTGCCAGCTTCCTTGGGGGGCAGTGGGAGTCGAAGTCCACCCAGAGCGCTTATGCAGTTCCACATCCATCATCGCAGTCCGGACTGCCGGGTCCGGTCATGTTGTCTGGAAAAATCCGCCGCGCGGTTGCTCCCGAAAACTCCCACGTCTGGTACTATTCCAGCCCCACGCCGGGCGGGAGCCACATTCCCGAGCTGTTTCCCGTCCTCGAAAAGGGCGACAGCCCCGTATTGTATTCCACGAAGATTGACAAAGGCCAAGTGGTTTATTTTGCCGGTGGTCTCGGGACGATGATGTGGAAAAACGACCTTCCGGACTACAGCGCGATCCTCGAAAAGATGATATATCCGGACTCATCCGAACGGCGGCCATTGACGACTGATGCGCCCGGCACGGTGAACGTCACTGCCTACAGGATAAAGTCCGGAATCACGGTACATCTGGTGAACGGAACCGGCAAGACGCCGCTGGATCGCGTGGTCCCAGTGGGTCCATTTCGCATCCGTTTACGAGGAAAGACCGTAAAAAAGGTCAAATGGTACTCACCTGGCGAAGAGTCGGTTCCCTTGGAAAGCCGTTTTCGAAGGGAGTATACGGAGGCAATCATTCCAAAACTTGAGGCATACGGTCTGATGGTTCTGGAAAAATAGTGGCGAACTGTTTTCCGTCCTTCTTTTGGCATCGCTCAGATGGTCATTAAAGACATTGGTGGTGAGGCGAAGGAGTCACTTTCATTCCTGTTCCGGCTGTGGATGTTGGTGAGTGGAGCGTTGAAGTTGCTTTCGATGCTTCGAAGAGAAAGATGAAAATACGGAACGACCAATAGCAAAGCATGGGGCTGCGGGTGTGGGTTTTTTGAAGGAGCCGCGAAAAGTAATGTATCTGCCTCATCACCGCCCCAAAAACTGTCGCCGGGATGTGCTGCTCAAAATGTTTGATCTTTGCGCCGAGTGGCAGATGCATATTGACCGTGGGCATTGGCCTGATGCTGACATGCTTCCAATCAGACGATTGGATATCAGAATCCGTCCGGGGCTCGGACCACATCGCAGGTCGAACTTCACCCAGCACGAACAGTACACGTTGCTTTCTTTGTGGTGCATCTTCCGATAGCCACTGATGATCGGCGGTTATTTGCAGCAGATCGACACGTTCACGTTGTCGCTTTTGAATAAACCGGAAGTTTTGGCCGTGAACCAAAACAATACGGATAATCGGCAAGTTCTCAGGGATGAAAAGTGTGCCATCTGGGCTGCCGACGTGCCGCGATCAAAAGACAAGTACGTTGCAGCCTTTAATCTTGACAAGTATCTCGCGCGCATCAAGGTAGAATTGCCCGGTATCGGCATAGAAACAGATGCTGAGATTCGAGACTTGTGGCTACGCACTGATACTGGCACATTTCACAATCAATTCGCGCCGGCGCTGCAACTACATGGCGGCGGTTTGTACAAAGTACATCCGGTGGAGTAAGATTCCTTCTTCAATCCCGTTACAATATCACTACTGTCCCATTAACTTATAAGTAAGTTGCTGTGAGTTACGTAAATATAATGGTTTGTGAGAAGAAATGATTGGGTTCGACTTGAAAGCTCCCATAAACTTTGGCCATAACACTTCCACTGATTCACTGAAAGGACCGGCCAAAGTACACCGGACGCATAGGGATCTCCAAACAGATGTGTTAAAATTGGATAGTTTGGCTTTTGTCAATTAGGCTATTAGCCTGCGCAACAAACACTCAACTGTTTTCTGCAAGTATCACGGGAAGACTAAGGCAATTATTCGACACGGCCTTTGTCAACAAAATGCTCTATTAACCAGTGGATATCTTCATTGTTGGGTGAAGGCGTACGTATGCCGGAATGGGAGGACGGGTTTTCCGCATTTATTCTGATGAAATCGAGGGTTCGCTTGTCCACCCATGTGCGCCTTTCCGCGTGGCCGTCGGCAAAGCCAAATGTGCTTGATTTATTATGGTAAGAAGCCAAAGGGTCATAGAAGGTCCAGCTACTCGGATTGAGTATGCGATTTCCACCGCTGTTAAAAGGCAAGTGCCATCCACCTTCGTTTTCCCCATAGCGGCTGCCGTTATGTTCCTCTTCGACGAAGACATAGTACAGTGCCGCATTTTTAACCTGGATCATTTTCTTATAGTACTGATACCCACCACGTGGAGTCAGATCTTTGGCGCGAAGAGGTCCAAATGCGTAGGAGATGGAATAGCTGCGAAAACAGTCACGTGGAGGTCGCCTCGTGCTTTTGCGATTGTCACCGGGACAGTGATAGACGTCCACATCCTTGACGTACTTCCACATCGTTCCCGCCATTATCCCCCTATAGCGGTCCTCATTCGTAATGGTCTCTGGTGCCGGATTATAGGCCAGATCATTGCCATGTATATTCTTGGGCCGATGAACCCACGGGCTGTTGTCCTCTGGACGATCGTAACAGGCACCGTTGGCCATCAGTCGGCCGTCGTTGTCATCAGCATACATGATCCATCCGATAGCCAAACTTTTATGGTTGCCCAAACAGACTGACCCTGTGGCAATCTCCTTGGCTAACTGGAGCGCCGGCATCAATATGGCCATCAACAG
>JABAOF010002146.1_pt5 | contig 17444 bp, 26 predicted proteins | sample 7062171 | NCBI WGS metagenome assembly JABAOF01 (sample SAMN14538628, study PRJNA623070) | marine sediment metagenome | biome: marine biome [ENVO:00000428]; feature: marine pelagic biome [ENVO:01000023]; material: deep marine sediment [ENVO:00002113] | place: India: Gulf of Khambhat ...
ACATTAAGAAAGAGAGGTAACTAAAATGGTTGGTGCTGGCACAATATTTTTTACATTACAAGATGCAAAAAGATTTGCAGCTAGTAAAAGCTCAACACCATCACAAGATTTTATCATTAAAAAACAAAGGATGAAAATTAGAGGCATTACAGAAAATGCATTTATTGTTATACCAAATCCAAAAGGCCCAATGTTTAGAAATCCATTTGCATCAGTAAAAGGTTCATTGAGAGGTTTATGATATGGTTAATGGATCAGGTTTAGATTTTGTTGCAGCAGGTAGAGCAGCAGCAGCAAAGAAAAAAAGAAAAGGCAAAACAGGTTTAGATTTTGTTGCAGCAGGTAGAGGCAAAACATTTGGTACATTTGGCCAGCAGCAAGAAACAAAACAACCAAGAGCTCAGCAACAAAAGGTTAAGATTTCACCTAGTGGTGAAATAACAATTTCAATACCACAACAGGCTGATTTATCATCATTGCTTGCAGGCTCAGGTGCAGCAAGTACAGCAGCAGTTAGTGGCTCAGCAACAGGATTAGATTTTGCATCAAAAGGTAGTGGATCAATACAATTACCAAGTATTGCAGGGCCAAAAACAACAACAAAATCAACAAGAGCAACAAAACAAAGAGCAACAGGTGAGGTAACAAAACAGGATTTAGATGAAATTATTGGTGGTGTTAAAAAACTTGTTAAAGGTGGTGATTCAACACTTGAGGGCTTTGGTAAAAGAATTGCAGGTAAAAAGAATGGTAAAAAGAAAAATGGTGCAACACCTGCAAAAGAAACAACAAGTGGCATTGCAGAAAGTGTTTTGATGCCAGAAGATGATAGCCCAGTTTCAAAAAGTGTGCCACAAGAAGTAACACCAATAGGTACAATTAAACAGAAAGAAACAACACCAAATCAAGCACAAGGTGTTTTATCAAAACTAAGAATGAGATTTGGGTTAAGGTAGAAATGCCATTTGATTCTCAATTATGCCCAAAATGCAAGCTAAGGCAAAAAGTGGGCAAGCTTTGTATAAAATGTGCAAATGAAGAGATAAAAAAAGTAATACCAAAATTTCATTTAAATCAAGATTTGAGCAGGGATTTTATCAAGTAACTTTATTTTCTAGTATTATTTTTTACAAAATAGTGAGCCTTTGGATATACATTTTGGCAATGGCAATTATAATGCCATTTGCCTTAATGCCAACAATTAATGCAATCCAAAATGATCAGCACATCACAGTTGTACTAAGTGATACTTGTAAAAAATTAATCAAATCAAATTCATCAACTCATTGCCCAACCTATGAGGATATTTTATTGTTATTTACAGATACAAGTGATAAAACTCGTAGTGGTAATTTTACTTACAATGAGGATGGCTTTTATGAAAGAGGGCCAGCCCAAATGAAAAATCATAGAGAATATTATCGATATACAGCAGGTACACAATATGTTAATGATAAAAATGTGTACTGGATTGATCCACCTGCTGATCTTTTGCTAAGTGGTGCAAAAAAAATTATAATTGAAGCTGATAATTTTATTTACCCAACCAAAATTACAGGCATTAATGATACATCCATTGAGATTGGTAGAAATAGATATGTTAGTACAACTTGCAGTTATTCAATAATTACTGCTGCTAACTGGGTGTTTTTACTTGGTGATACAATGCGATTTATGGCACATGATTGTGATAAATCTGGCAATTATACTTTTTTTAATGATACTTTTACTTACTATTGGGATGCAACAAAACATAACATTGAAGATACTGCAAAATGGAAATATGAAAAGTTGATCAAAGATACAAAACAAAAATGTTCAGTAAGATGCAATGAGTATGATACTGTTGGCCAAAACATGACAAAGCCAGAAGTTGTTGAGCCACTTGGTACTAATTTTACAATTAATTTTCATGAAAGTTTAACATTTCAAGATGAAAATCATCTTGATCATATAGCTGTTGAGCCTGATCCATGCCAAAAAGCTGGGCCTTTGTGTGATTATTATCGTTATCAAAACAAGGATCATGTGCCAGCATCTTCAAGTTTTGTAAAACTAAGAAATGATATTGCAGGTGCTATTGGTGAGTGATGAATTTAACAAATACAAATATCTTAAGAATCTCTCTAAGTATTGCTACATTGGCCATGATCAGCATATTCTATGCAATGGATCAGTTAGCCCAGCAAGGCCAGAAAGTGTTTGCCAATGCAGATGCCATAAAAAAATTGGTGAGAAAAAATGAATGATGAGGATTTACTAAAAGCAAAAGAATTGAAAGAAGAGATTGCAAGAGCAGAAAAAGATTTTGATGTAATTACTGATCCAACAGATTCAAAAGATAATGAAGAGCATATTAAGAGATTGGCCAAAGAATTGGCAAAAATATTAACAAAGGATAATCAAAATGCAGATTAAAACCAAACAAGATGCACTTGAAAAAGTATTAACAGTTGCAATATTTACTGGATTATTTTTGCCAGTTAGATTGGTGTTTTACACTTATGTTTCAGAATATTGGCTTGGATCATTTGGTTTGATTACTGGCATTATGATTGCAATGATGGTGCTTGCAAAAAAAGGTAAGATTGGCAAGGTTGGCCGAATTATTAACAGGCAAACAATGAGTTTTTCAAAAGGTAAGTTTGGTAAATTTGCAATGTTTCAAACAATTTTTTTCATTTATCTTTTCAGCATGGCCATATATGGCATTGAAAATCCACCTGAAATGAAACAAGAAATAATTGGCATACTTGCAGAAGAGGGCATTGATGATCTTAATTCATCACTTGATGGCTCAAAAAATTTGGTTTGGACAGGCCCAGCAGCAGTATTAGGGCCATTGTTTGCATTGTTAGTAATTCTTGTACCAAATAATTTGGGTTTTTCAATGTACTCAATTATCAATGATTTTACTGATGGTTGGCTTTTGCATCTAATCACAGTTTTTTTGATTGAGCATCTTGAGGTTCTTGGATTGGTTGTTTATTTCAGATATTTTTATAAGCATCCAAAAGAAAGCAATACTGCAAGCCCATGAGGTTTGTTTTACTGGATTCATGTACACTATGTGGGCTGGCCATCCATTGCCAGCCTGCATTTTTTAGCAAAATTTTTGCCACAAAAATTCTTTTAAAGTACCAAATTAACTGAATGATGATTGGTGGTTTAGGGCATCAATCATGCACATAATTTACACAAATAGGCTTGGCCAGAATTTTTGGCCAAGCTTTCAATAAAATTTTTGTGATTTTTCCAGCAAAAATTTTTCATGCAGGCTTTGTTAATTTTGGATCAGGTGATTCTTTGGCCATATTTTCATCAAAAAACCCACCTGTTTGGATCATAACATTTTACTCTTGGAAAATTATTTGCTAGGAAAATTATTTGTTTTAACTAATTAGACTTAGTTTATGTGTAATATGGAAATTTTTTTGCTGGGAATTTTTTTTTGGGCTGGCTTTCTCATAGATACATTAAAGGTAAAATCCTCATATAATAATAAGAGAAATCTAACTTTATACCGTTTCTCGCAATACTTAACTATCACCATTACAAGCAACTAGCATGGGTTCAATGCTATGGGCTGTTGATATGCTCATGAATGACATGATCCAACCTATGTTCAAAGCATACACCTATAATCAATATGATAAGGCAGCCAACTTGCTACAACAATTAAATTCTTTCTTAAATGGATATGGTGAGGGTATTGAAGATTTACCAAAGTTTGAGCTTGTTTGTACAGATATTCATGATAGAACAAACCCACAAGGCTATTACCAAAATTACTATGAAACTTACTCACAAGATGTATTGAAGTGCATGGGCATTTACATACGCAAAGTGTTAGACCAAATCAAGATAACAAATCAATATGGTGCTATTCCAGCATCATGAATCTAAATCATGAAACTAGAACAGATCAAACAGCATACACATCAAGCATTAAACAGTAGTTATCAAAAACCCATTGAATACTTTGGTGTACCTGTTGAGGCTTGGAATCATCCAAAGAGCATTGCAAATTACATTTTAAAAATTGTTGGGCATACTCACAGCTTTGGAGCTCAATTCATTGGCCCTATGGGTTTTGGCAAGTCTAGTTTGGCAAGATGCATTGCACACCACATCCATACAATAAAGCCAGAGTATATTGTTATTTGGGCTGAGGCCCATGATTTTCAACATTTGAAAAGATTTTTGCTTTCATTGCCAAAGCAGCCAATGATCATAATTTTTGATGATTTAACAGGTGCATTGAAACAAATGGGTGAGAAAGAGATACAAAAAAACTTTGAAGATTTAACAAAGATTAGATGGATCATTGATGAAAAAACAGGTGAAATACCAACAATAGTTTTTGCAAATTATCATTACTCAAAAAACATGGAAAAAGAATTTAGAGCAGTTCTTGGCATGAGTGTATTCTTATCTTTTGGTGCAGAAGAGCATACCAACATTGATACAATTTTGCCAAAAAAAACTATTGGTAGGGCCAACTTAGAGCATTTTTCAAAAATTTCTGATAAAATGTTCACACAAGGTGAGTTTAAATTATTGCATAGTAATGGCCAATTAGTTACATACAAAACAGATGATCCATGCAGGGCATCATGTGCTGTAATGGGTAAGGAATCAAGAATAATTTTAACTGCAAAAAATGATTGTTGTAAAAAATGTTCACAAACAAAAACCAAAAAATATGCAGATCCAAAAGTTTTGGTTGAGGCTGCAAGAAGAGCATACAAAAGTTTTGGAATTAGAGCAATCAAAGAATCTTTGTTTAAGAGAGGTTATACAGAAGTTTTTAGCCCACAACTTAAAGCTGCTTGTGATTATGTTGAAAATGAAATTTTAACAAAGTTTGATGTAAGATATGATCAGCTTGCAGAAGCTGTTATTGAGGGTGATAATGATCACAGATCAAGAGGTTACAGAAAAAGAAAAGAAGAGAAAAAAGGCATGGATGAGCTTCAAGATACTGCTGAAAAAATTGTTATTGATGAAAAACCAACAAATCAAGAAGATCAGATAAAAATACCCATTACAGAGGATCAAGATAATGGTTGAGGCATTACATATTGCAATTTTTGCTGGGATAGCATTATTTGGTGTTGTAGCAGTACCACCACTTTTACACAATGTTGATACTGGAGCTAATATTATCGATCAATTATTTGATGTAAATGCCACTAATTCAACAGAAAATGATATTTTGATATTTCAGAATGGTACTTGGATTACAGGCAATGTAACACAATTTTTGGAAAATCAAACTAAAAGCCATGTTAATGTTGGTGGTGGTGCAGAAGTTTTTAAAAATGAAAATTCAACCACCATACAGCTTAGAACATTAATTGGTACAGGTGCAATTAATATCCAGCAAAATGAAAATGATATAACAATTAGTACAGGTGGTGGGCCAAATGGTACTGTTGGTATTGCCAACATACAAACACCAAATGGATTATTTGAGGCCCAAATTGATGAAGATACTGTTGAGTTTATTGGCAATGGTATTGCAATTTCAAATGGTTCATCAGTAGTTTTTGATATTAATGCAACTGTAAATGAGTTAATTGATGTTAATGTAACTGATGTATCAGATGGTGATGTACTTGTTTTGGTTTTTAATCAAACAAGTGGCTTGTGGGAAAATGAATTATTTAGTGATTTAACAAGTGTACATGATGTATTTTTCCCAGCTCAAGATGCAAGTGTTGATGATTTAACAGGTGCAGATTGTGTGAACAGTATTGTATATGATTATTTTGATGGCCCTGATGGTGATGAATTTCGTAGAGATGTTGTTGAATTTTGTGCAGATAGTGATCCAGATGATAATATAACTTGGTTTTATGTAATGCCAAAAGATTACATTACAGAAAGAAATTTCAAGTTTAGGCTTTTATGGTCGGATGATAATGCAGATGTTGGTGCTGTAATGGCACTTGCAACTGATGATTGTGAAGAGAGTGTTGGCCCACTTGGGCCAAAAGGTGATGTAACTTGTAGCTCAAGTGATCTTGAGCTTCATTGTGAAAATTGTACTGAGCCTGATGATAATGATATTGTTGGCATGAGATTTACAGGTTTAGCAATACCACAAGGTGCAACAATACTTGATGCTCGTATTCAGTTTCATGTGGATGAAACAAATCCAAATGATCCAATAATTGTGGTTTTTCGTGGTGAGGATATTGATGATTCACCTGCATTAACAAGTGCTGATTTTGATCTTTCCAGTAGAACAAATACAACAGCATCAGTACAATGGAATGTGCCAGATTGGGAAAATGTACATGATGAGGGTGCTGCACAACTTAGTGCTGATCTTTCACCAATTATACAAGAGATAGTTGATCGTGTTGGCTGGGTTAGTGGCAATGATATTACAATAATGATCAATGAATGGGTTGGTTGTACACCTACAAGTTGCCCAACTAATTTTGGCAACCGTCATGCAGAAAGCCAAGAGGGTGAGGATGGCAATCAACCTGAGCTAACAGTTTCATTTGATACAGGTGGTGGTGGTGCTGATTCACCTGTATGTTTTGAATTTAGTTTAATCCCAGTTGCCAATACAGAAACTATTGATGGATCATTTATTGCAAGAGATACGGTTTGTGTTAATCGTAGTGGCTTGGATCAATTATCAACAACAGAGTTTATTGTTAATGCAACAGATCATAATTTAGCAGCAGAGGATATGGTTTTTTTAAGAATACATAGGCCAAATGATTTTGTTGTAAATGATTTTGAGAGTGATGTTTATGTGCTTGGTGGATCATTAGAATGGTTAAATTAGAAACACAAACAATACTATTTGTTGCTGCAATAACAATGGTTGGTTTTGCAATGCAAGAAGTTATTGCACAACAAGCAGGCCCACCAAAAGCAGATATTTTTGCAAGGCAAGTTGGTGATACTGCAATCTTGGTAACTTGGGAAAATCCAAGTGATACTGCTGAAAATATTGTTTATCGTTATACAGTTTCAAGAGATGTTAATAAAACAGAAACATTTACACCTATTTTTGATTCATTAAGAAATCTTGAAGAGAAAATAATAGATACTAATGGCCAAGAAATGTTCTTTTATCTTGATGAGGATATACAACCAAACACAATTTATGAATATCGTATTGGTACTGCTCAGGTACAAGGCAACCCAACACCAACATTATCAGATGATACTAAACAAATCTACATACATCCAAGAGAAACAAACAATGAAATTATATCTCATGGCCATCTAATTGTTGGTAGAACAGTTACACCAATTACAGAAATAATATCTTGGTTTGATTGGTTTGATATGCAAGAAGTAAGTGCTGATACATTTGTTAATGATATTTTTACTACAACATTAAACCCACAAAATGAGCCTTACAGAATGTTGCTTGAGCCAATACCATCACCTGAAAATCAAACCAAATCATGTGATCAGGTATTGAATTTTCAATACTCAAAAAATCTTGAGGATGGCCAAGATTTCAAGATAGTTGCATCAATATTTGAAAAACAAATTGTAAGAGATGATAGCCCACAAAGTTATAGTATCAATCAGATTCTAAAACACCAAAAAACTTTCAATGATTTTACAGATTCAATTAAAGTAAAAAACAAATGGTTTGCTATTCATCCAGAGGATCAGGCCATTTTGAATTTCTCAGCTCTTGAGGTTCAACTTGATATTACAGGTGATGCAACACCTGATCCTAATGAATTTAGAACATTAACGGTTTGGGGTGTGTATTTCATAGTTCCAGAGGGCAACCAATGCTAAATCACATATTAAACAGCAGGTGTGTGATTTCTTAGATGGCTTTCATTGAATTAGGATTGTATCTTATCTTGGTAGTGCCAGCAGCAGTTTTTACTTTTGTTATGTTCACACAATTTGGTACTGCAAGAATTGCATTACAGGTTTTGGCAATGGCTTTGTTTATCGGTTTATCTGTACTTCATGCAGGTGGGTTTGGTGTATCAAGTGAACAAACAACAACAATGCTAAACCCAGCAGGCAACCCAGTTGGATCAAATGTTTCACAAATAATTATAATTCCAGATGGTGAGGATGCATCTTGGCTTTCATACATTTATGCAGCACTTGCAATTTTTAACATTACATCATTGTTTAGAGAAAAGGTGTTTAACGTACCAAACAGGTGATGAGGTAAATGGGATCAGAAACTATTGCATTTGATATTTTTCTTGTTGTACTTTCAATAAATGGTGGTTTGGTTTTAGTTGATGCTGCATTTGATACACCAATAATAACACCTTTTGATATGACAGAAGTTACACCTATTACAGATGGTGTACCAAGTCAAATTTACAATGTTACAACAGGTACAGGATTAGTACAAAACTTATCATCAACAACACAGGATAACAGTACATTTGGTGGATCACCTGCAAGTGTTGGCATCTTTGATACAATCTTTTTTCCATTGATATTACTTTGGACATTTATTAAATTCATTACAGGTGGTTTTATCTTTGAATTTCTTGCAGTAATTGGTATGCCCATTGAATTTACTTTTATCTTACAAGGCATCATTGGTTTGTTAATTGCAAGGATGATCATTTACTGGGTGTGGGGTAGATAAAATATGGTTGTTAGAGTAATACGAAGTGCAATATCTGGCCCTGATGGTAAAAGATTATGGGCTGTAATGGATGGGTATTTAGTTGTTCGTGATCAATTACCATCAAAAGAAGCTGCACAAAGATCAGCAAATTTGATTAAACAAAGGAAAAAAAAATTAGGTTTTTAAAATGAAATACAGTTTATGGCAATACTTCAAAGCATGGTGCAAGGCAATGTGGTATGAAGAGATTACTTTAAAGGATTTGAAATTTTGGCAAAAGTAAATTGCAATCATTCTATTTGTATTGGATCAGATGAACTAGGTACAGTTTGCCATTGTGAGTGCCATGAAAAAACAAACTCTTCATAAGCTTTGGTTTTATTACAGGCATGGATCAGCATACTATGTTACCCAGTTAATACAGATGATCAATACAATCATCTTGGTTTATTTTGTTGCAGGTGATAAGATATTTTTCATTCGTGATGTATTTCCACACATTGCAATCTTTGTAATTGTTGCAGTTGGTATTGGTGGGCCTCTTGTTGTTTTTATTGGATGGCTGCATTACAAAAAGGCTTTCAAGAGTGAGGCCGATATTATGACACGACAAAACCCATTTAACACAAACATCATGATGCCTGTAATGTTACATCTTGTAAGGCACTTGAAAGAAAAATCATACACAAAAACAGAACAAAATGATCTTGCCAAACTAGAATCTTATATACTACATATTTCAAATGGTGGCAAGCTTGATCAAAGTTGGAATAGTGATCCCAGCAAGGAACGAATCAAAGTATCTAAGAAAGACACTTGAAAGATTAAAGATACAAACACATCAACCTGATCAAGTAATTGTTGTAAATGATAATTCAACTGATGATACAAAAGAGATTGCTCTTAAGTTTGGTTGTGAGGTTTATGCTTATCCAAAGCAGCATGAAAACTGGGTAACTGATTACAGGCTTGCAACTGTTTTTAACATTGGTTTCAGGTTCTTACATGATGATCTTGATTACATTATGATACTTGGTGCTGATCATTTGCTGCCAAATACATACATTGAAGAGGTAATAAAACGGATGCAAGCAAGGCCAAAGCTTGTTGTTGCATCAGGCAAGATTGATAATGAGTGGATTGTTTCACCAAGAGGATCAGGCAGATTAATCAAATCACATTTCTGGCAAAAGGTTGGCAAGGTTTATCCAGTTAATTGGGGATATGAAAGTTACATCTTATACAAAGCATTGCAACTTGGTTATGAAATTGATGTATTTGCTGATATTCATTCACAAACACAAAGGCCAACAAAGATCAATTACAAGCCAAAACAGTTTTACAATTATGGAAAAGCAATGCAGGCACTTGGATATACACATCTTTATGCCATTGGTAGATGCTTGGTTGTATCAAAAAGAAAAGGTGCTAGGTGTGGTTTTTCAATGTACAAAGGATTTCTCAGCAATCATGTTGATAAATATGAGGATGATTTGAGACAAAATGTTAGAGAAACCCATGCCTTTGGCAGCAACCACATCAAGAGATTTTTCAAATACTTGGTGAGTAAATGAATCAACAACTTGATTTGAGGCAATTAATTTCTGTATTAAGAACAGAAAAGAAGCTTTCACTATTGTTGATTGTTGGAATTACAGCAAGCCAAGCAGTTTCTATTATGCCTTTTATGTTTGAGCATGATCAATATCCAGATTATGAATACACAATACTGCCTTATGCATTTGATTGTGAGCTTGATGTTTTTCCAGAAAGAAGTGCAGGGCTTGATAAACTAGAAAAAACCCCAACAAGAAACCCTGTTAAGTGGTGGCTGCATTGTGCATCATACCAACTAACAGGCTATCCAAATGCATTGCTAATGCCATTTAATGTTCTTGTTTTGCCTCTTGTATTCTATCTTGGTTATTACCTAACCAATGATAGAATGATTGGCATGATTGCAATGGCTGCAATGTTGTACAATCCATTATACAAAGATTGGATCAATACAGGTACTTATGATCAAGTGTGGGCTTTCTTTTTGTTGTTGTCCATTGTAATGATTTTCAAACAAACTAAGGTTGGTGTGATACCATTGGTAATCTCAACACTAACAAAAAGCATGGTTTTATTGTATTTGCCTTTGTGGTTGTACACATCTTGGAAAATTAAAAGAGATAAAACATTGATAGTTGCCTTTGTAATTGGTTGTGCCATTGCTGGCTTTGTAATTTATGATCAGGGATTGATTAACAAGATTGTTGGCAATCAGGTTGGTTTTTTTCCAGAAAACATTGAAGAGGCAATAGTTAGAAATTTCAGTTTGTTTTGGCAGGTAGTACCAATACTTGCAGTATTTGCAGTATTGAACAATACGTTTAGGGCCAAAGACAAACCAAAAAACAAAAGGCTTGTAGTAATCTGGATGCTTGGAATCTTAGTAATGACACCATTGATCCATATTTTTACAATGCAAGGTACATTTTCTTACAGGTATGTACCATTTGCTGCTTTCATTTCTGTATTTGTTGGCATGACATTGGTTGAGCTTGGTAATTGGTGGGTTGAGGTACAAATGAAAAAAGCAGAAAAGAAAATGCAAAAATAAATCCTTTATTAATCTGCATTGCAGCAGGCAGGCTTGAAAATTAAATCCTTTATTAATCCTAATTTTTTTAGAAAAAAACATGGTACAAGGGGGTGAAATAACCTTTGGTAGATGTTAATACTATGATCAAACTTTGTTATGGGTTAAACTATTCAGAGGATCAGTATAGCAGTAATAGTATTAGTTGGATTCATTGCAATCACTCTGCTTTCAAACATTGGTAATGTTGCAGATTGCTCAACCATTGCAAATACAACTTTAGGATCAGCCTGTAATGCTTTCTTTAACAACGGTGCTGTACTATTCACAATTCTAGCTGTGCTAGTATTGCTATTGGTCATACCTGTAATTCGTGGTGTAGTTTCAGGTTAGAAAAATACAAACCACAATGGTTTGCTTGTGAAAGCAAGCAACCAAAACCCTTTTTTATTTTAGATTCTTTTAAAAAAACAATGCATGATTTTCAAAAAAATATGATGATACGAATGATTGTTATAATTATACTTTCAATTATACCACAATTCTTTTTGCCTTTTCCTTATGGCATAATACTTGGCTTGGCAATTATTGCTGGCAACTATTTCTTTATGAGAAAAGCAATAATCTCAAGATATGGATCAGGGTATGGTGCTGGCAAATTTGGTGGTATTGAGTTTGGATCAAAACTCTCAAAAACTTGTACTGTGTGTGGATCAAGTGCAAAAGGTGTTGAGTGTAAAAGATGTGGCTCAAAATCCTTTAAAATGAGCTGAAATTATCTAAAAGGCTTTTAAATCGTGCCACTTTCTGCAAATTAAGATGGTGTTTGTATTTATCATCAGATTTGTGGTTGCAGCAGCAATTACCTTTATTGTAATCAACATCACATCACCAATAATTTACACAATGTGGTACAATGATTTGAGGCCAATGAATGAGGGATCAGCAAGATTGGTTGCAGCAGGTGATACTTTCTTTGGTAACTTTATGATACTAGCTTGGGTTGTGCCAGCAATGATCATCATGTGGGGTATAATTGTTGCACAAAGAAAGAGAGTACAACAAACATTAGAGGAAATTTAACTTTGGTACTGTTCACCATAATCAAATATGTTCTAGCATTTTTCTTTGGTTATTTTGTTTTCATTCTTTTAGGGCCAGTTGTATTCATGACAAGAGATCCCGAAACAAATCCAATGTGGGCTGAAATGCCAATTTCAATGCTGGCCTTTGGTGATCAAACTTATGGTATTTGGATTTTGTTTGCCATCTTAATTGCTACTGTTATTATTATTGCTGGCATTGCAGAAGCTAACAGGAATAGAAACTTAGAGGCTTGATCAAATGCACAAAAGTAAGAAAAAACACAAAGTGCAAAGTGATCCTGAGATGAAAGAAATCAAGGCAGTTATTTTATTTTCAATTCTTGGTTTGGTAATTGGTGCTGCTATACTTGCAAATCCAGATTTTAATATTGTAATACCTGAGTTTGAATTTGTACTAATCCCACTTGCTTATGCACAATCTGCACAACCACCTGCATTTGATGTAACTAACTTTAATGCAACAGCAAGATTTGCAGATGTTTTACTTGAATGGAATCATGATCAAACAAACACAACTGATTACTTTATTGAGAATGGTAGTTTTAATTTTCCAGTTGCAAATTTGAAATTAGATAGTACATTTGATGGTGCAGCAGGTACAAGCAAAGTTGGCCCAGCTAGTGAATTAACTAACTCAAATTTTTGTGGTTCTGGTACTTGTAATTATAATTTACCATCAGGCCATGTTGGTACTACACAATTATCATTTGAATTTGCAGGTGCAACAGCAAATACAGGTAATAGTATTAGATGGGGTCTTAGTGGTACAGCAGCAGCAGCAATAAACACAACAAACATTTCAGATTGGGATTTTTTGAATACTAATGATTGGTCGATTACTTGGTGGATGTTTAGAGCAAGTGAAAGTGGATTAAGCACTTTTATTACATCAATAAATGATGCAACAACAGGATCAGGTGCTAGTGGTGGTGGTACTGATCGTGATGGGTTAAAGATTGTATTTGATGATAACAATCAACAAGTGCAAGTTTTTACAATGGAAAATAATATTATTAATTCATTAAATGAAACATCACCAACATCTTTTCTTGAAGAGGATAGTGTTTGGCATCATTATGGAATAACACATGATAGAGGCAATGAATTAAAATGGTATAAGGATGGTACATTAATTGAAACTGATAGCTCAGTTGCAACATCAACAGGTGAGGCCGATATTGGTTTAATAATTGGTAATTGTTGGGATATTGGCAGTCGTTGTTTAACTAATACAGGTGGTGGGCAAACAACACCATCAATCGAAACACCAAGCAGGCTTGATCAAATTTTAATTTACAATAGTGTTCTTGATTCAACAGATATTTCAACAATTTATAATGGTGGATCAGGTGTTGGTACAGAATCAACATTTACAACTCTTGTACCAAGTTTACTTGCAGCAAATGGTAACATAACAACAACTGCATACTTGCATGAGGATGTACCAAGAAGTGCAACAATTCAATATAGAATTACACCATTTAATGATCCACCAACTGAAACTAGAACAAATGGTACAGGTGTTTTAAGTAATTTAGTATTAACAAATGACGTACCTGCTCAAGTTTTGAATTTAATTGCATCTTACTTTGATGAAAATAATATTTCACTTGATTGGGATGATCAAAGTGATCTTGGTGAGGGATCACCTGCAAGCCCTGCATTAAGTTTGGTTGAGTATAGAATTTATGATCAAGATTTGAGTACACCACCATTTATTTTATCAGGTACAAGTGGTGTTAGTAATTTTTTAGATGCTGAAAATTTCCCACAAGAAAAAGAATACAAAGTTTCTGCTTGTAATGAATTAGGTTGTGGTACAAACTCAACTGTTGTGCCTGTTTTGGCTTTTCCATTAAGTACACCTGTTTTATCTGCAAGTAATGATGTGCCACTTGGTATTAATGCCACATGGACAATGGCAAACCCAGCAGGCATACAAGGATATTCATTGTTTAACTCAAGTGATAATAATACATTTGATTTGTTAGCTACAACAATCAATGGCACTTTGTTTTTCTTTGATACACCACACCCAGTTTGTTATGAACAATATTACAAAGTATCACCATTTACACCAACACAAAACGGTACTAATTCAACAACTGCATTTGGTACTGTTAATTGTGTATTCTCACCAAGTTTTGATGCTGTACCATTGATTGAAAATATTGGTGATACTTTCAAAGTTTCAGGTACAGGTACTTTTGCAGGTGGTAACTTAACTGAAATTGCTTTGTTGGAAAATGGCACACAAACTGATATTGATATTACTGATATTAATTTCACAACTGGCCCTGATCAAACAATACCATTTAGTTATCTATTTTGGGAAAGAGATACCGTTGGTGGTACAAGAAATTTCACAGTTGCAGTTAGTGGCCAAAGCCCAGTTGGTATTATTGATACAACTGGATCAAGTGGTTTTGTTACAAGAGAATATGATCCAGCTCATAGAGATGCAATAGTTGAATCACAAGGCCAAGTTAATTATACTCATTTTAGATTTGATGGTGAGGATCAAATACAACTAAAAGTAAATCGTATTGCTGTACCAAGTGGTGAAACATGGCAAATAGAGTGCATCTTTCAAGATGTAAATGATGCCATTGCAACAAAAGATTCTATTGTGCCAGAAGAGCCAACAGTTGACTGGCAAGGCACTTGGTACAATACAACTGATACTGGGTATTTCAATACAACTCATGCAGGTGCAGCAGGCAGCCATGTGTATATTTCTTGTTTCAATGATTTGTTATTATTCAGTACAACATCATATACAAATTCATCATTGGCATTGTTTGGTATTGATGCCTTTGATACTTCATTTGGATCACTAATTGGTGTACCATCTGGAATTTTCATGTTGGTTTTAATGGCTGGCATGGCAAATAAAAGAACATCACCAACTTGGATAGTTGTAATAACAGGTGCAGCAGGGATCATGAGTGTTGTTGGCTTTTTCTCACTTGAGCCAGTTGTTTGGGGTTTGGCATTACTAACAGCAATGTTAGGTATGTTTGTTAATCAAAAAGTATTCTAACATTAGTTAATCTAATATATCACAACTCTCTGCAAAAATTTAGAGCCTAATGGGTAAATTATTTAGCACAACTGTACCTGAGATAGAAATTCACATGAGCAATGAGCCTATTGCTATCATGTTATTATCATCAGGCCAGATCAAACCATACAAGATCAAAAGCAAGGGCCGATATTTTACAATCTTTGATAGAAAAGGTGTTAAGGGAATTTTCACAATTAACAACAAATACAGATACTCTTGGGGTAAAACACCTGTTTATTTTTATGTTGTACAAGAAACAAATCCTGTTGATCCTGTAATTATCAATGAGTTAAACAAATTCAAGGTTAAGAACAAACTCACAGAAATCAAGAGAAAAGATGTGGTTCATGCATCAAGATTTAGAAATCTAATGATGCAAAAAAAGAAAGATGGTAACAAAAGTGCAATGCAAATCCTCAAAGATGAGGTTGGTGCTAAAGACAAAGAGCTACAAGAAAATGTTGATTTGGTTGAAAAGGGTATTGAAACAAGAGTAAGAACATTAAAGGAAAAACATCAAAAAGATGTTGATATTACAAGTGGCCAAAAATCATACATCCTTTTAGAACATCTTAAAGAAACAAAACAAATTGATGATTTGCAATATACAGAATTTTCAAACAAGGTTAATGGTAACATCATGACTTATGATAATCTGATTGATGAATTAAGAAATCTAAATGTGGTTGCAATCTCAGAGCCACTTGATGAAAATGTTGAGGATTTCATTCAAGATTTGGGAGCTCAGAGTGCAGCAGATTTAGCAGGCTTTGTTGGTGATCTTAGAACAAACAAAAAAGGGCTTAAGGATATGACAGCAAGCCCAGTAAAATCTTTCATACCTGCAAGTTTATTGTTTGTAATTATCATTGGTTTTTTAATTGGCATACCAATTATTGTATCACAGTTGCCATTGATTGATAATTATCTTTCTGGCAAATCAGGTGGTGGTGTGGCTGGCAATCCATTTCAAGATTTGCTTAACTTTGGTGGTGGTTTTATCTATGAATTAGCAAACCATATACCAAAGTTCATCTTAGGATTAGTGAGTTAAATGGGATCAGATTTATTTGAATTAACACTTGAGGGTGCAAGAGATCCCATAACTCAAAAACTCAACCAAGCTTTAGTTTTACCAAGAACATTAATTGTGCCAAAAAATTCTAACATACAAATTGTTTATGCAGATGTAATGCACAGCATTGAAAGAGCAAAAAGATTCAAGCCACCTTTTAGAGAATATGCAATACAAATGGCTTATGCAGATTTACAAGGCATGATTTCAATTTCAAGTGAAATGGGTGCTTTCATTAGAGAATTTAATACAGTAAGATCAAGTGTGCCAATAGGCCAAGTACAAGGCCAGCCAGCAACATGGTTTGATGATTATGTTTATGGCAAGGACAAAATGAAAAACAACCCACATACAAAAGATTTGGGCATTGGTAATTTCTAATGATTTGTAGATGGTGCAAATATGCAAATGAAAATGTGCATACCTATAATGGTACTCATGAGCCATGCAAGAGATCACTAAATTGTGAGTGTAAAAATCACAGAGGATCAACAGATGCTTTTAACAAAATTTACACCAATTTTCATCATGGGCCTATGCAATAATCTAATTACTTTATTAATATCCAGATGAAACAAAATTTGTTGAAACTTTGGCCACTTGCTGCAACGATCTTGTTTCTAGCTTCATTATCATCAGTTCCAATGCCTGATGCTTTTGGCCAAAGTTTTGGTGAGCTATGTTTTGAGGATGTTGATAATCTTTGTGGCATTGGTACTGGCAATGCATCAGATGTTTTTAGTGGTGTATTAGAGCCATTAGAATCTCAAATTGGTTTTGGTGTGGCAACTGGATTTGGTTTTGTAATTTTTTGGGCTGGGATTTTTTCAATCGTGTGGTTCAAAACAGAAAATATCATGGTTATTGGTTTGCTTGGAATCTTTGTAAATGCCACAATCATTGGATTTAATGAAGAGGCTCAAGGCATTGGCATCTTGTTACTAGGTGTGGCAAATGGTTTGTTAATATTCCAAATGCTCAGGCAAAGAGTATCTTTATTTAGTTAGAAA
>JABAOF010001378.1_pt10 | contig 17425 bp, 14 predicted proteins | sample 7062171 | NCBI WGS metagenome assembly JABAOF01 (sample SAMN14538628, study PRJNA623070) | marine sediment metagenome | biome: marine biome [ENVO:00000428]; feature: marine pelagic biome [ENVO:01000023]; material: deep marine sediment [ENVO:00002113] | place: India: Gulf of Khambhat ...
AGCTGGATTACCAGCTGACCGAGTGGTTGTTAAACCGAATTTCCTCTCCAACGACCCAGGAGTTGGAACAGGTCCAGGAGATTACGCACTCTTTGTAGGGCGCCTAGTCCAGGAGAAAGGAATCGAGACTCTCCTCGACGCTTGGAGCGCAGAAGACCTCCCATCTTTAAAAATCATCGGGGACGGTCCACTGGAGAGAAAAGTTCAGCGCATGATTGCGTCGCAATCCAATGCTCGCGTAAAAGCCTTAGGTAGATTACCGCATTCAGAAGTGCTCGAATTCATGAAAAGCGCATTAGTGCTAATATTTCCCTCTGAATGGTATGAGGGTTTTCCCATGGCGATTTTGGAGGCGATGGCCTGTGGTATTCCCGTGTTGGCATCCAAACTCGGATCTCTACCCGAGATCGTGGAAGAAGGTAAAACCGGCTTACTTTTCACGCCGGGGAATATCGAAGAACTCAGACAGAATGTACGATGGATCATGCAACATCCGGAAGAAATCATGAGCATGGGGATCAATGGGAGAATGAAATATCTCGAAACGTATTCCGCAGCACAAAATTATCGGCAATTGATCGATATATACCGCCAGGCGATCTTTAATAATGAATCCCAGAGAGCTACAGATCGATGACCGACGAGAGTTCACACTCATTCCATGAACAAGAAGATATCCGGCTTGGTGCTGTCGAGTTTCATGCCCCCCGTGTGAACATCCTAGGGGTTGGTATTAGTGCAGTCAACAATAAATCGGTAGTCGAAATTGTCCAGGGCTGGATGAAAACCAACCAGCCTCAATACTTGAGTGTCTGTAATGTCCACACAGTGATGAACTGTTACCGTGATCCATCTCTTCGCACCGTGGTCAATGGCGCTGGGATTGTAGCGCCAGATGGTATGCCACTGGTATGGATCGGACGCATGCAGGGCTACTCACAGATGGGACGAGTTTATGGACCCGACCTCATGTTGACACTGTGCCGCGAATCGCAGAAATCCGGATATCGGCATTTTTTCTACGGCGGAGCTCCGGGCGTGCCCCAAGCGTTAACCGACGAGCTACGAAGAAGGTATCCCAAATTGCAGATCGCCGGTTTTCATTCCCCACCCTTCCGTCCCCTAACGCCCCGAGAACAAAAGGAAGACATCGACAGGATCAATCTCACCGAGCCTCACGTCGTCTGGATCGGACTCGGCACGCCCAAGCAGGATCGCTGGGTCGCAGACCACGTTGGACTGATTGAGGGTGCGGTTCTCATTCCGGTTGGAGCGGCTTTCGATTTCATATCCGGTCGCCTGCCGCAAGCTCCTAGATGGATGCGCGTTAGTGGCCTTGAATGGTTATTCCGATTCCTGACCGAGCCACGCCGCTTGTGGCGGCGATACCTAGTCGACAACCCGCTGTTTATCCTTCGTATGTTCGAGCAAGCGTTAGGACTGAAGCGCTATACGATTGAATGAACGACCAGCGTACTTTAATGATTGCAGGATCATAATGTTCGCTCAACATGTCGTCGTCATTTTCATTCTAAAGCCGGATTTCAGGAGCAGGTAGTACACTCAGGTCGCCGGGAAGTATAAAAGGATAGATCATGACCCAAAGGATTAGCCGCCTTGCAGTTTTTCTCTTCTTCGGTGATTTAATCCTAACACCCTTAGGTTTATTTCTTGCCAGTGTTCTGAGAACGAAGCTACCATTCGGAAAGATTCTCGGACCAGGCGGTGAGATCTTGCCGCTTCCCGTCTACTTCCTTGCCGTGCTTTGTTGGTCGGGCTCTTTGGTGATTTCCGGTTCTTACCGCTTCGGTCGGCCACGAAACTTTGTATCCCACATAACTCAACTCACCTCGGCCGCCGGTACTGCGACGATCCTTCTGGCAGGGACCCTATACATGACCTACAGGCAAGTATCTCGCTTGCAATTCGTCTACACCTTCATATTAACCCTGGCTCTTTTAATAACACTACGCGGACTGGTTTTGCTCTATATACGATTGAAGCGCGATTCGTCATTGTTGGAACCAAGCAATATCCTTTTCGTCGGCGCAGGCAGCTTGGGGCGGGAAATCGTCCGTACGCTCAACCAACATCGAACTTCGGGATACCATATCGTCGGCTACCTGGACGACGACCCAGCTCTTGAAGACAAAGAGATCGAAGGGCATCCGATCCTCGGAACCCTCGATGATCTTTTAGAGGTTATTGAAGCTTATGGGGTCACAGAAGTTTGGAGCACCTTACCTCCGCGTGCCTATGATAAGTTACATGCGCTCGTTTCCCGCTTGGAAAGCATCCCAGTGCGTATAAAGGTTGTGCCGGACTACTTCTCCTTGGCACTGGTGCAGGCAAGTGTAGAAATGCTCGGCGTATTCCCTCTCATCGGTCTGCGAGAACCTGTGATACGAGGCTTCCCGCGTCTGATCAAACGCTCCTTCGATATCGTCATCTGTTTTCTCCTTCTCATCCTCGCTGCTCCCTTCTTGGGCCTGATCGCCATCGCGATCCGTCTAAACTCTCCCGGAGAGATCATTTTCCGCCAAACACGTGTCGGCGAAAATGGAGCACTCTTCGAGATGCTCAAGTTTCGCACGATGGTGGCTGACGCCGAGACGCAAATGGAGGAAATGATGCTAGGCACGCCAAACGAAGACTATGTTCACAAGCGCGCCGACGACCCACGAGTAACGACGGTCGGTCGTTTCCTACGCCGCTTCAGCTTGGATGAACTACCTCAACTCTTCAATGTATTAAAGGGGGATATGTCCCTTGTTGGACCACGCCCGGAGTTACCCTGGTTGGTCGAGCGTTATAAGCCCTGGCAACGGAAGCGATTTGCAGTTCCTCAAGGTATCACCGGCTGGTGGCAGATCAATGGCCGCAGCGAAAAACCAATGCACCTGAATACTGACGAAGACCTGTACTACATATATAATTACTCCCTGTGGTTGGATATCAAGATTCTATTAAACACTCCCATCGCCGTGCTTCAGGGCAAGGGAGCCTTCTAAATTAATATCCCGAGAAATCGAATTCGCGCCCAACCGCTATCGACCTCGCAGCTAGGATCCCACAAATGACGGATTCAGAATTGATCGCCTATACCCTGGTTCCCTCCCCTGAGCATACCCTTCAGGGTCATCCAGAAAACGCCAACCGATTTCAACATCTCCACAAGCTTTCCGAAACACCTTTCGCCGAACGTTTGATACTCATCGAGCCGAAGGCAGCCACCGAAGAGGCCGTTGTCGCCGTCCATCCTAAGAACTATCTCCTGGCGCTTGAGCAGGCCGCCGCCAAAGGACCTGGATTCCTAGATTATGGGGATACCTATATCACACCTGCTTCCTACCAAGCTGCGCTCAACGCAGCCGGTGGCGGAATCGAGGTCGTCAACGCCGTTTTAAGGGGTGATGCGCGTGCTGCTTTCGCCTTGATCCGCCCCCCCGGTCACCATGCAACGTTCACCCGAGCCATGGGATTTTGCTTATTCAACAACATCGCCATTGCCGCACGCTCTGCCCAATCATTTGGCATAGAGCGCATCATGATCGTCGACTTCGACGTCCATCATGGCAATGGCACCCAGGACATATTCGATCAAGACGCTACCATTTTGTATCTGTCCACACATCAAGCCGGTATCTATCCTGGAACAGGGTACGTACACGAAACCGGCTCGGATGCCGGCTCTGGAACTGTTGTCAATATACCGCTCCCTCCCCGCGCAGGAGACCATGCGTTCGAGGCGATTTGTGAGCAGATCATCCAGCCCATCGCAGCGCGTTTCGCGCCCGATCTACTTCTCATATCTGCTGGCTTCGACGCTCACTGGAGCGATCCTTTAGCGGGACTGCAATTATCCACACATGGGTATTTCACTTTGGGGCGGGCTCTGAAAGAGATCGCCGATGCCCATTGTGGCGGGCGGATGATCTCCATGCTCGAGGGCGGTTACGATCCGCAAGCACTAAACGACAACGTCCTCGCTATTTTTCATGCGATGGTGGGATATAGCATGATCGAAGACAGGCTCGGATCGGCTCCCTTTCCCGAACCCAATATCGATTCCGTTTTGAACCATGTAAGGTCGGCCCACGGTCTATAAGCACTGATTTCAAATCGTGAACGACCACCACCAAACCCTTCTCTCACCTGGCATGCAAAAACAAGTACTCCCGGAATCAATTCGTGAACCGCCGTTTTATAGAAAGAGAGCATCTTTTCTTCAATTTTTTCAGAGAAATCCCCCTCAATTTCACTCTCTCTTGCGCAAACAACCCAACTAAGGCATACTTTAAGCTGAGGTGCCTCAATGGCAGAAATAAGTTTGCGCGCCTATATCAAGGAAATCGACGACTTGGTTGAGCACGACCAACTCGATGAGGCGATTGCACATTGTCGGCGCATCCTCGAAGTCTATCCTAAACACCTTGCGACATACCGGTTGCTAGGCAAGTCGTATCTGGAAGCGAAGCGGTATGGCGACGCAGCGGATATCTTTCAACGCGTTCTCTCCGCAGTCCCTGACGATTTCGTTTCACACATCGGTATGGCTATTGTTCGTGAAGATGAAGGAAATCTCGACTCCGCGATCTGGCACATGGAACGCGCCTTCGAAACCAATCCCGCCAATCCTGCGATTCAGCAGGAGCTTCGTCGATTGATCGGCAATCGCGATGGGATTGAACCTGCCAAAGTCCGCATGACTCGAGGAGCACTGGCAAGGATGTACGCTCAAGGCGAGCTATATCCCCAGGCGATTGCTGAGCTGCGTGCGGCTCTCAAGAATGATCCTGATCGCCCAGATCTCCAAGTTTTGCTCTCCATGATGTATTGGCGTACGGATCAGCACATCGAAGCCGCTGAAGTCTGTAGTCATATCCTCGAGAAATTACCCTACTGCCGTGATGCCAACCGCATCATTGCCGCCATCTTCCAAGCAAGTAATAAAGCCGAAGAGGCAAGCACCTATCATCGTCGATTGGCTGCCATAGACCCTTACACGGCATTCTTGGAGACTGCGGGGCTCGATCCCAATTCCGTGGACCCCAATAGCGTCCGTATCGACAAGCTCCAGTGGAGACCTGGACAACCGATGCCTGTTGCCGAACCTGGCCAACCAGAGTGGGCAGCCTCATTGGGCGTGAAACTCGGCGATGAGGAAGCGCGCCCGGAGCCGCTCGGTGCTGAAGGGTCATCGTGGCTTGAAGAACTCGAGAAGTCGATGCAAGAACCCGAATCAGAACGAATGCCACCACCGCCCTCTCCACTCGAAGAGCCCAGCGTACCCGTACAGGCTCAGGAAAGCACCGAGACACCCGAAGATGAGACGCCTCCGAGTGATGCAGAGATCCCGGATTGGATGCGAGAAGCTGGATGGACGGAGTCTGATGGAGAAGTGCCGGAAGGCCCTGTTTCATTCTCAGATGAGGAACTCTCCGCCCTCGAGGTAGGAGAACCTCCTTCTGGAGATATGCCCCCCGTAGAAGGCGAAGACGAAGAGGGTGAGCTCGCACCTGCCCAGATCCCTGATTGGATGCATGAAATCGCACCATCAGAAGCAGGGGGAGAAGTAGGAGAAGAAGCGGTAGAAGAAGGGGAACAGCTACCTACTTGGATGGACGACATTGCTGCTGATGTAAGCGACGTGACACCGGATCCAAGCCCGACCCCCGCGTTCTACAGCAGGTCGGACGTGGAGGAGTTTATCGAGGGGCGAGAGACGCCGGTATTTGGGGTAGGCAAAAAACAAGACCTGTTAGACGCAGCAGGTTTACCGGCATGGCTTGATAAAGATGAACCTGGTGCAACATCGACAATCATCACCTGGCTGGGTGATCGGTCGTCTGGAGAGCGTGCTGAAGAAGAACGTCCTAGTGAGGCGCAGGTGGATGCCCCTCCAGCTCCTGCCGAGGCGGTTGTTGATGCTGATGAGGAAGCCCCTGAGTGGATGGAGGACGTGGCGATTGAGCCACAAGTACCAGCAGCTGAGGAGAAACCCTCCTGGCTAGCAGGCGTCGCTGAAGTAGCTGCCCAACAGGCAGAGGCGGTATACTCGACTGACGAAATCCAACCCAGCGAACTGCCGGAAGAGGTCCCAGAAACTGAGCACGAACCAGACGTCCAACTGCTTCATGAAGACGTCCCTCAGACGACAGAGCCGGCTCCAGATTGGCTGCAAAGTATTGCTGAGGAGCAAACCCTCGCTGTTTCCCCCGAAGACCGCCAAGAAGCCCCCACAGAGATGGAACCGGAGGCGGAACCTCCTGAGGTGGATCTTCCTGATGCGGTTGAAGCACCTGAATGGCTTCAATCCATTGGTGAACCGGTAACCCAACCCACACCCGGGATCCCGGAAGCTCCTGAAGGATCAGCGGATTGGTTCGCAAGCCTGCGCGAGATCGCAGAAGAGCCCCCACCCGAAGAAGAGGCGGTACCCCAGGAATCCCCAGATTGGCTTTTAGACGTCACGGAAGATGATGAAGTAACCCCTATCATTAAGCCCACTCCCTCCGAAGAAGGTCCCGAATGGTTACGGGGAATCGCCGAACCAGATACCGTACCGCATGTGGATCCTGTTGCTGATGCGGGTCCCGAGTGGCTCAGCGGAGTCGTCGAACCAGAAACCGAAACTGACGCTACTGCAGAGGGATTATTGCCCGGTGAAGAAGCTCCTAGTTGGCTGGAAGGTATTGCTGAGCCTGACACCGATATCGACCTCAAGATTCCACCTCCAACTGAGGCCGCTCCTGAATGGCTTGAAGGTATCGCCGAAGAGGAGATAGCTGCAGTCCCTGCTGCCGAGACTGATGAAGGAGCAATCGACTGGCTGAGGGAGATCGCGACAGCGGATGACGAAGCGGAGATTATTCCCGAATTTCCTTTCGCCGTCACACCAGAAGAAGAGGCCTTACCCAGCGCTCAGATTCCCGAGATAGTACAAGCCGATGAAATCGCTGCACCCACCGATGAAATGGAGGAGGACGAAATCTTCGAATGGCTTGAAGACCTCGCTGCCAAGCAAACTGCTGTGGAGGAGGGAGTTGACGTGAGCGTGGAAGATCGCGAACGTCCATTACCTCCGGATTTTGAGGAACTTGCCAGGGCCCCTTTGCTTGAGGATCAAGCCTTTCCTACGGAACCTGAAGAGAGCCTGGACTGGCTCGACAATCTTGCCTCTCAACGTGGCATTGACGCTGATGTCGGACTTGAGATGGAGGAAAGGGAAGTAGCCCAGGAGATCTTGCCCACAGAGGCTCCACCAACCGAAGTTGTAGATGAGGAGAAAATTATCGAGGAGACCGCACAATGGTTGGACCGCATGGCGACGCAGCCATTCAAACGACCACCACTTGAGATGGAGGGATTCGATTGGCTGGAAGAAGTTGCTGCGGAAGAGCCGATTACAGAGGCTCCAGCTGAAGTTCCAGAAGCGGAAATCTCAGAACCTGCGCCGGAAGCGATCTCACCGCCTCCCGTACCTCACGAGGAGGTACCCGCTGCACCCGAATTTGAAGCCCCGGCTCTTCCAGAGGAGGTTCTCCTGGAGGATACCATCAGTGAATTCGAAGCTCCCGAGTGGCTACGCGCAACAGTGGAAGAAACTGCACCTCCACCAGAACTCCCACCTACGGAGCCATTCCCTGAAGAGGCGTTCCCAGAGATCGACGAACCTGAACCAATCAGCGAACCAGATCTGGAGGTTTCGGAGCCCGAGATTACGCTCGCGCCTCCAGAGCCAGAACCGCTGGAATTCGCACCCGAGGATGTGTCGGAGTTCCCTCCGCCAACCCCCGAACCCGAACCACAACCTCCTCCCGAAGCCGACGTCACACCTCTCGAAGCTGTAACGCCACCGCCAAGTGCAGAAGAGTTGGCGGAAACGATTGAACCGACAGTCACGGCTGAGCCTCCAGTGGCTCCTGAAGCAGTTCCAGAACCTGAGGTCTTCGTTCCAGTACAACCGCCAGTCGAGGAGCCAGTCACGCCGCCTGAGCCCGAGCCAGAAATTGCTGAACCCACGGTGGATGTGACGCCTCCTACACCTGCACCTGTTGAGGAAGTTGAACCCACTCCCGAGCCTGAGCCGGAGCCTGCAGCTCCCGAAGCTGAGGTGACACCTCCAACACTTGCACCTGTTGAGGAAGTTGAACCCACACCTGAGCCTGAGCTGGAGCCTGTCACTCCGGTGGCTGAAGTGACCCCTCCGACGATTGCACCTGTTGAGGAAGTTGAACCTACACCTGAGCCTGAGCCAGAGATTGTTACGCCTACGGTTGAAGAGATGGTTCCTCCACCTGCTCCTGTTGAGGAAGCAGAAACCGCTCCATTCCCTGAGCCGGAGGAGGCGATACCGGCAGACGAGCCACCGGTCACACCGGACGAGCCCCCAAGCCCACCTGCGGTAAAACCAAAACGGGCGAAATTCGATCCTGCGCAGGTACTTGAAGACGCGCGCCAGGCGTTGGCAGCCGGAGAGATCGAAAGTGCCACCTCCCTTTATAGCACGCTTATAAAACGCAAGAAGGAACTGACGGAGGTTATTGAAGATCTGCGCGTTGCACTGGATCGAGATGAAGAGATCGCAGCGTTATGGCAGATCCTCGGTGACGCATATATGAAGGACGACCAGCTCGAAGAAGCGATCGAAGCTTACAAACGAGGGACAGACGTCGCTTAGTGAGACATCATTCGCGTATTCGTCTTCGCCTCACAACGCGTGTCCCATAGAAATGAAGGGGCGACAACTGAAAAAAATCTAGGCCCGGGCGAAATCGCACCGGGCTTTTCACTTCTGCACTTCAAAATGCTACTGGATATGTAACAGGATCTGGCCTTCGCGCCACAGTTCCTCAAGTTGGTAGTACTCACGTAAGGCGGTGGAAAATAGGTGTAGGATTACATCCCCATAATCAATGAGGATCCATCCGCTTTCCGCATCCCCCTCGACGGTGATCGTGACCTGCGAGTGTTTCTCTTTAACCTGGAGACGAGCTCCCTCTGCGAGAGCTTTCAGGGTGCGCTCACTACCTGCAGTACAAACAACAAAATAATCTGTAAAAGAACAAATGCCGATTAAATCGAGAAGTAGAATATCTTCACCCTTCTTCTCTTCCAAGGATTCGACGATCGTGTGTGCGATCTCTAAGCCGGTTTCAGTCATTCGCCAGACAACCTAAGCACTTTCCTGAAGGAACGACAATGCCAATGAGACCGCGTCCTGCGGTGATTTTGCTTTCATGATTTCTGCTTCATGACCCTCAGAGCTCTGGGCTTGCCACGAGTACAGGCCGACAACTTTCTTTCCCGATTTCAGGGCCAAACCGATTTCAGAGAGTGTGCCATACTCCCCCCCGATCGCGATCACAACCTGCCCCGCTTGAACAACCAGAGCGTTACGCGCGTGACCGAGTCCGGTAGGAATTGCTAGGGATAAATATGGATTTCCCTCTTCATGACTCCGTCCTGGAAGTAAACCAACCGTCAACCCACCAGCATTATGAGCTCCACGGCACACCGCCTCCATCACTCCACCCCGCCCTCCACAGACGAGAACAACGCCACTCTCTCCGAGCAGCCGGCCAACTTCTTCGGCCATCACCGCTTGATCCTGCGCGCAATCGGAAGCACCGATTACCGAGACCACGGGTGTATGCTTTGCAGTCATGCTGTGCCTTTCAATGGGGCGCTGAAAAGTTGCGTGTGAACCGCCCCAGATGGAAGTAAGTCACTGCGCATGACACAAATCTCCCTAGCTTCGACCCGGCCCAGATCGCCAATCTTGACTTGCTCCAAACCTTCAGAAAGCGTACGTGCAACTTCCCCACGAACGTGGCGTTTCACACGCCCTAGTGTGAGATGAGGGTGAAACGCACGCCCCTCTTTCGAAAACCCTAGCCGGGAAAATGCTTCCTCCAGATCGAAATGTATGGATGAAAGCCTGTTTAAAGGATCTTGTACCCCTAGCCACAAAGTCCGCGGTCGGCGGAAATTCGGGAAGCAACCAAAACTCGAAACCGCAAAAGCGAAGGGAGAGTGCCCGGTTGCCACCTCCTCAGTAGAGGCTTTAACCGCACTCAGACGAGTAGGTGCAACGTTTCCAAGGAATTTTAGAGTCAAATGGATGGTTTCAGGCCGTACCCAGCGAATCGCCCCTGAGGGTACTTGTTCTTTAACCAGGTCAATCTGCTCATTCAACGACCGGAGCATAATTTCGGGAAGAATGATGGCAATGAAAGTACGAACGTCGGTCAAACTGGTTTCCTGATGAATCTCGCGAGGCAAATAAATGTAAGTTCTTGAAATCGCCGATGAAACAGAATCTTCAAGATCGCGTGCCTCATCCACGATGCCGCGCATTATACCACGCCTGCATGCTCCCCAATCTTGTGGCATTTGTCCATGACGATACATAAAACGCGGGATTGAGTAATGGTTTGGGCACGGGAAAAGTCACATCCCACAAGCCTCGATATGCCCTATATTGAATTACACGCGTAGTACGATAGTCCCTATCTTCCTGTTGAAATTTTACGACCAATTTTGTAGAATTTAGGCATGTCACAGGTCGTCAATCGTCGTTCCTTCCTAAAATTGTCGACAATGGCTCTAGGCGGGTTGGCGTTCAAACCTCCTCCTCCGAGTTATCCAATTGAGCCGGTAGGTTTGGGGCGTGTCACGGTAACCTCCATCGGTTTGTACAGCGAGCCTTCACTTCGAGCGAACCTGCTTGCATACCTAGAGCGCGACACGTTGCTTACGCTTCTAGCGCGGATAAATTCTGATGAAGGTCCATTGCACAACCCGTTATGGTATCAGGTATCGGGAGGGTATGTTCACTCAGGTGGACTGCAAAAGGTTCGTTGGGAATCCCAAGCACCCCAAACCGACATACCTGAAGGCGGCGTATTATCTGAGGTCAGTGTCCCCTATACGCGTTCATATCGCAAACCCGATACCACTTCTTCCCCCGTATATCGCCTGTATTATCAGTCGACTGCATGGGTCCTTCGCCTCGAAGAGGGAACCGATGGTAGATTGTGGTATTGCCTGCTAGACGACTTGTTGAAGGTGGAATATTTCGTTCGTGCGGAACATATGCGCATCATCAAAGCCGACGAACTCTCTCCTCTGTCTCCGGATGTCCCGCCTCATGAGAAATTCATTGAAGTCTCTCTCTCACACCAGGAGCTGCGTGCTTTCGAGAAAGGACGATTGATCTTCCGAACGCGCATCTCAAGCGGGATCCCAAGTAAACGCCCCGGCCCCAACGGCATTCCCACTGCCACACCGAAAGGTCGCTTTTATATCACAAAGAAGACCCCCATTCGTCACATGGGAGACGGTCGCCTGACGGCGGATCTTGAAGCCTATGAGCTGCCAGGCGTCCCCTGGGTGTCCTTCTTCTACAAAACTGGGGTCGCATTTCACGGAACCTATTGGCACACAGACTTCGGTCGCCCCAAAAGTCATGGTTGTGTCAACATGCGTTGCGAAGAGGCGAAGTGGCTCTACCGCTGGACAACGCCCGTCGTTCCAGCTAACGAAATCATCAAAGCAGGTCACGGAACGACGGTAGAAGTCACCTAAGTCCTATCGGCAATTCTCACACCATACGATAAGAACTTGTATCTTCACGCTATCAGGTTTCAGCGGTGATGCACGTGCATGTACAACATGATCATCAAGCACAAATCCCTTGATCGAGAATCCGTGTTTCTTTGGATATGCCCGGTGAAATTGTCAAGCGTTCTTGAATCTAGAATATCTGCTCGAGAGCAGGATTCGATTATTCCTGATTAGAGATGTATTCTCGTAAAAAACGGGGGCAATGCGGTTAGTCTGCCTCCTCACCACGCACACGTGTGAGAAGATCAGAGAGTTTTCCTGTATCACTGTAGCCAGATGCACCGCGGCTCATGGCCGCCTTCCCATCTTCTTCGCTCAGAGCATCTGCGAGGACGAAGATGTTGCTTTCATGTGAGAGTTGTCGAAGGCCACGTAGCAACCAATAATCTCGCTCCTGGGCTAACCGTACGTTCACCAACACAAGCCCTGGATCCACCCTCTCGGCAAGGGCGAACGCCTCTTCGGGACCAGTTGCCACCGTAACACGATAACCGTGGGCTTGGATCATCATGACCATATTCTCTCGCGTGACCTCGTCGGGCTCCACAACCAAGACACGGGTTGCCGGGTTGAGATCCGAGTGTAAAACAGCCCTCACCGTGGCCAACAATGCGCCTGTACCTACAGGACGGACGAGGAAATTGGCTGCCCCCATGCGTATGCTTCCTGTAGAATCACTGGTCGTCGTCAGGAAGATGAGCGGGATATTGTGTGTGCGTTGATCATGTTTCAACACCAATGCGACATCCATCGCTGTGGGATCTCGAGCGAGCAAATCGAGAAGGATCAAATCTGGTTGATGTTCACGCGCCAGGGGAAGTACATCACCTCCACTTGTCGCGTCGATCACATGATATCCTGCAGCAACGAGTTCCTTGATGAGCAGCTCCTGCATGACGTCATCATCCACCAAAACCAGAACCGTGTTATCCGCTTGTTCCCCATCAGATAACCGCTCCTCGACAAAACGTCGCAGAGGTGTGACGTCCGTGTCGCTGACTTGAGTCGCCCTCAAGGGCAAGACGATCTGCAATCTAGTCCCAGTCTCCTGCCCTCTTTGAAGCCATAGATAGCCCCCGATGGCTGAGACGATCTCACGACATTCGGTGAGATCGAGCCTCGTCACGCCGCCCGTCTCTTCCTGGGGCTGCGAATCTTGGCCAATCTCGAGAGTCTCAAGTAAGACTTCGGGCTCAACATCGGCCACCGACACAACTACCCACGGGCTTCGCTCTTCGAGATCCCGCACTTTCTCTTCTGAGATCCCCATCGAAGCCAATTGCTCACCTGCAGAGACCAAATCAGCTCGGATGCGCACTTCTTCATGAGGCGTCGTTTGGACAATGTAGGCAACCATGCTAGCGATCACGCGAACGAGACGGCTTTCGTCCCCCTCAATGGCCGGTAAATGCGCAGGATATTCCGATACCACGGAATACTGTGTATCACCGACAAGGTCCGCGACCGTACCGATCGCCTGGACCATGGCCGTTGGCAAGTGGATGGCTTTGTGATCTATGCTAACCAAAACTTCCTCCCATCCTGGCTGCGCAACTTTTGCTACCCCTAGAGTACTATCATGCTAACAATATCCCACTTCTTTTTCAAGCCACCTTGCTATTTACTTACAAATTGGACAAGCCACAAGGGGAGATGTACAATCCACTCTATGGAAGCGCAATTTGCTGTCGCCAAGATCGGAAAGTATGCCACTTCGGAAAGCGGCGATACGCTCGAGATGGTCGAGCGACCCAGCGGCGGAATGTCCTTTGTCTTGGTTGATGGGCAACGCTCGGGCAAATCCGCGAAGGCGATCTCAAATGTTGTCGCTCGAAAAGCCATCAGTCTGCTCGCGGATGGGGTTCGTGATGGCGCAGCTGCCCGTGCGGCTTCGGATTACCTATACACACACCGTTCCGGAAAAGTGATGGCGACACTGAATATCCTCTCCATCGATCTACAAAGCAATACTCTTGTCATCGTCCGTAACAACCACGCTCCTGTGATCCTCATCCAAGACGGTGAGATCCAATTGATCGACGATCCCGTTGATCCGGTTGGAATCCGTAGGGAGATCCGTCCTTCGATCAGGGAGTATCCACTCGCAGAAGGGCTAGCGGCGGTCGCATTTACCGATGGACTCACACTTGCTGGTAATAGACGCGGGGTGAGTTTAGACATCGTCAAGCACACACAAGATCTTCTCGCAGAAGGGCTTCCGAGTCCGGAACGCTGGGCTGAATCTCTCCTTCGGGAGGCGTTAGCTCTCGATGAGGGACGTCCCTCTGACGACATCAGTGTGCTCGTCGTAGCAATACTACCTCACGAAAACGACGATGCTCGCTACCTGACAGCACGTATGCCGCTATGAATGTCTCCCTGATTGCTCGATCATGATTGAGGCCCTACCCAACCTGACAATCGCTATCGTAGGCCCTTGTGCCGCCGGTAAAACTTCTCTCGCAGGCGCGCTGCAAGAGCGTGGCCTCGCTGCAAGACAAATCGCCCAGGAGCATTCGTACGTACCCGCGATGTGGCAATTAATCACCAATCCGGACGTGCTCGTCTATCTCAATGCCTCCTATGAAGTATGCACGCATCGAAAGAAGCTCAATTGGCTTCCCAAGGAGCATGCCGAACAAATACACCGCCTACGCCACGCTCGTCAACACTGCCACATCTACGTCGACACGGATGATCTGGCAATCCAAGAAGTGCTGGCTTTGGTGTTGGATGCTCTGCAGGCGTACACCTAACCACACTCCGAGTGCCGCTCTCGTAGAAGAAGTGCAAAGGAGTGGTGAGGCCTGAATACGTATTCAACTCATCGATGTAGGGAAGGATGTGAAGCCCAACAACGCCCAGATAATCAAAGAGCCAGGTTGTCATGTGCGCTTCAGGAGGAGTATAATCTCCGAACCACGCCAGCGCTCCGCGGACGGTAGTCAGGAGAGGCTGGTTTTTCATGGAACCAGGAGGTAGGTCCTTCAATGTTCAGACGATATTCCGTTCGACTGATCTTCATTCTGATCCTCGTCGCTGGGGCCGTCTGGGTCGTACTACCGGATAATCCTGGTATCCGTCTCCCGTTCTGGGAACAGGATATCAAGGTTGTTCAAGGATTGGATCTACAAGGTGGGTTACGCGTTCTTCTGGAAGCCGATCTTCCCTCAGAGGCTGAGATTGAGATCGATCAACTACAGACTGCGCGAGACATTATCGAAAACCGGGTCAATGCGCTCGGTGTCACAGAGCCTGTTGTACAAGTTGCAGGCTCACGACGCATCCTGGTAGAACTTCCCGGCATTGGGGATCCCGAACTCGCTGTGGCAACGATCAAAGAGACAGGCCTGCTCGAATTCGTCGAAATGACGTCAGGGGATGCCTTCTCCATTCTTCCAGGTCAAACGCTCAAGACGGATTTCGGTATCGAACGACCAGAGCCCACTGAACTCCCGGATCCGACGCCATCCCTAGATTCAACGACGGAAAAACCCGAGCAAACCACGAGCACAGAAGTTTCGCCCACCCCCACAGGAGAAGCACCCACTCCTGAATCTGTAAGCCCGACCCCCACCAGCGAACCGGTCTTTCATACTGTGCTTACGGGCGCGCACATTGAAACCGCAGGTGTTACACAGGATCAGGTTGGCAGCATCACGGTCAGCATCGAATTCACCACTGAAGGGGCGCAAATCTTCGCTGATTATACGGCGACACACATCGGAGGCCACCTGGGGATCGTTCTAGATAAACGATTGCTATCAGCACCGGTGATCAATTCCGCCATCCCTGACGGCCAAGCCCAAATCATGGGGCAGTTCACCTTCGAAGAAGCCAACAATCTCGCTGTCCAATTGCGCTACGGCGCACTGCCTGTGCCACTTTCGATCGTTGAGAATAAGACCGTCGGCCCAACTTTAGGACAAGACTCGCTTCGTAAGAGCACGATCGCAGGGTTGGTGGGGTTGAGCATCGTGATGGCCTTCATGGCGCTTTATTATCGCCTCCCAGGCCTGCTTGCTGATCTCGCATTGCTCTGCTACGCCGTGCTCACCTTCGCTCTTTTCAAACTTATCCCTGTCACCCTCACATTACCCGGCATTGCCGGATTCGTGCTCTCAATCGGTGTGGCGGTGGACGCTAATGTGCTCATCTTCGAACGCATGAAAGAGGAGCTGCGCGCGGGCCGCTCCTTACGCGACGCGATCGACCTCGGCTTCTCGCGCGCCTGGCCGTCAATCCGTGATTCCAACCTATCGACACTCATCACCTGCCTGATTCTCTATTGGTTCGGTAACACCTTCGGCGCCAGCATCGTCAAAGGCTTCTCGATCACGCTGGCACTTGGCGTGTTGATCAGCTTGTTCACAGCCATAACTGTCACGCGCACCTTCTTACACTTGGTGCTCGACAACATTCGTCTTACCGAACACCCTCGTTGGTTCGGGATATAGGCGCTGCCATGGATCCCAATACTCTTTTCACCTTTATGTCAAAGGATTGCATTCCAGGAGTCCAACATGCTTGACATCGTCGGCAAACGTTATTGGTTCTTCGCCCTTTCTCTGATCGTGATCATCCCGGGCATCCTAGCTCTGGCATTGTGGGGGTTACCATTGGCGATTGACTTTACTGGCGGTAGTTTGCTGGAGGTTCGATTCGAATCAGGTTCACCGCCAGCGCCCGCTCAAGTCGTGGAGCTTTATCAGGACGTGGGGATTCAAGATCCTCTGGTCCAGAGCGCAGGCACGATGGACATCATCGCACGCAGCAAACCCATCGATGAGGAGACCAAGGCCAGAATCTTGGATGAAATGGAGCAGCGTTTTCGTGGCCCTGTGACAGTCCTGCGCTTCGATTCAGTTGGACCTTCTGTCGGTGCTGAAGTCGCTCAGCGCGCTGCTGGCGCAGTGGGATTGGCCGCAATAGGTATCCTCGCCTACATCACCTATGCCTTTCGAGGGGTTCCGAACGCCCTGCGATATGGAATCGCAGCCATCGTCGCCATGCTTCACGATGTCGCAGTCGTGATTGGAGTGGAAGCGATATTTGGCCACTTTCTCGGTTGGGAGGTGGACGCTCTGTATCTAACAGCGTTACTCACGGTGATCGGCTTTTCGGTCCATGATTCCATCGTGGTCTTCGATCGCATCCGCGAGAACCAGCGTTTATATCGCCGTTTGGACTTCGAAACGCTGGTCAACCATTCGATTGTGCAAACACTGGATCGATCCATCAACACTCAGCTTACGGTCCTGCTCACGTTATTGGCCTTGCTACTGCTCGGTGGGGTGACCACGCGTCACTTCGTCGCCATTCTGGTGATCGGTGTGTTCAGTGGCACCTATTCCTCGATATTCAATGCCGCTCCGATCCTTGTGGTATGGGAAAACCGCGAGTGGCGGTGGTGGTTCCGAAAGGGAGCACGCAGAGCTGCGGGGTAGAGAAAATCGGGCCTGGAAACTTGAAACTTCCGGGCTGGTATCCGGATCCATGTAGGGACGCACGGCCGTGCGCCCCTAAATAGTTCTTCGTATTCAGACTGAAGGTGCACTACCTTCCAATATATTGTCCCTGACAAACATGTGGCCGGGCTCCCACGCCCGGCCTGCATATTTTTCTTCATATCCCACTTACATATTGAATCTTATGGAGTCCGGAAGCTTTGCTTCCGACCGCAGGTAGAGCCTACGGACTCCATATGCGTGATTAACACAACAAGCTCGCTTCGTAACACAGCCGATTGTGGTTTGAGAGAATCATACATGGTGCAGGTAGTTCCGTAAGGGAG